>Ga0164318_10003127_pt1 | contig 15594 bp, 17 predicted proteins | sample GuaBasSedimGuay9_FD_113734 | JGI IMG/M metagenome (GOLD analysis project Ga0164318, IMG submission 113734) | Subseafloor sediment microbial communities from Guaymas Basin, Gulf of California, Mexico - Guay9, Core 4571-4, 0-3 cm | ecosystem: Environmental > Aquatic > Marine > Hydrothermal vents...
TCCCAATGAAACCTTCTTGAGAAATTGTAGACCTGAAATGATCCTTGGACTCTCCTTTTCCCCAGGGATACCAAGCTGTCTACTTTTGTGCGCTCCTGCAGCCAAAAATATGTAATCATAGTCCTGGCTCAGGGCCTCAAGTGCGATATCTTGCCCAATCCTTGTCCCCCGCCTGAATTCCACCCCCATCAACCCAAGGAGTTGAATCTCTGCATCAAGGATCTCCCTGGGCAACCTGTATGCCGGTATACCAATCCTTAAAAGGCCCCCCAATACTTGGTGCGCTTCGTATATGGTCACAGTGAATCCCAGCAACCTGGCAAAATATGCCGCTGACATTCCAGCAGGCCCTGAGCCAACAATCGCCAAGGTCTTGCCATGCAAAGGCGGGGGCTCTGGAGCTATCCCAGATTCGAACCCCTTGTCACCCACATACCTCTCTAACTCGCGTATATTGATGCTTTGGTCCAGACCAGCACGATTGCACTGACTCTCGCAAAAACGAAAGCAGACTCGGCCTAGGATAGATGGAAAAGGTTCCTCTCTTTTGAGGTGAAGGTATGCCTGCTCCAGTTGTCCTTCTTGGATCAACCTGATCCAGGCCTCAATGTCATTACCGCACGGGCAGGCATTTTGGCACGGGGGGATCTTGTCTTCATAAATAGGTTTGATAAATCTCCAGCTGCCTGTAAGATTGTGGAGCATTGTCCCCAAAGAGACGTTCATAAGGGGGAATTCCCGCCAACTCTTCAACTCACGCTTTCTTGCCTTGGCACTTCTTTTCTCAGCCCCAATCATTGCCCTCTCCCTGCAGTAAATCGACTCTAAATTGCGCCTGGTATACCGCCATTTCTACATATCCTTAAACGGCTGTTGCCATTTCATAGGCTGATCTTGCGGCCCGCCTATTATCATCTCTCCTCACGGGCACATAATCCATAATCGCCTTTTCCACGGCCTCTATTGAGACAAGCCCGGTAGCCTTGGCAAACGCACCCAAAATGGCCGTATTGACAATGGGATTGGTGGGCGACCCCAGGCCATGCTTCACTGCGATTCTCCCGGCATCTACAAGAAAAATCCGAAACCCTTCGCCGATCTTCTCGCGATAATACTGTGCATGGCGTCTTCCGTTGACTATTATGGTGCCGTTATTCTTGAGCCCTTCTGTTACCCTGACCGTTTCAACAAGTGAGGAATCCAGCACCACTACGTGATCTGGCTCGTATATCTGGTTCCGCAAACTAATAGGCCGATCGTCAACCCTACAAAAGGCCATGACAGGGGCACCTCTTCGTTCCACTCCGAATGCCGGGAAGGCCTGAACAAACTTGCCTTCCAAAAAGAATGCATGGGCCAATGTCTCTGAACCGATAACGGCTCCCTGCCCGCCTCTGCCGTGGAATCTTATCTCCTGCATCCCTCTTTTCCTTTCCGCCATAAATAACCTACAAGTTATTAGGGAGAATAGATCACTGCGAGCGCCCTTACTTTCTTCCCACGGAGTCCCCTCAAAGCATGTGGTATCTCAGAATCAAAATAAAGACTGTCGCCTGGCTTGAGGATGATCACCCTACCCGCCCCCCTGAATTCCAATTCTCCTTCCATTACAAACAAAAACTCCTCTCCCTTGTGCTTGTAAAAAATAGAGGCATCTTCGTCCCTAGGCTCGACCTCGACCATAAAAGGCTCCATTTTCTTGTCAGGAAGATGGTACGCTAGGGATTCGTACCTGTAACCAATCCTCCGTGCCTCCATCTGCATGTGGCTCATGATCTCTTTACGCTCCTCGGCTCTAACCACAGAGATTCTTTCCGACGCAGGGGCTTCATCCTGGAAAAAATCCGCTATATGCTTACCGAGGGCACGCGATATCTTTAAAAGGGTTGCAATGGGAGGGACGGTGACATTGTTTTCTATCTGCGAAAGAGAGGCTTTTGAAAGTCCTGTTAGGTCGGATAATTCTTGTAAAGTCAAACCTCGCTTAAGGCGGATGTCTCTTATTTTCTTCCCAAGATTCAGATCCTTGGCTTCGTCCGTCATAGTAGACCCTACCTCGAGGATTTGAAGGCGATAATAGGGGAAATGTTTGGTCAGGTCAAACAATTTTTTAGCCTTGACAAACCAAGAACTTTTCTATTTGCTCGACACGCGCTCTCTCTGGTACAGTTCCATGGTTTCGCCATATCTAGTGCCATAAGGGCCGGATTCTAGATGAGGTCACATGTCGCTATGGGAAATACCACACCTGAAAACGAAAAAAGGCTTGACAGCGGAGAACGCAGGATACTCGTGGTCACCTGCTTTGGACATTTTATGAGCCATTTCAATATGCTGGTATTCCCGGCACTACTGATCCCACTTGCGACCAGACTTTCGATGTCAATGGGTACAACACTGGGACTGTCCTTTTGGATGTACTTATTGTTCGGTGTCACCGCTTTGCCTTGGGGAGTGGTGGCAGATCGAGTGGGTGCCAAACCCCTTATGCTGACATTTTACCTAGGTGCCGGATTCAGCGGTCTATCCGCTGCACTCCTGCTGGACACACCGCTGTATTTTTCCCTGTCCCTAGCCGGCCTGGGCCTATTTTCCGGAATATACCACCCTACCGGGTTAGGTCTTATTTCAAAAGAGGTGCGAAGAGTCAGTATGGCGATGGGCTACAATGGGATGTTCGGCAACCTTGGGTTGGCAGTTGCCCCCCTGCTGGCAGGATTAATGAACTGGCTATGGGGTGTTAGGGTCGCCTATTGCATAGTGGGGCTAATGAATCTTACAGGCCTGGGTCTAACTTTACTAATCTCTACTACCTCCAAAGGGGAACCAAGAAAGAGGCAGCCTGAGCCCAACACCCAAAGCATAATGCCCTTCTTCATACTTCTCATAGCCATGATGCTGGGCGGGCTTGCCTATCGGGGGGCAACCGTAATCTTGCCGGCGTATTTTGAGTTAAAGACCCCTGTTCTGTTCGAGTTCCTCTCCAAAAGGCTCAGCGGCACCCTTTCAACTAACCTTGTGGCTACCTCAATAAGCGCCCTAATATATTTCGTGGGAATACTGGGGCAGTACAGCGGCGGACGAGTTGCGGAGAAATATGAGCCCAAGTACTGCTATCTACTTTATCATGCTGTGACTATTCCTATTGCTTTCTTGATCTCGTTATCCTCCAACCTACCCCTGGTAGCCGCAACAATGACCTATTTCTTTTTTCTTCTGGGCATGCAACCTATAGAAAACACCTTGGTGGCGAATTTGACCCCAAAGAAATTTCACCACTCCGCGTTTGGTATGAAGTTTATCTTGACTTTTGGGGTTGGTTCCCTTGCCGTAAAAATCATCGAGAGGATTGAAAATCAATGGGGAATTGAGGCCACCTTCATCTGTATAGGATTCATCTCCATGGGGCTGGTAGCTACCATCTTTGTCCTTTTGGCATCCACAAGAAATCGACCAAGGTCTTGCTCTGCACAATAAAAAAACGCCATCATTCTCTGTCTGACATATTTTTCCGCATGGCCTGAGAATGATGGCAATACTGGAGCTTCCTACGCGGAGAGTTTCTATCAGCCCGCTTTCACTTCTATCTTCCTTGGCTTGGCTGCCTCCGCCTTTGGTAACACTACCTTTAGCACCCCGTTTTTCATTGTGGCCTCTATCTTATCTTGGTCAATTACACTCGACAGGGTGAAACTCCGGTAGTAATCTCCCGATCGATACTCCGTATAAATGGGATTCCACTGGGCCGGCTCCTCTCCTACTTTTCCCCTAATTGTGAGTTCATTGTCCTCCAGGTGAATTTCCACGCCTTCATTGCTGACCCCCGGCATATCAGCAAGGAGTACAAGTGAATCATCCGTTTCGTATATGTCTACTGCCGGCACGAACACAGGCCTTGTCTGTGTAGTTTCAGATTTTGTTTGAAGCTCTTTCTTGTCTTTTGCCTGCAGCTGTTTGCTGTCCATCCCGATCACCTCCTCAGCCTACCTTGATTTCAATCTTCTTGGGCTTGGCCTCCTCAGCCTTTGGCAGAGTAAGGATAAGCACCCCATCTTTCACCTTGGCATTTGCTTTGTCAGCCACAATCCTGGTGGGAAGTGTTATGGTCCTGCTAAAGGAACCGCCTTCTCTTTCCCTTCTGTGGTAACTGATGCCTTCTCCCTCCTCTTCAAGCTTACGCTCGCCTTTGATGACTACACTGTCTTCCTCCACAGTAAGGTCTATATCACTCGGATCAATTCCGGGCATTTCTGCCGTGATATATAGATTCTCGTCGTCTTCCGCAACGTTTACCGCAGGAAATACCCCGGCTCCAGACAATAATGATCTCCGGCCGAAAAACCTATCAAAAAGCATGTTCATCTCTTCCTGCAACCTGTTCAGTTCGCTCAAAGCTGTCCTTTCAAAAGGATCCCTCCATCTCAATAACACCATATTATCACCTCCTGATATATGCAAACATTAACAATGCCAGCATGTTAGCTATTCAAACGTCGATCTATAAATAATGCAGGATTAGTGATTGTCAAGGCCCGTAGGTGAGAGCTTGTTGTGTCTGGTTCAGACTCCATGGCCGGGCACAAGAGGAAATGGGTGGTGAAGATGGAATTAAACCTGTAAATAACGATATGACAATGCAGCGAAGGAAAATCCTCCAAGAGTATCTGCCAGCAGATCAAGTATGCTGGGATTCCGGCCGGGTACGAACATCTGGTGCAACTCGTCAGTGGCTCCATACGCGGCAACAGCAAGGGTTACGATCATGACGCCTCGCCATCCCAGGGCTGGGCCATGCGTCCCAAGAGCCCGGCTGATAAAGAACCCGAGTATTCCAAAGACTATGAAATGCCCCAGTTTGTCCTGAGCGGAAAATAGATCAGGGCCAGGTATATCTGGAAGGGAAGAGAGCCAAAAAATCAGGGCCATCCACACCAGTGCCAGGAATCTGCATAGCCTATAGTCCAGCAACGCGCGAAGCAGCGTTCTCATTAGATCCTGCTAGATATAACCCTTTTGACCAAGGTAAAGGAGAATTTCTTGAGCAGCCTCCTCCGGTGAAATATCCGAAGTATCTATTCGGACCTCGGGATTTCGTGGCTCCTCGTAGGGATCATCCACTCCGGTGAATCCCTTTATCAGCCCTGCGCGGGCCTTGGCGTACATTCCCTTGCGGTCTCTTTTCTCGCATATCTCTATCGGTGTTGCAACATGGACCTCAACAAATCCCCCGTAGGTCTCAATGGACGAACGCACTTCCGCCCTAGTAGAGGCATAGGGCGCTATTGGAGCGCAAATTGCGATACCCCTGTTCTTTGTAATTTCGCTCGCCACAAAGCCGATACGCCGCACGTTTATGTCTCTGTGCTCCTTTGAGAAACCCAACTCGCTTGAAAGATTTCGCCTCACAATGTCACCGTCAAGCAGTGTAACCGGCCTGTCTCCCATTTCCAGGAACTTTGAATACAGCACTTTTGCAATGGTGGATTTGCCGGCACCCGAAAGGCCTGTAAGAAACACAGTAAACCCTTGTTTCCTAGGAGGGGGATAGGTCCTGCGGAGTTCTTCCACGACCTCTTTGAAAGTGGCCCATTCGGGAATACGCCTGCCCTCTCGCACCCTTTGTCTAATCTCTGTGCCGGATAATGAAAGGGTCTGGGTTCCTTCAGGGACCTGATCAGTGGTCCTGAATTCGTCTTCGAATGGAAGGTAAACCATTTCTTCAAAGCTTACTGGTATTATCCCTAATTCCTCTGAGTTCTTCTCAACGGCCGAGCGGGCATCATATTTGCCGTAAAACGGCTTACCTTTTGAATCCATACCAGGACTAGCGTGATCCCTCCCCACGATCAAATGGGTACACCCAAAGTTCCTGCACACAATGGCATGTAGTAACGCCTCCCTTGGGCCTGCCATGCGCACCGCCATTGGTAATAGGTTTAGGATAAAAGAATCAGGGGGGTAGTGTCTTGCTACGGCACGGTAACACCTGACCCTAGTGTAGTGGTCAAAATCTCCTGGTTTTGTCATGCCAACAATGGGCAAAATCAAGAGATTCGCTTTTGCCTCTCTCATCGCCCGTAAGGTCATCTCAAACTGGGCCCTGTGAATTGGATTTCGAGTTTGGTAAGCCACGACCCTATGCCACCCAAGTTTTCTGTACAGTTCGCGGACCTCCCGCGGGCTCCGCCTTAGTTGCCTGAAATCAAAGTGAATAGGAAGACTCAGCACCTCAAGTTGGCCCCCCACATAATACTCACCCGAGATGTCCATCAGATACTGGACCCCAGGATGGCCCTTGTCCATGGTATTAAATAGCTGCTCGCATTCCCTGGCCTTGTCAACCGGCCAGATATCCTCTATGTGCATCACCGCCAAAAGGAAGCCTTCAGGGTCCCTAAGGGCTAAAGACTGACCTGCTTCGAGTGATTCCGCCTGGACCTTGTTCAGATCCAAGCAGATGGGCAATGGCCACAGCAGTCCGTCTTGCAACCGCATTCTGTCCAGGACGGATTCATAGTCAGCACGGGTCAAAAACCCTTTCAGCGGCGAGAACGCCCCTACTGCGAGCAATTCCAGGTCACACATCTGCCTTTCGTTCAAAATGAGCTCAGGGATATCAAGGGCAAGATTCCTCAATATCTCTTTCCGCTCCTTGTCTACGATCAGATCAATAAGGTTCCCACCATAAGGCTCGACCCAGTCTCCATGATTCATATGCCTGCTGAACCTCCCTCGTTCAAGGAATCATTTTGTCAAATGCCTCAGATAAAGAACTTCTATTCGGTTTTCACATCCTTGTCAATTGATACCCATTCCGTTCCTCATGCCCAGGTACGTACGTGCGCGTTTAGGAAAAAGGTTAAATCACAATGGGGACCGGTGAGTATCCATAGAGGAAATCGACACAAAGGTGATGCACCTCAAATCAAGGTATAAAAGCGAAGAGGAATTTGATTGAATCACGCGTTAAGGTATAATACAAAAGATTTGGATTAATTATTAGCGCGAGGCTCCATAAAATGAAATTTGACGATTTTCCAAAGGAAATCCAACCATATCTTTACCCCGAACCCCACGGATTACTGGTATACAACTGTCTCGCCTGCGGCAAAGAGTTCGATATTTCGCAGCTTCTCTACACCTGTCCAGAATGTGGCAGTGTGCTACTATTAGAGAACAAGAATTCCTCGGAGCTGCACAAGCTAAGTGGGCACATTTGGCAAAAGATATTTGACTATAGAAAGATGCTCAATGACCCAGCATTTAAGGGTATATTCCGCTATTACGAATTCATAGCCCCCGTTATACCCCTAAATGTCATACTTTACCTTGGCGAGGGTCACACTCCCATAGTAAAGGCCAACAGCAACCTGGCTGCTGAAATAGGAGCGGGTTTTTACTTCAAGAACGACGGCCTTAATCCAAGTGCTTCCTTTAAGGATAGAGGAATGGCGTGCGCCTTGAGTTATATAAATTACCTCGCCAGAGAAAAGGGGATGAAGGACATAGTGGCGATATGCGCATCTACGGGGGACACGTCTGCTTCTGCAGCCCTATACTCCGCCTATCTCAGAGATATTCTAAAGTCAGCAGTCCTTCTGCCAAAAGGAAAAGTTACTCCCCAGCAGTTGTCCCAGCCCCTTGGAAGCGGTGCCAAGGTTTTCGAGATCCCCGGGGTATTTGATGACTGCATGAAGGTGGTTGAACACATGGCCGAAACCTATAATGTGGCGCTGCTCAACTCCAAGAACAGTTGGCGTATTCTTGGGCAGGAAAGCTTTTCTTTCGAAATAGCCCAAGATTTTGACTATGAGGTAGGCGACAAGGTCATAGTGGTTCCCATAGGCAACGCCGGAAACATTACAGCAGTAATGAGCGGATTCTTAAAATTTTATAGGGCTGGGATTATTGACCACTTGCCCAAGATCCTTGGTGTGCAGTCGGAACATGCGGATCCAGTTTACAGATATTATCTTGAGCCTAAACCCGAACGCAGGTCTTTTAAACCCGTTACGGTAAGGCCGAGTGTGGCACAGGCTGCGATGATAGGCAACCCGGTGTCAATGCCGAGGGTCATTAAATTGGTTGAAGAGTACAACAATGCAGAGGACCAAAGAAAAATATTTGTAGTACAAGTAACCGAGCAGGAAATCATGGACTCCATGTTAGTGGCCAACAGGAACGGCCATATAGTATGCACCCAAGGTGGCGAGTCACTCGCAGGGTTTAAAAGGGGTATAGAAATGGGTTATGTAGTGGATGATGAGGTAGGAGTCCTTGACTCCACTGCTCATATGCTGAAATTCGCTGTATTCCAGGACATGTACTTCACCGACAGTTTTGACCCGGAGTTTGGAATCAAACCGAGAGAAGAGCTGAAAAACGCCCCCATTGAAGTAAGGGCCCCGGGATTAAGCAAATTTCCCGAGCCAAGCCATCCGCTCTCAGGAAAAGATATGGAAAATTTCGTGAGGGAAACGGCCACGGAGATAGCTAGGCTCTTAGGCCTAGAGCGCAAACAGTGAGTATTGGCGGCAGGATCAAAGTTCTGGTGATAGACCGCACACGCATGCCTTTTTTGAAGGAAGCCCAAGATCTTTACCTTAAAAGGCTCTCACATTATACCAAGCTGGACTGGATCGAGATAAAACCCTTAGCCCACAAGAGCTGGTCTGTTCAAATGATCTTATCTCAAGAGGCACGCCTGATCAAAAAGAGGATTGCACCGGGTGATTATGTGATCGCACTAGATAGGGAGGGAAAAACTTATACCTCAGAGGACTTTGCTTCCCACTTACATGACCTTATACAAGTATCTCGGCCACTAGTGTTTATAGTGGGGGGACCCTCGGGTATTGACCAAAGGCTACTTCTAGATGCAAATGAAACGCTGTCGTTGTCCACCATGACACTGACCCACGAATGGTCCAGAGTCATGTTACTGGAACAACTATACAGGGGCTTCACTATAATAAGAGGGGAAAGCTACCATAAATGAGGTGAGATCATTCAAGCTACGATTCTTCTGAATCTGATTCAGCGCTAGCTTCCAAGGCCATAGCAATCTTGTTCTTTAACTCCGTTAGATCGAATGACTTGATGACGTAAAAGTCAGCGGCTATGGACTTCATATCCTCTTTGAAGGTGTCATATGCCGTGCAAAGGACCACGGGCAAATTGTAAAATTTGTTCCTTATGTCCTGAAGAAGATCGAGTCCATTGTAATCGACCATCTTAATATCCAAGACCACGAGATCAGGCTTTTCCTTTTCTATCCTCTCCAGGAGCTTATAACCGCTATCCGCGGTTATCACCTCGTACCCGGCTTCACTCAACTCTTCAGAATACAAATAGCGAATATGCTCTTCATCGTCTACGATAAGGATCTTTGCCATGTCAAATTCTCCTATGCTCGCGGTTACACAGAGGTCAATCTCTTTGTCTGCCGCCACCCGGCCTTGTTAGGGCCAGACATAAGCTTAGTTGGCTCTGGATCAGCTTAAGCTCAAGCTAAGCATACAAAAAATGTACGCCCAATGCAAATACAATACATTTACTTGTAAACGTAAAAACCCCTGCCGCTTTTCCTACCAAGCCACCCTGCGTCGACATATTTTCTGAGTAACGGACATGGCCTGTATTTGTCGTCTCCTAGACCCTTGTGTAACACCTCCATTATGGCAAGGCACGTATCAAGACCGATTAAGTCGGCTAGTGCCAAAGGCCCCATAGGATGATTCATTCCCAGCTTCATGACCTGATCTATGTCCTCAGCGCGTCCTACCCCTTCGAAAAGGGTATAGACAGCCTCGTTTATCATCGGCATGAGAATTCTATTGCTGATGAACCCAGGGAAGTCATTGGCAGGTATAGGAATTTTCCCCATTCTTTCCGCAAGCTGTCTGGTGGTATTGTAAGTGTCATCGCTGGTGGCAAGTCCCCTGATAACTTCGACCAGCTTCATCATCGGAACGGGATTCATAAAGTGCATTCCTATGACCTTTTGTGGACGGCTGGTCGCAGATGCAATTTTGGTTATGGATATGGATGAGGTATTGGTGCTCAGGATGACCCCTTCATTGCAGATATCATCCAGTTTCCTGAAAACGTCCATCTTTACCACCTCGTTTTCCACAATTGCTTCCACTATAAAATCGGCCTTCGCCATGTCATCGAGCGAGGTGGTGGCCTCTATCCTCCCCATCAGCGCTTGGGCTTTTTGTTCTTCTAACTTTCCCTTCTCGGTCATTCTTTTCAAACTTTTCTCAATAGCTGCGAACCCCCTGTCAATGAACTCGTCACTGACATCATTCATGATAACTTGTAGCCCCGCCGCCGCAGCGACTTGTGCAATGCCCGAGCCCATTTGACCCGCACCGATGACACCCAATGTATTTATTTCCATAGTTTTACCTCCCTCACGCTGTTCACATAATATTGGAATAGGTCGCTTTCCCTGTTCCGTACCTCAAGACTGTACCAAAGGCTCTTTACTGCTATCCTGTTATTTACCCCTATACCATAAGAGAGTGCAATCGTAAATTCGCTCTGACGCTGTTGACAACTCTCTGGCCCTCTGCAAGAATTATTAAAAACAGCGTCCATACATTTAATACGAGGGAGTATGGCATGAAACCGGAGTTTATTGAGGCCAGGGATTTACCAGATGCATGGTTTCAATGCGTTTACAGGATTCTCGAGTGCGGGCGGGATTACGTGATCGATAGGGGCAGTTACCAAGGCCAAAAGCGCTTGGAATTCGATTACGTGACTATCCATATCAAGTACCCAGGAGTGAGGCCCCTGCTTCCGGATATTCCTCCTTCACTGGGGATCCCCAATCCAGTGGCAAATGGCTACTTGGAAGAATATCTCCCATACCTCATGACTTCAGCCAAACAGCCAGGCGAGGACTATACCTACGGTGAGTACCTTGAACACCAAATCGCCGAGGTAATACGCATGTACAAGGAAGACGGGTTTGGAACAAACCAGGCCTACATGACAGTGGGAGACCCTCAGTCCATTTACCTAAAAGACCCACCTTGCCTTAGGGGCATCGATACTAGAATCCGGGATGGAAAACTCCATTTCATGGTTTATTTCCGCTCCTGGGACTTGTGGAACGGCTTCCCTGCCAATCTTGGAGCGATTCAGCTTTTAAAGGAATACATGGCCTCCAGCATTGGTGTGGAAGATGGGGAGATCATTGCGGCCAGTAAAGGGCTGCACTTGTATGATTATGTGTGGGAGCTTGCTAAGCTGAGAACCATGTGTACAAATCCCTCGGCCCTGTCTTCACCTGGATGGAAAAATGAAAAAGACAATGGCAACTATTAACTCGGCAAACAAACCAGAAGAGTTGGATCTCAAGGGATTGGACGGACCTGAAACTGAAAGATGGGCCCTGGAGCAAGGACTGCCCGCTTATAGGGGTAGGCAGATCAGACGTTGGATTTTCAGCCGCTTTGCCAAGTCCTTCTGTGAAATGACTGATCTTCCTAAAAGACTCAGAAGTGCCCTTGAAGATACTGTAAAGATAAGATGTCTCGAGGTGGCGGATGTACTTGTCTCTCAAGATGGCACCCAAAAGTATCTCTTCAGACTCAAGGATGGTAACTTGATTGAATCTGTTCTTATACCGGACCGGGGGCATCTCACACTTTGCATATCTTCCCAGGTAGGATGCGCTATGGGCTGTAGGTTCTGTTTAACAGGAAGCTTGGGTTTGATTAGAAACCTTGAGGCTTGGGAAATTGTGGACCAAGTGATTCAGGTTCGCTCTAGAATGCCCGATCCGACCAAATTGACCAATATCGTCCTCATGGGAATGGGCGAGCCGCTAGCCAATTATCCCAATGTGCTTAGAGCAATCCGTAACCTCATCAGCTCTGACGGAATGAACTTCTCCCATAGGAAGGTCACTCTTTCCACCTCGGGACTTATTCCCCAAATGACTCAGCTGGGGCGGGACCTTACAATAAACCTCGCCGTTTCCCTGAACGCAGCCGACGACGAAACTCGCAGTCTTTTGATGCCCGTGAACAATAAGTATCCGCTAAGGGATCTAATTCAGGCCTGCCGTGAGTTTCCACTGCCTAATCGTCGGATGATCACCTTCGAGTACATTATGATAAAGGATGTCAATGACTCCCCGAGGGACGCGAACAAGCTAGTATCCTTGCTACGGAACATCAGGGCCAAGGTAAATCTCATTCCATTCAACCAACATGATTATTCTGAATTCCAACCCTCCCCCACGGAACAGATCACCCGATTTCAGGAGGCCCTGCGAAAGAGGTATATTACTGCCATTGTAAGAAAAAGCAAAGGGCCTGACATCATGGCTGCCTGCGGTCAGCTTGGCGCCGGCCTTCCATTAACAAAACAGTATTGCTCCACATAAGCCCTAAAAACAGAGGTAGACCACTTGAACTCCTCCTCTTGATCATGATATAAGTAAAGTTTGGTCATTGGCCAGGCTCCAACTAAACACTCTTTAAATAGGGAGATCGGATTTTATAATGCTTGATTTTAAAAAGGGGAATGGATTGGTACCTGCCATTGTTCAGGAATATGAGTCGGGTGAGGTTTTGATGCTTGCCTACATGAACGAAGAGGCCTGGAGCAAAACCTTAGAAACAGGGGAAGCGCATTTTTGGAGCCGATCCAGAAACGAGCTATGGCACAAGGGGGCAACTTCCGGGCATGTCCAGAAAATCAAAGAGATACGGATTGATTGCGATAATGACACGATCCTGCTAAAGGTTGAGCAAGTTGGAGGGGCAGCTTGCCATACAGGGTATAAGACATGCTTTCACCGGCGTCTTGAAAGTGATAGTCATCTAACTATTTGCAGCGAAAAAGTGTTTGACCCTGAAAAGGTATATGGAAAATGAACAGACTCAAACTGGGTATACCTAAGGGTAGCCTTCAAAATGCTACCATTAATCTTTTTGAGAAATCCGGCTGGAAGATCTCCGTAAACTCCAGAAGTTACTTCCCGGACATTAATGATCCCACAATAGAATGCAGTCTATGCCGGGCCCAGGAAATGTCGAGATATGTGGAAAGAGGAACACTGGACGCAGGGCTCACCGGAAAGGACTGGATAGAGGAAAATGAGTCCGATGTTCATGTTGTGGGTGACCTTATATACTCCAAAGTAAGCCAAAATCCGGCTAAATGGGTGCTGGCGGTTCCTGGCGATTCCAATATTCGAAGGCTGGAGGATCTTGAAGGGAAAAAGATTGCCACTGAACTCGTCAATTTCACGAAACGATATTTCAGAGAAAAGAACATCAATGTGGAGGTGGAATTTTCCTGGGGGGCCACAGAGGCGAAAGTGGTTTCCGGGTTGGCAGACGCCATTGTGGAGGTAACAGAAACGGGCAGCACCATAAGGGCTCATGGCCTAAAGATCATCCATGAGCTGATGGAAACCAACACGCAGTTTATAGCCAACAAGGAGGCCATTAAGGACCCCTGGAAAAAAGACAAAATTGAACAGATCTACCTTCTCCTCCAGGGGGCCTTAAAAGCTGAAAACATGGTAGGCCTTAAGATGAACGTCCCTGCGAACAAAATGGAAGAGGTCATTAGCTTACTCCCCAGCTTGAATGCACCCACGATCGCGGGTCTGTATAATTCAAAATGGGTTTCAGTAGAGGTGGTTGTGGACTCAGGCCATGTTAGGGATCTTATTCCCAGACTAATGCAAGCGGGGGCCCAGGGCATAATCGAATACGCTCTCAACAAGGTTATATGATGAAAACGCTGAAACCATATCTCTATGCGTTCCTTGTTTTTTGCTTGCTGGCCACATCATGTGCCGAAGACAAGGCCGTGAGGATGAAAAAGGCTCGAGCAAGGGAATCTCTAGGTAATTCTCTTGTTCTTGACGGTAGGTTAGAAGAAGGACTTAAAGAGCTACTTGAAGCTGAAAAGCTGGCACCGGATGATCCTGAAATCCAGAATTCACTGGGCATCGCCTATAGAAATCTTGGTCGGTATGAGGAGGCGATTGAACACTTCACAAAGGCAATTGAACTAAAAAAGACTTACCCGGAAGCAGTCAACAATCTTGGAACCGTTTACTTGCTCAAGAAGGACTATGACAAAGCCATCAAGTTATTCAAGGAGGCTGCCGAAACCCTGGTTTATCGGACACCTTACGTGGCTTACACAAACTTAGGATATGTCTACCATGTGAAAGGGGAATATGAAACCGCCATATATTACTACCAAGAGGCCATTCAGAAATTTGATGGTTATAGCATTGCCTATGATAATATGGGTCTTGCCTATGAGAAACTGAGAAAGTGGGATGAAGCTGTAGAGGCTTTTCAAAAAGCCATTCAATACGCACCCAACGCCCCTGTACCTCACTTCCACTTGGCCCAAGTCTACCTAAGGCTTGGCTTGAAAAAAGAAGCGGCTAAGGAACTGCTCGAAACCATTAAGTTAAACAAAAACGGCCCGTATGGAAAAGAGGCCAAAAGACTCTTGGAACAGTTGAAACTGAAAGACTAGATTGTTTGTTTCAGAAAAGTACTGAATTAGTTCTATCTGGGAAAAGGCCGATGAATGTACAAATTACCAAGAAGGCATTGGATATTCCTCCATTCATTGTAATGGAAGTAATGGAAAGAGCCCTGCAGTTACAGAAACAGGGGCATCATATAATCCATCTAGAAATAGGGGAGCCAGATTTTCCTACCCCAGCATGTATTTGCGATGCTGGGATTGAGGCCATCCGTAAGGGCTATACGCACTATACTCACAGCCTGGGAATTCTGGAACTTAGAGAAGCCATATGTGATCATTATAAGTCCAAGTACGGAGTCCATGTACACCCCGACCAAGTCCTGGTTACCTCTGGGACGTCCCCTGCCCTTTTATTAATTTTTTCAGCCCTGTTGGATGCCGGTGATCAAGTCATCATGTCGGATCCTCACTATCCTTGTTACCCCAATTATGTTCGGTTTCTGGGGGGCGAACCCGTATTCATAAAGGTGCACGAGGAGGATGGTTTCCAACTTGATCCTTCGCTGATTCAAGAAAACCTCAACCCTAGGGTAAAGGCCATCCTGATCAATTCCCCCTCCAATCCTACCGGAACGCTTTTGTCCCGAGAAAAAATGGGTGCCATTGCCCAACTGGGCGTTCCTGTTGTCTCCGACGAGATTTACCACGGCCTCGTATATGGAGAAAAGGAGAGTTCAATCCTCGAACATACTGACAATGCCTTTGTCCTCAACGGATTTTCAAAGCTTTTTGCCATGACCGGTTGGAGACTGGGATATCTCATCGCACCGCCTCGTTTCGTCCGTCCGCTTCAAAAGCTGCAGCAGAATTTCTTCATCTCCGCCAGTAGCGTATCTCAATGGGCGGCAATAGTGGCCCTGCGTGATGCCAGTGAGTATGTAGAAAAGATGCGCCGAACTTACAACGAGCGTCGTGTATACCTAGTATCAAAGCTGAAAGAGCTAGGGTTTGGCCTTGGTACTGAGCCAAAGGGTGCCTTTTATGTCTTTGCCAATGCCAAACACCTTTCCCCCAACTCTTATGACCTTGCCTTCGAGATTCTGGAAA
>Ga0164318_10003128_pt1 | contig 15594 bp, 12 predicted proteins | sample GuaBasSedimGuay9_FD_113734 | JGI IMG/M metagenome (GOLD analysis project Ga0164318, IMG submission 113734) | Subseafloor sediment microbial communities from Guaymas Basin, Gulf of California, Mexico - Guay9, Core 4571-4, 0-3 cm | ecosystem: Environmental > Aquatic > Marine > Hydrothermal vents...
AGATGTTTAATATTTATATTTATTATCTTAATATTACTTGTTAACATTGTTTCTGCCGGAGATGCCGGGCAAGAATCATTATTTATAACCGGAGCCGGTGCTCGTGCTTTAGGTATGGGCGGTGCTTTTACGTCGGTAGCCGATGATGCTTCGACAATTTATTATAACCCTGCTGGTTTAGGCTCTATTCCCAATCATGAATTTACTTTGATGCACGCCACCTTCTTTGAGGGAACGCAGTACAATTATATCGGATGGGTTTATCCTACTTTAAAATTAGGCGGATTTGGGATAGGCATGATGAGAGTTGGAACCGATGATATTGTCCGGAGAAATAATTTTGTTGGTATTGGCAGTTTTGGGTTTTATAATCTTCAACTTCTGTTATCGTACGGAAATAGGATTCATGAGAAAATAAATTTAGGCACTAATTTAAAAATTGTATATCAATCGATTGACCATTACTCAGATTATGGATTAGCTTTGGATTTTGGAATTAAAGCACAGCTAACAAAACATATTTCTACTGGTTTTATTGCCAGAGATATTATTCCTGCTGAAATTAAATTAATTTCAACCACAGAAACACTCCCAACTTCAATTGTGGGAGGAGTGTCTTATAAAAATAGTTTTTATGATAATATGGTTGATCTGATTACAGCATTTGAAATTGAAAAAAATGAAAATAGGTCTTCTAAGGTTCATGTCGGTTCAGAGCTTACTTTTTCAAATAAATATAGCTTAAGAGCCGGATATGATAGAGATAATATTTCATTTGGATTAGGCTATATATATAATAATTTACACATAGATTACACATACAAAGTTCTTGATTACATAGATGATAGCCATAGATTTTCACTTTCTTTCTTAATCGGACCTTCCGTTGAGCAACGTAAGCAATCTCAAATTAAAAAACAGAAATCGATCGGTTCAAAACTAATTATTGATGAAAAAGCGAAAAGTTTTGAACTATATAAGGCTAAGGCTGATGGTTTCTTTTATCAACTGGAGTTTGATTCTGCGTTATCATATTATAATCGTGCTTTAGCTTTTGATGATGATAATGAAAAGATTAAAAATATGATTTTTACAATTGAACGGAAAAATAAAAACAAAAAATTAAAAGAGCTGGAAAACATACAGAAAGAATTTGAAGCTAATACAATCATAGATAATTACCTTTTACAAACCAGAAACTTTTATTCCAAGAAAAATTATTTAGCCGCATTGGATATGTTGGGTTTAGTATTTGAGATTGACCCTAATAATTCAGAAGCCATTCAATTAAAACAGCAGATTGATATCTCAATAGAATCTGAAATTAAAGATAATCTTGAGATGGCAAAAATCGCCGGTGAAACAGGTAAACTAATAACTGCTATTGAAGCATATACTAGAATATTACAATTGGAACCGAATAATGTAGATGCCAGAAATGGGCGGGACACTATCGGAGCCAAGCTGAATCTTTCTCAACAGCTCAATAAAGGGATTGATCAGTATAATAGGGGCAAACATAAAGATGCATCCCGAACTTTTAGGGCTGTTCTCTCGGTATATCCAAGTGAACCAATTGCACTTGAATATCTTAGGAAGATGCAATCCAGCAACAAAAAACCGATCACTCTTCAGGATATCCAGAATGACAAAGATATTTGGAATCTTTATCTTGACGGTTTAAGATTTATGCGTGACAAAGAATATCAAAATGCTATTGATGTTTGGGAGAAAGTACTCAAAAAATATCCGCTTAATAAGGAAACCAGGGATAATATTGAGCAAGCCAGACTCAGATTGAGTGTGGAAGAATCAAAGTAATAAATTTTTTTAATAGACCTTTTATTTCTTAGTCTTTAATTTGAGATATGTTTAATCAATCTGTCAAAGAAATAAACGCTGAATTTCTCGCTGAAGAAAAATCTTTAGACAGCATTCAAAGAATTGTCAGAGAAAGCTGTATGCAGTGTGGCTTTTCCCGCAAAGATACAAATGCTATATTGTTGGCTATCGAAGAAGGGGCAACCAATATAATTCGCCATGCATATCTTTATGAAAAAGGGAATATTAGAATAAAGACAGTTATTTTCAAGAAGAAAATCGTTTTTTCCTTGATTGATTCCGGTCGTTCATTTAATCCCGAAGGTACTTCCACCCTAAATTTAGAGCGTTTGGTTGAAACTGGACGTAAGGGTGGGCTTGGTTTTTACATGATTAAGAAAATTATGGATTCAGTCGAGTATATCTCTGTCTCTGGATACAATGAATTACGATTAATAAAAAATATAAAAACATTTAACACGCCTGGGACTTCTTTTTTGAGAAGAATGTCTTCGCTTCGCGTTAAATTTTCTTTTTGGACAAGCATTGTTATGGCAGTAATTATTGGTAGTTCCTTTTATTATATGGATATTAAAAGCACAGACCAAATCAAAGAACAGCTTGATGATACAGTAAAAGCATTGGCGAAAACTATTGCCGACCAATCTGCAGGATTTATTATCAATCAGCGTTCAGATGTAGAATTTGATCAGTTAAATTTAAGTAACTTAAGAGCTAACCCAGAATTAAAACAAATTGTGCTTTTGGATGAAAACCAGAATGTTTTAGCAAATTCAGAAAATGTCACTAGTATTAAAAAACAATATGATTTGCCTTCGGCTATTAATCCTAAAATAATCAATACACCACAGAATATAAAATGGAAAGATGAAGATTTATACTATTTGATTATGTCTATTAAGAGTGGTAGTCGTAATTTAGGTCAGGTTCATATAATGTATGATGATGATATTATTTCATCAAAATTAAATAAGTCTCAAAAAGAAATATTGCTGATTACAATTTTACTTTCAATTGTTGGCATAATTGCTATCTATTTGCTTTCTGATTATTTTGTTAAACCGATTGCCAAAATCACACATAAGGTCAAACGATTTACATCTGGAGAGTTGGAGACAGAACTTCCGCTTGAAGGAGCAGAAGAATTTTTTGAAATATCACGAGCTTTTAACCAGATGATGACAAGGTTAAATAGAGATCAAAAAAATATTATCTCTCGTGAGAAATTGGCAAAAGAGATTGAAGTTGCTTCGCAAATTCAAAAAACACTATTGCCGGGGGAGTTGCCAGATGTTCCCAATTTGATGGTTGATGCTTTTTATAAATCAGCATCAATGGTTGGTGGGGATTTGTACGATATTTTCAAAATATCTCCCGATAAATACTGTTTAACCGTAGCGGATGTCTCCGGTAAGGGGGTACCGGCGTCAATGGTTATGTCGATGCTCAGAACAGTTATTAGAATTTTTGCCGATGGCAATAAATCTGCGAAAAAAACACTTGTTGAAGTTAATGGATATCTCGAACAAAATATTCCTCCGGGTATGTTTGTAACAATTATGATGGTTATTTATAATTGTAAAAAGAAATCAATAAATTTGGTCTCTGCCGGGCATAACCCATTACTTTTTTATAAAGAGAAAACAAAAGAGATTTTGAAAATTAATCCAACAGGAATGCCCCTTGGAATTCCTGTTACAATTGATTCTACTTTTGAAGATAAGCTGGAGGAAATTACACTTCCTTTAAGGAATGGTGATTTGTTTTTTATCTTTACCGATGGACTTACCGAAGCGAAAAATAAAAAAAACGAAGAATATGGGATGGATAACCTTTTCAAGTTTGTCGGTGAGCAAGCTTCAGGGAAACCATATAAATCAGTTGCGGAATTGACCAATAATATCTCTATGGAACTTGATAGCTTTAGCGGTTATATGAATCCAGCAGATGATATAACTTTTATTATTGCCAGATATTTAACGGATAAAATAAAGAAAACTCCAAATGATAATAAAATGGAAAAAATAAAAATAAAAAAGTTACCTGATGACCCACCCAACAAGTAAAGAAATTCTTTTCAACTTTAATTATAATTTCCTTGAAAAATCAGGATTAATTTACTTATTTTAGGTTGCAATGGAGAACAATATAAATATATCGCTCTTGGAGCGGGATGGGGATGAAATTTCCGGTGTCAGGATTGATGGAGTTATTGACACAATAACAGCCAGCGAACTTGAACGGGTTGTGGAATCTCTGATAAAACGACAAAGATATAAAATAATTCTTGATTTGGCAGGAGTTGATTATATTTCATCGGCAGGTTGGGGGATTTTTATTTCCCATATAAAAGAAGTTAGAGCAAATGAGGGTGATATAAAATTAGTTAATATGATTGATAATGTTTTTGAAATTTATGAATTGTTGGAATTTGAAAATGTTCTGAGGTCATATAATACATATGATGAAGCACGTTCAGATTTTGGACAAATCCCTTTAGATGATTCAGTAAAAAAAAAAGCACAAAAAAACGCCCGAGTGACAGTAGTTGATAGATTAGCTAATAATTCCAATAATTCATCAATTGCATCTCCTGGTTTTTCATCTAATCCAACTGACCCAATATCATTTGTACTTAAAAATATCAAAGATGATCCGTTTGTTACTATTTCGGAAGTAAAATCATTATTTAATAAATCTAACTCTTCAGCTGATAAAATTGGCTGGTGGGAGATATTTAGTATCCTTAAAAGGCAAAAACTGCTTTTACGACGGTCTCGATTTAGATTTGCCCGCCAATTTTTCCGTTCCTAATTTTTGCTTGACACTTTTCGAGTAAACCCTATATTGTTATTAAACTTAGAGTTTATTATGATCCCATTGGAATATGTATCAACAGTGCTGATAGGAATAATTACGGTACTGTCTATAATCATTCTTTTTTTAATCATTCGTTTAATTACGCAAAATAATATCTTTAAAAATATAGATACTATTGAGTTCTCTACTTTTTTAAGAACTAATAGTTTGGATGGTTCAATTCAGGTAGTAGCAAGTAAAGTAGGTGATTTTTTAAAAGAATCTATTTTGTGTAATAAGATAATTTTTTTGAGAAAAAAAAGAGGTAGCTTAGAATTAAATTATTATCATGGTATCACTCGCTTCAATAGGCGAGAATTTAATATTAATTTTTCAAAAGAATTAGATAGTCGGCTAAGAACCGATTTCCTCCCCAAAAGTATTAAGAATTTGCAAGATGTTATCCCTGAGCAAATATATCAAAGGATATCTGATTTTGGCATTGATTTGTATTTTCCAATTTATTGGCGTGACAATTTGTATGGGGTTTATTTTTTTAAGAGTAAAATTAAAAAACAGGATCAGGCTTTTGAATTTGTGATTGCTTCTTTTGCTCAAGCATTATCATCGGCTTATCATATAAAATGGCACGAAACAAAGCATGTTGACTTGACTGATAGAATTGATAAATTGGTTGCAAGGTCTGACTCTGAAAGTAAATTACTAAAGCAATCGTTTACGTCAATATTACAATTGGTAAAAAAGAGAAATTCTGAAAAATTATTACAGGAGTTTTTAGATATTCTCTATAATAGTCTTAATTTGAATAAGGCAGCATTGATTTATACGTCCAATAAAGAAGAGCAATCAAAAGTTCTAATAAAGGGAGTAGATAACAAATATTTGAATCTTATTGGCAATCATCAAATATCACAATTAGTAGCTCTTGTTAATAAAAGAGGCACATTTAAAATCGAAAATTTGATGGCGAGATCAAATTCAAAAATTGAATTATTCAAAGAATTAACTTCACTTAATCTGAAATACATTACTCATTTTCCATTAGGGAATGGATTACATTCTTTCTTGGCGTGGAGCGGTGAACCTTTTGTTAGAATCAATCGGAAATTAGAGTTTTTTAAAGAACACACTGGTGTTCTTTTTGAGAATGCTCAGATATTTGAAAAAATGGAAGGTTTATCTTTCACTGATGGATTAACAAAATTATCCAATCAAAGATATTTCATGAAACGACTTTATGAAGAGATAGATCGTTGTAGCCGATATAAGCGTAAATTGGGGTTGGTCTTTTTTGACCTTGATGCTTTAAAGAAAACTAATGATATGTACGGTCATCTGGCTGGTGATGATGTCCTTTCCCAAGTAGCTGATATTCTCAGAAAATCAATACGTGCAATTGATATTGTTGCCAGATATGGCGGAGATGAATTTTGTGTAATTATGCCGGAAGCGGATGAAGGAACTTGTGTCAAATTTATGCAACGTTTACAAAAAGAAATAACTGAATCTAACTTTGTTGCAGAAGGGGTAGAGGGGCATTTGAATTGTACTATTTCAATGGGGGCGGCGGTTTACCCAAATCACGCCGAAGACGCTAAAAAACTTATTTATTTTGCAGATATGGCATTGCTGAAAGCCAAAGAGGGCGGACGGGATATGTTTTGGCTTCATCAAGATCAATAAGTTAAATAAATTTCCATAAATTGCTCATATTTAAAGCTTTACAGTATATTTTAACTTGGTTATATTTTTATTCTAAATTGTAGTGAGAATATACCGATTTTGTAAATAAGTAATTATCAAGGAAGATATTGTATGAATTTGAAAAATATTTTTATTCTAAATTTAATAATTGTATTTATACTGGTAGCTCCGGCTTTTGCCGAGGATTACAAGATTGGTTCTGAAGATATTCTTGAAATATCATTTTATGGGAACACAGAATTAAATAAGACAGTTCGAGTAAACCAAAATGGAACCATTACTCTTGATATTATTGGTGAAATTGAAGCCAGTGGCAAAACAACTAAAGAACTTCAGGATGATATCGTAAAATTGATCAGTCGATTTAAGAGGAATATTACCCAAACTATTGTCAGTGTTACTTCTTTTAATTACCAATATATATTTGTTACGGGTCAGGTTAATACACCGGGCAAATATACTTTTGAAAATATTCCAGACCTATGGACTATTATTAACGAAGCTGGGGGGATTTCCGAATTGGGCGATTTAAGCAGGGTGCTTATTATTAGAGGTGGAAAAGATGCCGGAAAAGTGGAAACTATAAATGTTGCTGAAGCTATATCGTCAGGTAAAATTAAAGATTTACCAAAGATAAAACGGGAAGACACAATTGAAATACCACGAACTATGGCTGGTCTTATTTCAGGCGATATATCCACTCAAATTGAAAGAAAAAATCTGATTTATGCCGTAGGTGCTGTAAACAGCCCTGGTGCAATTACATTTGAAAAGAATGTAGATATACTTGAAGCAATTGCTCTGGCTGGTGGTCCAACTGCCGAAGCTAACCTTAAGGAAGTCAAAGTTATTACTAAAGATGGTTTTTATGCTCAAACTTACCATCTGAATCTTGAAAAATATTATGAATCAGGTATTCCAGCTCGATATATAATTAGAAAAGAGGATGCAATAATAATTCCTCGTAGAGGTTCAAGTTCTTTTTTAGGTATTAATTGGGTGACCTTAGGGACTGTAGCAGGCGTAATTACATCAAGTTTATTGGTTTATGATCAATTAAGATCAGATGAACCAAGATAGGATAAGAGAAGAATAATTCGATGGAAAATTTACAAACTACAAATACTTTTGATGTTAAAGATATATTTCAGATAATTTTACGTAACAAGTGGATTCTAATAATTCCGATTATTTTATCAACAATTGTAGCTTATGGCGGATCATATTTCTTAACGCCTAATTATCAATCTTCGATAATTATCTGGATAGACAAACCTTCTTCTGCCTCGCGAGAACTAACAAATATTATCGGGTCTGATCGATATACTAGAGAAAGTAGTTCTGATCGCCAACGAAAACTTCAAGCATTGAGAAATGAAATTACATCCCAAGCATATCTTGTCCAATTGATTAAAGACATGAAATTAGATGATGACAATGATTTAACTTTAGAAGCAACAAAATTAAGAGAACAAAAACCGAGATTCACGGTAGATCAGATTAAAATTGATATTTTATTGAAAAAACTTCGCAAACAAATTACTGTTAATTATGTAGGTAAAGATCAAATTGAATTAACTATTGAATCATCTGATCCAGTTAAGGCAAAAGACATGGCTAACAATCTTGCACTAATTATGGAATCAGAAAAAACAAAATATGAACATGAAAAGATATTGGATAATCAAACTTTTGCAGATATCCAATTAATAAAAAAAGAGAGATATTATCAAAAGGCGCTTGATTCTCTTGCTCAGGCTCGAATAAAAGTAACAACGATTAAACTTCCCGATGAAATATCATCTGATGAAAACAAAAGAGATATTTTGATGGATATTAGTGATACTGAAAATGATATAGACAAGTATGTCAATCAAATTGGAAGAATTGCTAATCAATTGAAACTTTTAGGCCTTGAGGAATATCGTATAAAATATAATAAAAAAATGACTCAGTTAAGAACCGATATCGATGGTCAGATTTTAGATTATGTAAATATGATGGAAAAGTATCCATGGACTAATCAGAATGTTATCAATAAGAATATAAAATTAATTGATAATATACGCCAATTAGAATCAACTGTTTCTGCTTTAGTTAAGGAACAATTTTCTTCAAATACAGAGAATGAACAAAATATTTTAAAAAATTATTTTATCGCACGTGAATACGAAGACATTCTTAGGTCAAGAAAGACTTACCTACAGGACTCATATGATAATTTAACCAGTAAGATAGATAAACTGCCTCGTTTGGAAGCGGAAATTGCAGACTTGGAGGGACGAGTCGAAGAAGCAAGAAGATTTCGTGATGCTTTTAGATCAGAAGAAACTACTGTGGGAATTCTTTTCGAACAAGCCAAAGAGAGAACTAAATATAAAGTTATTGAACCGGCAAAGGTTCCTTTTGAGCCATTTTGGCCTGATAAAAATAAAATTGGTATTCTTGGGTTTATTATGGGGCTTGTAATCGGTGGATCTTCGGTGTTATTAAAAGAAATACTTGATTCTACATTTAAAAAAACAGAAGATGTAGAAGCATCTCTGGGGTTACCGGTAATTGCTGTAATCCCTAAAATTGATAAAATGAAATTTAGGTAAAGAGATATGGAAACTTATTTATTAAGTAGTAAATTGAATGAAATTGAAAGAGAGTTTGTCATCAAAACAACGAATGATGCCAAACTGAATGCTGTTAAATCAATAGTTTATGTTAATGGCCAAATGACTGATGAAACTAAAGCTCCTCATCCGATTGAATATACACCGGAAGAAATATTAGCACTTGTGAAAAATAAGCACGAGGAAAAGAAGCAGGAATTGGAAATTATGCTACAATCTTTTAAATATGTAGCCGAATCTGGAATTATTGAAGATATCTATAATTTAGGAACTGCTTTCTTTTATAAACAGTATTATCGTGAAGCCAGAGAACTATTTCATATGTCTTTGTCATTGAAAAATGACCATCATCAATCGTATAATTATCTTGGTATGACAGAGATAGAACTTGGAAATTATGTGGAAGCTTTGGAGTTTTGTGAAAATGCTGTCGAATTAAGACCAAAATTTGCTGATTACAGATATAATTTAGGTCATGCGTATTTGAATACGAATTCATATAAAAAAGCCGTTTCTGAATTTCAGGAAGCATTGAAAATAAATTTATATTATGCTGATGCGTATTTGAGTCTTTCGTTAGCATATTTAAAAAATGCAATTGAACGAAATGAAACAGAGTTATTCAAAGATGTATTGTCTAATACGATTGATTATATAAATAAAGCTGCAATAATTGATCCATTTTATAGTAATGAAATTCATGCCGAGGGATTAGGTGCTTTACGGAATATGGATATTGAAGTGGCTTACACGCTTTTCCAGAGGCTTTTGAATTTAAAAAAAGTAAAACGGAACGATGAGTTGTCCAGTTATTACATGAAATATGTTTATTCGCATAATGGTGCCAATGAGTATGCTTTGAATAAAAGAATCAATTATCTAAATGGTGAGATTGAAAATAACCCATCTTATGCTGACCTTTATGTTGAACAAGGGGCTAATTATCTGAGACTATCTAAAATTTCTTGGAAAAGAAGCATGGAGCATCTTAAAAGAGCCCTGGATGTTAATCCCAATATGGAAAATGTTATTAAATTATTAAATGAAATTGAAAATGAATATGAGAATATTCATAAAATATCAGCAGACACAGATACTGGGAATAAATAAATGGCTAAAAAAACTCTTTCTATAGATCAATTTTATTCTCCTGATGCTCCTTTTGCCAATGAATTTAGAAGGTTGTTAGTTAAAATAAAGAAAGAAGGGGCTAATCAGGAAGTTAAGTCGATTCTGTTTACATCGGCGATGCTTTCTGAGGGCAAATCTACAATTTGTTCGCTATTAGGATTAACATCCGCAAGGCAAAACGGTTTAAAAACTCTGATAGTGGATTCCGATCTCAGACGTCCATCAATTCATAAGTTTTTCCATTTGGAACGTACTAAAGGATTGACTGATATTCTTGTTGATGGTTTTGACACTGGCGAAGCGATAAAAAAAACAAAAGTAGAAAAACTTGATGTTATCACATCCGGCACGAACTATGAGCATCCGGCGGAAATATTCGATGCTGAGAGTATTGGTTATATGCTTGATGAATTAAAATTTTATTATGATCTGATATTAGTTGATTCTGCACCATTGATGCCAGTTTCTGATCCTTTGTTGCTTTCAGATAAGACTGATAAAGTTATACTGGTGGTAAAAGCTGGTTCGACTGATCGTGAAGTTGTCAAACAGGCAAAGGGCATATTAAACAATTCAAATGATAAGATTTTAGGCGTTATTTTGAATAATCTCAACAATAGTTTACCTTACTATTATGATTATCAATATTACGGTTACGATTATTCTCCCTCAAAGGGTACAGCTGATAGTCAGGTAAAATTAAATCCTGATAAAATTAATAAGAGAAAAAATAGAAAATTCAATAAAAAGCCAGATTCGAATCAAACTAAAAATATTTCTTAATTATGAGTTCTATAAAAAATCTTCTGACTGTTGATTGTGAGGAATGGTTTGTAACGGAAACATTAATAAATCATTTTAGTCGGGATGAATGGGATAAGCTTAATTCTACTGTAACCAAAAATAGTCACAAACTTTTGGATATATTTTATCGACATAAAGTAAAAGCAACCTGGTTTGTTTTGGGGTGGGTTGCAGATCATCATAGTGATTTAATTCAGGAAATAATGAACGAAGGACATGAAATAGCTTGCCACAGTTATTACCATCGCAGAATCAGTACTTTAACAAGAGAAGAATTTGAAAAAGATACTCAAATGGCTATTGATGCCTTGATTAAGGCTGTAGGCGTAAGACCTTATGGCTACCGAGCTCCAAGTTGGTCAATCAATCCTTCTGTTCCGTGGGCATTTGAAGTTCTTGCAAAGTTAGGGTTTAGTTATGACAGTTCAATTTTCCCTATTAAACATGATATTTATGGTATGCCCAAAGGTCCAAGAACTACTTTTAAGATGAAAATAGATAATGACAATACTCTATTCGAAATACCTGCATCTACTTATCGTTTTATGGGTAAAAACTATCCTATTGCTGGAGGAGGTTATTTAAGACATTCTCCATATTGGTTTACTAAAATGATGATCAAAAAATCAAACAAAAAAGGACAACCGGTTGTAGCTTATATTCACCCATGGGAACTCGATTCTGATCCGCCCAAAATTTCGGGATTATCAAAAATACAAAATATGAGGATGTACGGCTCAGTTAACATATTAGCCAGAAAATTTGATAAATTATTGGGAGATTTTGAATTTACTACAATGAACGAATATATTCAGCAATTCAGAAAACGTACAATTGGTTTTTACTAATAATTCAAAAAAAATATAATATTTTGTAATTAGTTGTTGACTATAACTGTATAAAAATAAACCTTATATAGGTGAGTTATACTGTTTTAAGTTAAAGGAGAAGATATGAGAAAATTATTAATTATTTTATTAGCTTTGATCTTAGTCGTTCCATTAACATTTGCTCGAAGACCGAGGTCAAAATCGGGCGAAGTTGAAAAAATGGTTTTTACTGACAAAAAATATGATTTTCAAATCACCCTTCTTGAAGATTGGAAGTACAGCATCAAAAAAAATGATGATGATTTCCGCATTGTTTTAACCAAGAAAAACTATGAAATTCCTCCTGATTACCTTGATGCACCTGATTATGCGATGGTTCCTCGTATTGTTTTATGGGTTGGCGAGGACAATATGTCGCCATTTCAATTTATTGATTCGCTTATAAGTGATTCCTACGATTCTGATAATAAGGGAGAAATTAAAAAAGAATTTGAAATCCTTAATGACAATATTTCAGAACAGGGGAATGTTCGAAATGAATTGTCAACTCGTAAGAAAAAAGCGATGGAAATTAATGATAAAAAGGCTTTCTTATGGACAGGGCAAATGATTTATCGCAAAGATATTGCTGAATCAGCATCGTCAGTCGGTGGAAAAAGAGTTAATGGAAAATATGGTGGCGCAATAGTAGTTTTGAAAGATAAGAAGCAGGTTTTTGCCTTCCATTTAATTTGTGAATGGAATTACTTTGAAACAAATTTAGCTGAATTGATGAAAGTAGTTTCTTCTTTTAAATTGTAAGGAAGACCATTAGGGAGTTTTGGAGGACTTATGTGGATAATTAGGTCTGTGTTGATTGCTCTTATTGTGATTTGTGTGATTGCTTTTGCATTTTATAATATTGGACAAGGGAATGTGGTCGATGTAAATCTTATTTTTTGGCCGCCATTTTTGGAAGTTCCTATGGTAACGGTTGTATTTTGGGCGTTTGCGGCGGGAGTGTTAGTCTCTTTATTCCTTTTTATTTCAGTATATATAAAATTATCAGTGCAACTTCGAACAGCAATTAAAAAAGTAAAGGCTTTAGAAGGCGAGGTTGCTGTTTTGAGAAATCGACCTATTGAAGAATCAGTAGATTTGCTGAAAGGTGCAGATAATCGGGAAGAAGATTTGGATTCACCATTTGGAAAGAGTGAATAGATATGTTTGAGTATGTAATTATATTTTTAGTGTTATTTATATTTTCAATCTTAGTTTATCTGCTCTATGAAAAATTTGTAAAAAAAGACAATAAACAAGACGCTGCTATTTATGTTGAAGCTTTAAAAGATTTGCTTGATGGACACCATGAATCTGCATTTGCGAAACTTAGGCAGGTAGTGGCGGATGATTCTTCCAATATTGATGCTTATCTAAGATTGGGAAAGATATTAAGGGATAATAATAAATCGGATCGTGCCGTTCAGGTTCATAAGGATTTAACCCTTCGCAACGATTTATCTATTAAAGATAAAGTTAAAATTTTACAGGAATTGTGTCTTGATTATATTGATTTAAATGATATGGACATGTCTTTAGCCGCTCTGAAAGAGATTATTTCCATAAAATCAGACCATCGTTGGGCACATATACAGCTTTTAAAGCTTCTTGAAAAAAATAAAAAATGGGAAGAAGCATACGACATAGCGGCTAAGCTTTTGAAGTTGGAAGCAAACAAATCTAAAAAACCACTTGCAAATTATAAGTTTCAATTAGGACAGGAATTTCATGATAAAAGAGAATTCCATAAGGCTCGAATTGTTTATAAAGAAGCTATTGGCTTAAATCCGAATTTTGTTCCGGCTTATTTAGCAGTAGGTGATTCTTATTATGAAGAAAAAAGATTTGAAGATGCTGTAAATTTCTGGAATAAACTTATCAAAAAGGTTCCTGAACAAAGCCATCAGGTTATTGAAAGGCTAAAAAAAACCTTGTTTGATTTGGGTCGTTTTGGGGATATTGTTGATATATGCCATAATATTTTAGAGAATTACCCGAAAAATTTTGAAGCAAAATTCACATTAGCTGAATTTTACGAAAAAAAAGGCGAACTTGAAACTTCAGAGAAAATTCTTGTGGAGTTAACAGAAGATTATCCGGATAATTTGAATGTTACCTTTGAATTGATAAGGTTATATTTAGAGAAAAATGATACCCGTAAAATACGCGATCTATTAAAAATAATTGAACGCAAAAAAGAAAATCACTCAAATAAAATTGTTGTTGATACCAATCTTGTAAATGCTGATTAAATGTTGTTCAGAAATGTTATTAAATATTATTGTCTTATATTAATTCTGTCGGTTTGCTTTGTTCAATCTACAGCGGCTGAAAATATTTATTCACTAATTAGTAAAGGCCACTTAAAAGAAGCCGCCGATTCTTTATCGAAAATTACTACTGCCGCTAACCGAGATGGTAATTATCTGTTTTATCAGAGTATGCTTGAAGAAAATGCTGATGAATCTGCAAAAAAATTAGAAGCAGCTTTGAATTCATCTGTTTCCCGTCGTTTTTTGGAAATGATTTACTATCGGTTGGCTCAATATTATTTTATGAATGATAGAACTGATAAAGTAATGCGACTTGTTACAGATTATAGAACAAAGTGGGAAAATGGGAAATACTTAAGAGAGATGATTAGGTTTTTGATAATTTCAGAACAATTATTAAGCAATTATGAGACTGCCTTGAAATTGTCAGATAGAAATCTCTTGTTATTTTCAAAAGGTGATGACGAACAACAGGGGATGGTGGATAAGGCAAGAGTCATGGCTAGTTTTAATAAGAAATTAGGGGCTGATATGCTGTTGAAAGATATTACACGTAGTAAATCAGGGCGATGTGTTCCACAAGCTTTTTATATGCGTTCTATATTTGCAATAAATAAAAGTAGAATTGATGATGCTGTTTTTTTCTATAATCTTCTTAAGGAGAGTTATCCTTCGGCAATCGGTAATGATGCCTTAATAAATAAAATGATGAACAGTTCTATCTCTGAAAAAGCTAATTATGGGGCAGATGAAATAACTGGAACTTACTATTCCGTACAAGTTGGAGTATTTTCGAAAAAAGGAAATGCGAAAAAACAGAAAGATATTTTTGAAGCATATAACAAAAAAGTTGAAATCAAGGATAAGAGAGTTTCAGACAAAAAATATCATGCCGTATATGTGGGAAGATTTAAAACATATGCTGAGGCTTCACTTTTCAAGAATCAGCTTGAAATAAACCATAATGACGTATATCAAGTTGTAGCTCGATGACTAATTCTCAAAAAAGCTCTTCACATCTTACACCTCTTATGAAACAGTTTTACGATATCAAAGAACAACATCCTGATAAAATTCTTTTTTTTCGAATGGGGGATTTTTATGAGATGTTTGGTGATGATGCAATTAAAGCCGCTCCTATTCTTGGGATTGCTCTTACGTCTCGCTCACATGGCAATTCTGAAAGAATACCTTTAGCAGGAGTTCCATATCACGCAAGTGATAAATATTTGGCTAAGTTGCTTAATCATGGAGAAAAGGTTGTTGTAGTCGAGCAGACTGAAGACCCCAAAACAGTAAAAGGCTTGGTTAAAAGAGAAATTGTAGAAATCTTAACTCCTGGGACGGCTACAATAGATTCTCCTGAAATAGATAATAATCAGCTTTGTTTGGCATCGGTTTATAAAAATAAAAATAAAAATAACAAAATTGGAATGGCGGCTCTTGATATTTCAACTGGCTCATTTATTGTGGACGAAGGTGATTTGAACGAAATATCAGAACGATTAAAAGTTATGGAACCATCAGAAA
>Ga0164318_10003129_pt1 | contig 15589 bp, 13 predicted proteins | sample GuaBasSedimGuay9_FD_113734 | JGI IMG/M metagenome (GOLD analysis project Ga0164318, IMG submission 113734) | Subseafloor sediment microbial communities from Guaymas Basin, Gulf of California, Mexico - Guay9, Core 4571-4, 0-3 cm | ecosystem: Environmental > Aquatic > Marine > Hydrothermal vents...
CATGCACTGCGGATAACAGGTTAAGATTAAAAGATAAAATAACCATTTAAAAATGGCTGTATGACAATTAAATATTCTTTTAAAAATGGCTCAAATAATCGTTGGTTTAAGCCCAAATAAAGTAAGACTTAGTATTCTGTGTTCATCATTCCTGACACCTGAAACCTGACACCTTAAGATATGAGAAAAAAAATAAGAAGAATTCCTTAAATATTCAATCTTCAATCGACAATTTTCAATTATTTTCGGCCGTAATGGCCAAATTATCTCTGTGAATCACATCATCAAAAAGCTTATACCCGAGACGCTTTTTAATCTGGTTGGATTTAAGTCCCATGATCTTGCGAATATCGGTTGAGCTGTAGTTGACAAGACCGGTGCCCAGTGTTTCATGGTCACCTCTTTTGAATTCCACCGGGGCGCCCACACCAAAATCCCCTTTTACACCAACGATACCGCTGGGAAGAAGGCTTTTACCTCTGTTCATAATTGCAGCGGCGGCACCGTCATCAACCATAAGAACCCCTTTGGGTTTCAACGTAAAGGCTATCCAACATTTTCGACTTTTGAGCTTCTTGGTTTTGGGTACAAAAAAAGTTCCAAATTCCTCGGCGGAAAAAAGGTTTTTCAGGATATCGGGTGTGTTACCATTTGCAATAACCATTGGGATTCCGGCCGCAGTAACCTTTCTGGCAGCCTTTATTTTGCTGAGCATGCCGCCGGTACCGAAAGCCCCGGGAATTTCTCCGGCAAATCTTATAATATCCTTACTGATGGTGGACACAACCGGAATCAACGCCGCATCAGGATTGGCGCGGGGATCTTTGGTGTGGAGACCGTCAATGTCTGTGAGATTGATCAGAATATCCGCATCCATCAAGAGTGTAATCATGGCCGCGAGGTTGTCATTGTCTCCAAACCGAATCTCTTCGATCATCACGGTATCGTTTTCATTGACGATGGGAACAACGTGCCATGATAACAGCATTAAGATAGCATTGCGCGCATTCAAGTATCTTTGTCGGTTATTAAGGTCATCGCTGGTAAGCAAAATCTGAGCGACTTTTCTATGATCCCGTGCAAAGGCTTTTTCATATTCCATGATAAGTCCGGCCTGCCCCACAGCAGCAACCGCCTGCCGCTTTGGAATCTCCTCCGGTCTTTTATCAAGACCTATTTTTTTTACACCTGACGCCATAGCCCCGGAAGAGACAAGAATAACCTCCCGTCCGCTCTCAATTAGCCGACATATCTGTCTGCTTATGGATCGGATCGCTTTTAAATTTAGCCCTTGGTCCTCGGTTAGAACATTGCTGCCGACTTTCACCACAACACGGCGGGCATTATTAAAAAACGATTTTCCGTTATCATTCATTAGAGCTGTCCAATAATTGAATGATTTTTGAATTCAGGTTTTCGATGCCCTGACCGGTAAGCGCTGAAACTAATATGACTTGTTTTTCCTTTAGGGCGCTTTGAAACTTCTTTGACGCTTCACGGACATCCGGCAGATCAATCTTGTTAAGAACCACAATTTGAGGTTTTTCCATTAATTTTCGATTATACATGACAAGCTCTTCGTTAACAGTGCAATAGGCATGCAGGGGATTATCCCTATCCACAGCCGACACATCGATAAGATGAACAAGAATGCGTGTGCGTTCAATATGGCGCAGAAATCTGATACCCAGCCCGGTTCCCTTGTGTGCCCCCTTAATTAAACCGGGGATATCTGCGACCACAAAAGGCTCCGCCCAATCGGTTTGAACGACGCCCAGGCTGGGGAAAAGTGTAGTGAACGGGTAATTACCTGTTTTGGGACGCGCTGAAGAAACTGCAGCAATAAGGGTGGACTTGCCTGCGTTGGGAAGGCCTATAATACCAACATCCGCCAGAAGTTTGAGTTCCAGCTTTAACGTTTTAGTTTCACCCGGTTCACCCGGCTGGGCAAGCCGGGGAGTCCGGTGTGTTGAAGTTTTAAATCGTGCATTGCCCTGACCGCCTCGACCCCCTCTTGCCAGCACAACTGTTTCGCCACATTTGATTAAATCTGTTATAACCTGTTCGGTGTCGGCGTCGGTGACCAGGGTGCCGGGTGGAAGTTCTATGACCAGGTCTTGACTGTTTTTGCCGGTCTTTTGTTTTCCCTGGCCATGGGCGCCGTTTTTGGCTTTGAAATGTTTCCGGTATCGAAACTGATATAGAGTCCGTTTTCTTGAAGATGCTCTTAAAACAATATCACCGCCCTTACCCCCGTCCCCACCGTCCGGTCCTCCGCGTGGAATATACTTTTCACGTCTGAAACTCACACAGCCTCTGCCGCCATCACCGGACTGAATGGTAATAATTGCTTCATCGATGAATTTCACGCCGCATGAACGCTTACTTTTTTCCGGGAACGACCCAGCCGTTCAAAGGCAACAAAACCATCAATTTTGGCAAACAGGGTGTAATCTCTGCCCATGCCCACGTTGTCCCCGGGATGAATTTTTGTTCCCAGTTGGCGAACCAGAATATTACCGGCTTTTACTTTTTGACCGCCATATCGCTTTACACCCCTGCGTTGCCCCTGGCTGTCACGGCCGTTCCTGGAACTGCCGCCTGCCTTTTTATGTGCCATTATGTAAACTCCTTGTTGAGACCTCGTTACGGTGTTACGCCGAGGATATCTTTGTTATATCAGTAAAAATTAAATTATACCTGAAGCCATAACATTTTCAAAAATCTATACTTTCGCCTGTTGTTAACTTTGATGAACTCGTAAAAAGTCCGATTTAGACAGTTTTGTAAAAAGTTCAAATTCAAGACGTGCAAATTTAGCAATCATGATGCGTACTTATCGTACGTTGAATGATTGCGAAACGCAGCACAACTCAGAAGTCGGACTTTTTACGAGACCGTTAAGCTTCAATACTGTCTATTTTGACCGCGGTATACTGCTGTCGATGTCCCTGCTTGCGGCGATATCTTTTTCGTCGTTTATACTTGAAAACGATAATCTTTTTAGCCTTACCCTGCTCAACTATGTGACCTTTTACCGTCACATTATCAAGAAGCGGCCGACCGATACTCACGTCCTTTCCGTCTGCAAACATAAGAACCTCGGCAAAAGAAATAGAGTTGCCGATCTCTCCGGGAATTTTTTCTACCCTCAAAACATCGCCCTGATGAATTTTATATTGCTTTCCGCCAGTATTAACGATAGCGTACATATACTTGATCCCTCCTCAAGGTCACTGACCCTTAATTTCATTTACGAAAATGATAATTATTAATCTATTACATAAATTTGTCAAGATAAAATTTAGCAACTCTAATTATGGCCCCAAGTTCATTTCTATATACCGTGTGAGTGGCATTTTGCCACGATTTTTCGCGGCCGGAAAGCCGCTCTCACAGGGATATTTTTTCAAAATGAGAATTGCTGAGATAAAATTAAAAAATTTGAAGACGTTGTAAAAAGACCGTTTTACTTATTTCGTACGCATTTTTAGAAGCTATAAAACGTTTCAGAGTAGTATAGATATTTTCAACCTAAGCCACCCAATCTGGCTGAAGGAGGCTCTTTTGGAAACATATTTAACTCATCGTGTCAAACACTGGGATAAAGAGCGATACACATTTTCCAAGCACAAACTGATCGGCGAAGAACCCCTTTCGTTCCGTGTTCAAGGTAAACCGTATTCTCTTGTTATGCGAACTCCGGGTGATGAATTTGCCCATGCCGCCGGTTTCTGTCTTGCCGAAGGGATTATTGATACTCCGGATGATATTAAGAACATCTCATGTTGTGACGGCACCGATTCTAACGTCGTCACCATTACTCTTGAAGAATCGCGTCACAGCAAAATCACTGAAGTTTTGGACAAACGCGGCGTTATCAGTCAAACCAGCTACGGCATTTGCGGCAAGGAAATCGTCAAAGATCTTTACCAGTCTATTCAACCCATAAAAAACAATGTTCAGATTGATGCGGGGTTGGCGCTGGAATCCCTTGAGAATCTTTCCAGCCATCAACCGTTGCGTAATCAGACCCGTGCATCTCATGCAGCAGCCCTTTACACTTCTGATTTTGAGCTGTTATCGGTCGCCGAAGATGTTGGCCGGCACAACGCACTTGATAAAGCCATCGGAAAGGTTTTCCTTAATCATCGTCTTGGCAAGGCGTCACTCTTGATCCTTTCTTCAAGAATCAGCTATGAACTGGTTCAGAAAGCCGCACGAGCCCGTATCCCTCTCATATTGGCCTTTTCGCAACCCACATCACTGGCCGTGGAACTGGCATCCAAATTAACCATGACGTTGGCATGTCTGGCCAAAGGTTCCGGATTATACATTTTCTGCGGAGAAAAGCGCTTAAAAAGATAAAGAGGGATTTCCCATGAAATACGTTGCGCAGGCGTCCTCTGACTCCCATGCTGTTACACGTGCAACCTTTATTTTAGAATTATTTAAAAGAGTTTGAAGGGAGTTTGCAATATAACGGGCAATGTTTTCCGAAGACGGAGGATTGTCATCATTAAAGTAATCCAGTTCATTTAAAAACTTGTGATCCAACCGTGTCATGATTTCAGAGACATGCTGTTTTAATTCTCCAAAATCTACCAGTACCCCGGTATTATTGAGAGTTTTACCGGCCACGCAAATTTCGATTTTCCAGTTGTGCCCGTGCAGATTTTCACATTTTTTAGAAACCATCTTTAGTTGATGGGCAGCCGCAAAATGGGAGACAACTTTTAATTCAAACATGATGTCCCATCCTCTTAATGGGTGTCCATCCAGAAACGGCATCTTTCGGCCCCCGGCAACGTTCTCGCTCGTTTTCAATCCTCGAAATAGCGCGCTATGCCTGGCTGCCCCGTAGGTCCGGCAGATAGTACTGGGGCGGTTGAAAACTCGCTCGGGCCTTGCTGGAAACCAAAATCTACCATTTCTGGATGGACACAAGTTAAATTTATGAATTCATCAAATTCAGACCTCGTCATTCAGCTTGGAAAAATAATCGTGACTCCTTAATTTTCAGGGGATTGCGTGAAAATTGGACACTGGCCCTCAGGTTTCGGGTGTCAGGTGTCAGTAGTGAAAAAGCGAGAGTCAGCCTGAAACCTATGCTCCGAGAAGGCTTCACCACGCCGATAATGTCCAAAAAAAAGACCCGTTTTTCTATCATGTTACGAGATCTGAAATTGGGCTTAATATTGACTGATCAGGATGCTTCGGCATTGCCGCTTTTGAGAATATTTTTTAATTTGTTCGACAGTTTGCCTGATTCTATTTTGGAGAATTCTTTAAGGAGCGCTTCCTGTTTTCTGTTGAGATTGACGGGTGTTTTTATTACAGTCTGAATTATTTGATCCCCCCGTTTGCCGCTCCTAAGAGAAGGAATTCCTTCACCGCGAAAACGAAAAAGGTCACCCGGCTGGGTGCCTTTTGGAATTTTAAGTTTCTTTTTACCGTTTAATGTGGATACTGATATCGTATCGCCAAGGGCTGCCTGTGTAAAGGAAATTTCCACCTGGCAGATTATGTTTGTATTGTCTCGCTCGAAGAAGTTATGGGGCTCCACATAAATAAAAACATAAAGATCTCCCGGATGCCCTCCATAACTACCGGCTTCGCCTTCACCTGTCAAACGAAGCCTGGATCCTGTATCCACACCAGCAGGAATCTTTACGGCCACCTTTTTATTGATTCTAATCTTTCCGGATCCCCTGCAATTAGTGCATGGATGCGGTATGGTTTGGCCGTTACCACGGCAGTTGTGGCATGTGGTCCTCACAGTAAAAAATCCCTGGTTCCTGGAAACCTGGCCTGTGCCGCTACAAAGCCTGCAGGTTTCCGGATGGGTACCCTGCTCACAACCACTCCCCTCACAAGAAGGGCAAACCTCCACCTTTTCTAATTCTATTTCGGTTTCTGTTCCAAAAGCAGCTTCCATGAAGCTAAGCGAAAGGTCGTAACGAAGATCAGATCCCTTTTGAGCCCTGCTTCTGGAACGACGTCCACTGCTGAATCCGAAAAAATCCTCAAAGATGCCGCCAAAACTGGAAAAAATGTCTTCAAAACCGCTAAATCCGGAAAAACCCGATCCTTCAAGGCCCCGATGTCCAAACTGGTCATATATATTCCGTTTCTGGGGGTCCCGAAGCACCTCGTAGGCCTCAGATGCCTCTTTGAATTTTTCTTCAGCCTCTTTATTGCCGGGATTTCGATCCGGATGGAATTTAAAAGCCAGTTTTCGGTATTTAGCCTTTAACTCGTTATCATCCGCATCACGATTTACGCCTAAAACCTCGTAGTAATCTCGTTTGCTCGTCATCTATAGTAGTGTCTCTAAATTTCTATCTAGTGTTCATCCAGAAATGGCATCTTTCGGCCCCCGTCGCCGTTCTCGCTCGTTTTCAATCCTCGAAATAGCACGCTATGCCTGCCTGCCCCGTAGGTCCGGCAGATCGTACTGGGGCGGTTGAAAACTCGCTCAGGCCTTGCCGGAAACCAAAATCTACCATTTCTAAATGGGCGCTAAATAGTGATAAACGGGATCAAAATCACAAATCTTTTAGCAGCAACATGTTTATGACATCATCCCATTATTCCAATTAAGGTGATGGCCTCTACTTGGGTTTTCCATGCCCAGACCAAAATCCTTTACTATATAATATAGTGGATCGGTTGTTAGAAAAGACGATATTCTATTGATCTAACAAAATAATACAAAAACCGACCTTGTCAATGAAGAATGGGGATTTAAAAATTGAAGATTTTCGATTGAAGAGGAGTTATTCCCGCCGAACATCCTGAGTCCTTTGCAAAACGCCCCTTTTTGCCCAATTTCTACGCCTGCCCCGTGGAATGCGAAGCCTATTCCTCTGGGGTCAGGCTCAAATTTTAATCCTCGGAAGACTTAATTTTTCCTGCCTGCCTCGTAGGTCGGCAGATCGTACTGGGGTGGTTAAAATTATCGCCTTCCTTGAACTTGAACCCCGGTTAAATATTAAATGCGAATTTAACTGGGCAGGCAAAAATGAACATTTTTCAAAGGTCTCATCCTATCCTACAAACGGCCTCCGAATAATAGTATCCTTTTGCCACCTTGAGTCATCCCGATTCGGGTATTCAATGTTGTAGTGAAGCCCTCGGCTTTCTTTCCTGTGGCTGGCGCATTTGATAATAAGTTCAGCCACTATAGCTATGTTTCTGAGTTCAATAAGATCTGCGGATACCCTGAAATTCCAGTAATATTCATGGATTTCTTTCTGAATGATTTCAATTCGCCGCTTTGCCCTGGTCAACCGTTTGTCCGATCGGACGATTCCGACATAATTCCACATAAATCGTCTGATTTCATCCCAGTTATGTGAAACCATGATTACTTCATCACTATCTGTCGTATCGACTTCATCCCAAAGCGGAGGGACAGGAGTAGAACCAACATCTAATATATCAAGGTCCTTGACCGCTTGTTCGGCAGCAGTATGGGAATAAACCAGGGCTTCGACCAGTGAGTTGCTTGCAAGTCTGTTGGCCCCATGCAGCCCGGTGCATGCAGTTTCACCCACGGCATACAGCCGGTGCAAATCTGTTCTGCCAAACATGTCGGTGGCGATGCCGCCGCACAAGTAATGGGCGGCGGGAACAACAGGGATAGGTTCCGTGGTCATATCAAAGCCAAAGCTGAGACATTTTTTATATAGATTCGGGAAACGTTCTTTTACAAAATTGTCATTTTTATGGGAAATATCGAGAAATACGGAATCGTCTCCGCTTTTTTTGAGTTCAGTATCGATGGCACGAGCAACCACGTCACGACATGCCAGATCCTTCTGAGGATCATATTTTTCCATGAAAGCGTTACCGGAAGAATCAATTAGAATCGCCCCTTCACCCCTTACAGCTTCTGAAATAAGGAAGTTCTTGGCGTCCGGGTGATACAAACAAGTAGGGTGAAACTGGACAAATTCAAGGTTGGTCACCGTTGCGCCGGCCCGGTATGCCATGGCAATCCCGTCTCCGGTGGCAATATCAGGATTGCTTGTGTAAAGATAAACCTTGCCCGCGCCGCCGGTGGCAAGGAGTGTTATCTTAGCACAAAAAGTTTTGACCTGATTTGTTTGTCTGTCAAGAACATATGCTCCGCAACAATAGTCTTCATGGGTCGTAGTGATTAGCCCCCTTTTCATACGGGTTGAAATGGTGATAAGATCTATGGCGATATGATTTTCGAACAGGTCAATCCGGTTGTGATTTTTGACATGCTCCACCAGAACACTTTCAATCTCCATTCCGGTCATGTCATAGGCATGCACAATTCGCTTTTGAGAGTGGCCTCCTTCACGTCCTAAATCAAAATCAATATCCAAATCTGACGATTTGGGATCTGATCCCTGTTTCTCTTTAACATTGAAATGTACACCAAGGTTGACTAACTCGCGAATTCTGTCAGGACCGTTTTTAACTACCATCTCAACAACATCCCGGTTACATAGACCATCCCCTGAAGCCAGGGTATCCCGGATGTGAAGGTCAAACGAATCAACCTTGTCGAAGACAGAGGCGATTCCACCCTGGGCCTGTGAGGTGTTGCTTTCCATGATCCCTTTCTTGGTGACCAAAGAAACACTACCGAATTTGGCTACCTTAAGGGCAAAACTAAGGCCGGCCACACCACTGCCAATTATCAAAAAGTCTGTGTTAATCTGTGTCATGATATTATTTTGCATTAAAAAAATCGGATCTGTCAATAATTTCTTTAAAATCACCGTTAGATGTGATAATATTTTCAAATTAAACAGCTAAAACCTGACCCGGATAAGCCAAAAAAGTTACAAGTGAGCTAAAGTTTGAAGTGAGATAGTGAGCTAAAGCCCGCCCTGGCGCTAATCGTTCATATATTGATTTGACTTATGCACCATTACAAACATGACTTTTTGAGTACAGACTATTGGTAATCGGTCTGGGATAGGGTTAAAGAGTCGCTACGCTCCGGCTTTTATACAAATAGGCAGTATTCCTTAACTTTAGGCAATTTAGTTCACTTTAGGCATTTCATACTTGATTGGTTAAGCATTTTTTTCCATAAAAAGCACAGAATTTACTACTAAACAATTATTCTAAAAGCAATATATTTTTATGATAGCATACGATTTGCAATGTATCAACGGCCATTCCTTTGAAGGTTGGTTTGAAGACCGGAAGGCATACGAAAAACAGAAAAAAAATGGCTTTATTTCATGCCCGATTTGTGACAGCACTTCCATTGCCAGAGTTCCTTCGACTTTTGCCATAAAATCGTCTCCATCTTTAAAAAACTTTTATGATCAGCATGAAGATCTTGAAAATATTAACCGGAAGATAGTCAATTTTGTTGAGAAAAATTTTGATAATGTGGGATCTGATTTTACCAAAGAAGCCTTAAAAATGCATTACGGCGTTATAGAGCCGAGAAACATTAGGGGTGTTAGTACAAAGGAGGAAGAAAAAACGTTAAAAGAAGAGGGGGTGCAGTTTATCAAGGTTCCCATGCCGATAGTGCCTGATATGGATGCTTAGGGTTCGCACTTATTAAAACAACATCGACAACATCTTACTATTGAAATGTCCAATAACCAATTTCCAATGATCAATATCCAACTGAAAAATACTTGAGAATTGGACATTGAGAATTCGACATTGGATATTAACCGCTTCGCAGAACCCACATTTTCAATCCCCTTTTGTTCCGGTTTATCCGGGTCAGGCCTTAGGGGTCACATAATATTCCGATTAACCTTTGCACCCCATGCGGTCAGGTTTTCGGTTATAAACGTAACGATTTGCTGATGTGTTTCCTGCCCACTTCCTTTCACAGGTATCGGTTCCCCAAATTTTATATATAATTCTTTTCCGGGGTCCACGGCGCCCATATCTTTGATGATCTTTCCATTACCCTGAAAATCGGTTTTCAATGCAACCGGAACTACAGCTACCCCGGCTTTTCGCGCCAGCTTAACTCCCAGCGAATTAAAAGATACAGCATCAAACACAGCGCTTCTGGTGGCTTGGGGAAATATTATGATTGAACAACCTTGAGAGATCAATGCTTGTCCTTGGTTCAAGACCAATTTCAAATCTTCTCGGGGATTCTGCCGTGTAACTGCAATAGGATGGCTTGCTCTTATAATTGATCCGAGAACCGGGTATCTTAAAAGCCCTTTCTTAACTACAAACGTGACTCTATTTAATCCAAGGAGAATGCAGGGAAGAACAAGGGTGTCGAGCAGGCTCATGTGGTTGGCAACGTAAACCAATGGCTTCTTATGATCCACCAATCCTTTCAGTCCTGATACATGAAGCCTTCCACCCGCTGATTCTACAATTTTAATAACACCCAGAGAACCGCGTGCCCAGGTCTTTCGGCCATAAGCCCCCTTACGTGCGGTTATACTTTCTTTCAGAATGATATTCAGAAGCTGAACATAATAAATAACTGTAGCCCAGAGGGGAAACTTCTTTACCAGAAACCGACGTGTTCGGGAACTATGATAACCTAAGTTGGTTTTGAGAATATGCCAGAATTGATCTATCTCCATCCTTCTCATTCAGTTCATCTTTTTTTCAAAAACGCTACAAATAGATTCCATGCGGGTTCTTTCCCGTTTTACACAAGCTGAGATAGAAACTAGATTTTCATCCGGGTACGCTGGCTTATGTGAAATTTCAAGACAAAAGTCCAAACCTGCTTCCAGATTGTTTTTAAATTCCAACAAAGCATTTATCACATCGGACGTTAGAGAGGAATCCCTCACCATTCTTTCAAAATAGTCCACATACATCACAATTTCTTTAGCAAACATATGCGGGCGTTCGGGCGGAACCAGGGAAGAGCCTCTTCCATAAATATGGTCTACCATCTCTTTCAGGGTGTAAAATTTACTAAACCATTCAATATTAGGACCGGGACATATTGATTGGGGCAAATTTTTCTCTTTGGCGATCCCCAAGTCAATAAGGGCTCCGTTCCCAAGATGGTCGCAGATACAGGTCTTTTCCACAACCTTTTTGCAAAGCCTTGCTTTTTCATCCGCTGAAATATCCATCATTTCAATTTGTTCTAGTTTTTTCTTTTGATACTGTCGTGAGGCAAGGCAAATCGGTTTTTCGGTAAACTCCGTATTGTCCACAAGAAGATGCTTTGGGCATGGTGAACCGGGTCTGCCCTCCGCGATCCTTTTTTGGGTCCATATTTCAGATCCCGTTTTATGCACATTATTAAAAGGAATCCCCAGAGGAGAGACATCACTCATGTAAATATCCTCTTCTTGAGCCTGCCGCAACAGTTCACGAGTAGTGGTATCTACGCGCGTAACTTCCGGAACCAGTAAAAAAGGACTGGCCCATCCTGTTCGATCTATATCAAATTCTTTTAATCGGAGGACTTCTCCATGAGTCCCTATCCCTCCCTGCACGGTAATGAGCGGGCGGTCTTTCAATTTAGACTCCGGATAGTCCCATCCCATTTTTTTGTAATATTTTTTTATCAGCGGTTGAAACTCCGACATCAAGCTTTTGCCTTTCTCCCTGAACTCCTCAAGAAGAACCGGAAGTAAAATGCCATTGGAAGCAAAGACATGGCCGCCACAGTTCAGCCCTGACTCAATGCGGAATTCATGCACTTCAAGACCCTTTTTGGCTAAAAATTTACCCTGAACAAGAGCCGAACGAAAATCGCTGACTTTGAGGATAATTCGTTTTTTGATCCGGCCCATTTTATTCCTGTAAAAATCCTTGAATCGGGTCATATAACTGAACAAGCGCCGGTTAAAACCCGCTGAGTATACAATGCTGGAGTCAAGGCAACTATTGGCATAACCTCTAAGCCCGGCTTGGGCATCACAAAATTCATCACCAAGAGGATTGCCGTTTTTGTCAAAATGAGACCGATCCACAGTAACCATGATATTAACATCTATAGAGCCGGGTTTCATGCGCGATGTTAGATCTTTTTCAAGCGCATCTCTTTCATATCCGGACTTCATTTTGAGAAGCGTTTCATATTTTTTTCTCAAAAGCGATTCTTCAGGCAACAGCTCAAAATATTGACGTTTATGGTTGTCTTTAAAAAAAGGCTGCCGTTTTATTTCTTCCATTTTTTTCAAGACAATCTTATAAACGGTATTCAGGTAGGCGGTAATCCTTTCCGCCCGACCGTCCTGAGCATCTCTGGGTATCTTGACATATGGTAGGTTGAACTTTGACGTGTAATATTTCCGAATTTTTTCTAGCAAGAGGTCATCTACAAGTGAAATAACCGAAGAAATCCCCAAAGGCGCCACACGGATAGGAGTGTCAACCGAATGCCCGGTACCCATAACAGGTATATGAAAAGTATGTAAATAATCAGTCATATAAATAGCTTTAAATGATTATAAATTTATCAACATTGTTTTTATAATATCTTGTGCTTGATTACCAGCGCAAAAGAAGGGAACCGTAAGTCAGCCCCGCTCCAAACGCGTCGAGCAAAACGGTTTGTCCGCTTTTAATCCTTCCGTCTCTGGTGGCTTCGTCCAAGGCCGTAGGAATTGTCGCAGCAGAAGTGTTACCGTAACGTTCCACGTTAACTATAACTTTTTCCATGGGCAATTTGATTCGCTTGGCCACAGCTTCTATGATTCGGAGATTGGCCTGATGAGGAACAAGCCAATCCAGATCATCGATTGTCATCAAATTTTCATTCAACGTGTGAACAGCAAAGTCCGCCAGGGTTTTCACAGCGACTTTAAAGATCTCTTTACCTTTCATTTTATATTTGTTGAGTTTCCGAGCGTATCTCTCAGGTGTTACCTCCATATTTGAGCCACCCGCTGGCATATGAAAAAGCTCCCAGAGATTTCCGTCCGAAAGCAGACGGCTGGACAGAATTCGTTGAGTTGAGTCCGCCGGAACCCGTTCAACAATAGCCGCTCCTGCCCCGTCTCCGAACAAAATACAGGAATTGCGATCTTCCCAGTTGAGAAATGGGTGAAGGACTTCGCCGCCCACTACCAACGCTGTTCTTACTTGTCCTGTTTGAATAAACTTATCGGCAGTTGCCAATCCGTAAATAAATCCCGAACAGGCCGCATTAATATCCATGGCCCAGGCTTTGCTGGCGCCAATCTTATGTTGAAGCCAGCAAGCAGTGGACGGAAGCAGCGTGTCGGGTGAGCAGGTGGCATAAATAATTTGATCGATGTCTTCAGGGGACTTTCCCGCCATTTCCAAGGCTTTTTGTGCTGCTGAAAAACCTAGGGAGGAATTAAGTTCGGCAGAGTTTTCAACATCTGAAATCCTCCGCTCTCGAATTCCGGTTCTCTCACGAATCCAGGTGTCGCTGGTTTTAACTCCTAATTTAGCAAGCCTTTTAACTATACCGCTATTACTCAAACGATTTTTAGGGAAGGCTGATCCGGTTGCCGTGATCCTTGCTGCAAAATCCATAATATTACGTTTTTTTCAAGAACTAAATTTGATGAACTCGTAAAAAGTCCGATTTAGACGGTCTCGTAAAAAGTTCAAATTCAAGGCGCGCAAATTTTGCAATCATCGGCTATCCGCCGGACCCGTGGGGAGCGTACTTGCCGTACGTTGAATGATTACGAAATGCAGCACAACGCAGAAGTTAGACTTTTTACGAGACCGTCTAATTTATTCGTTGTATTTACTAAGTATCAATGCTGCGTTTGTTCCTCCAAAACCAAAAGAGTTGGTCATGGCGAGTTTGACATCCATCTTTCGGGCAATGTTCGGAACATAATCAAGATCGCACTTCTCGCCTGGATCATCAAGATTTATTGTCGGTGGAATAATACCCTCATGAATGGTAAGTGCTGTGAATACGGTTTCAATTCCACCAGCGCCACCTAAAAGATGGCCGGTCATGGATTTGGTCGAGCTGATTGCCAGCGAGTGCGCTTTTTCCTTGAATACAGACTTGATGGCTTGGGTTTCGTAAAGATCATTTAGCTGAGTTGACGTGCCGTGGGCGTTAATATAATCTACGGCATGATATGAAATTCCCGCATCATCAATTGCTGCAGCCATACACCGGACCGCGCCTTCGCCGTTCGGAGCAGGCGCTGCCATATGAAATCCGTCACCGCTCATGCCATACCCGCATATTTCAGCATAAATTCTGGCGTTTCTTTTTAATGCAGCTTCCAGTGTTTCCAGTATAAGAATTCCGCATCCTTCACCCACGATAAAACCATCCCGGTCACGGTCAAAGGGACGGGATGCTTTTTCAGGCTCATGGTTCCGAACGGAAAGGGCTTTCATGGCATTGAAACCGGCAATACAGGTGGGCGTGATCACAGACTCCACACCACCGGTTATCATGGCATCGGCGCCGCCTCTCTTAATGATTTTGAATGCATCCCCGACTGCATGGGTTCCTGAAGCACACGCGGTTGCAATTGAAGAATTGGGTCCCTTTGCACCTAAATAGATGGAAATCATACCCGGAGCCATATTCCCTATCATCATGGGAATAAAAAACGGCGTTACCCGTTTGGGTCCTTTTTTTTTCAATACCTCGGCAGTCTGTTCGAGCATCTCAAGTCCGCCCAAACCGCATCCTGTGAGAACACCGACCCTGCTTTGGTTGGCGCTGTCTATAATTAACCCTGAATTTTCCAGGGCCATTCGGGATGCTGCAACAGCATATGCTATAAACAATTGAATGCGTTTCGCTTCTTTTTTGGGAAGGAAATCCTCAGGGTGAAAATCCTTAACTTCTCCGGCAATCTGAGTGTCAAATCCGGTTGCATCGAACCGGGTTATCTCGTCGATGCCTGATTTGCCTCCACACAATGCACTCCATGTTTCTTCAACGCCGATACCCAGTGGCGTTACAAGCCCCAAACCCGTAATAACAACCCGCCGATCCTCAGCTTTTCCTGTATTACCCATAATCGTAACGTCTCGAAAATTCTATGCCGCCATAAGCGGGATCCAAACCACAAGTCTTTTAATGACAACCTGTTTATTGGATCACTCCATTTTTCCAGTTGTGGCGAAGTGCCTAAGTACATGTATTCATAAATACGGTTACGTATTCGGTTATAGATAATCATTTAAATTGAACCGCAAAGTCACCAAGATCGCTAAGATTTTTCTTTTTTTCCCCGTTCGGAACGAACGAACCGAAAAAACAATCGGCCTTGTGGGGTAGCTACAATTTACAGATATAGATTTGTCCTGTTAACGCTGGCGATAGCTGTACCCACTGCGTGCAAGCATCTTTACGGAATCGGTCGTTACGATCCCTTAAAAATAGTCTTTCTTGGCGCTCTTGACGTCTTGAGCGAAGCGGGCGGTAAATACGCTTTTACACTTGAGAATACGTAACAATATTTTCGAATGAGAGCACTAAGTCATAAAACTATTTTTGTAACCTTTCACGGATTTTTTACTTCGCCGGATACGACGGAATTCCGAGACATTAATGTGCATTAATGAAATCGAAAGCATCTTTGACCGTCACCAATTTCTCTGCTTCCTCATCCGGAATGTCAATATCGAACTCCTCTTCCATGGACATGATCAATTCCACAAGGTCAAGTGAATCCGC
>Ga0164318_10003130_pt1 | contig 15586 bp, 9 predicted proteins | sample GuaBasSedimGuay9_FD_113734 | JGI IMG/M metagenome (GOLD analysis project Ga0164318, IMG submission 113734) | Subseafloor sediment microbial communities from Guaymas Basin, Gulf of California, Mexico - Guay9, Core 4571-4, 0-3 cm | ecosystem: Environmental > Aquatic > Marine > Hydrothermal vents >...
ATTAAAGATGGCTTTGGAAGCCGGATTGGATTGCTTTCCAAAATTCTTAGGATTTGGGCAATAGGTGTGCATTTTAGCTCTGGAGATTGGAGTCGAACATTTCTACATAAAGTATAACCATTTTTCTGATTATTTGCAAGTTTTTTTTCGGGGGAAATGCGTTCTGGTGGATAAATACTTCATCGCTTTCAGAATCTATTTCTCTCAAATAATGATAATAACCATTCGATAATCATTTCCGGCTCACGCTGATAGATTCACTAAAAAAGTTGAATAAGTTAAAAATAGTGCTTGATTTTTAGGAAAAATCTTTATAATTTTCAAATGCTTGTTCAGAGTTTTTGGAAATAAAATGTAAGGAGACCTGCAATGAAGTTGCAATCGTATAAGTTATTGATTACATTGGTTGTGTTTTTTTTAATTGGTGTTTTTGGTGTTCCAACGTATGCTAGCAGGTGGTACAAAAGCTATGAAAAAGGCTTAAAGGAGATGGAAAGAGAGAATTGGATAGCAGCAATTCAGTATTTTAAGGAAGCGATAAAAGTTCAACCACGCGACACCAAAAAGATTCGTACCTACGGCATGCATTTTATTGAGTATTTTCCCCATCGAGAAATAGGAATTGCTTTTTACCATCTTGGAGAATTTGAAAAGGCTAAAAGAAGATTGCAACTTTCACTCCGATTCCAATATTCTGCCCGCGCCCAGAAATATTTAAATCTGGTATTAAAGCACGTTCCACCTTCTTCTAAACCTGCCCCAAGACCTCGCCCCGCGATTGTCCAAAAACCAGTTCCTGAACCTGAAGAAAAAGTTCCCCCACCTATTCAAAAGCAACCCCCGCCAGTGACGCCAACACCACCTTCAAATGTTAAACTAGTAGGAGAACGCTTGAGTGTAGCGGTGTTGCCTTTTAAGCGTATTGGTGCTACTGTTTCTACTGGCGAATTGGATATTCAGGATAAAATAATTACTACTTTGGTTAATCAGAGGCGATTTAAGGTTTTTGAGCGAGCTCAATTGGACAAAATTCTCGAAGAGCAAAAATTGGGAATGGCAGGAGTAGTGGACATTTCTACTGCGGCCGAAATTGGTAAGGTTATCGGGGTAGATGCAGTAATGTGTGGCAGTATTACCTTGGCGCAACGTTCTGTTTCAATCGATGCCCGATTGGTAGATACTGAAACAGCGGTTATTCTTTCTGCCAAGGACGATTACAGCTCCAATCCCAGTTTGCAAAATATCAAGAATATGATCGAAAATCTTACCTTGAAAATCAATAATGACTTTCCATTGGTGGAGGGTTATGTAATTGGAGTAGACGGTGAAAATATTTCTGTTGATTTGGGAAGTAAGCAGGGGCTTCGCCGCGGCATGAAGTGTATTGTCTACCGAGAAGGCGAGGAGATAAAGCACCCAATTACTGGTGAAAGCCTGGGTCGTAAAACTGAAGAACTGGGAGAGATTCGGCTTATTGAAGTTTTTGATGAATATTCCGTAGCTAAAGTAACAAAATCCAAGGATGTTCCCTTGAAAGTAGGAGATCGGGTTGTTACAAAATAATAGCAGAAATAAATTAAAGCGGTGTAAGAAAGGAGGTGAGAAGATATCAAAAATAAAGAAGTAGAAGGAGGGGAACTTTTGTAAAAAGCGAAGTAGAGGTTATTTAACAAAAGCGGAGGAACTAATCATGAAGAAGAAATTTACGATTTTGTTTATAGTAAGCATTTTGATGGTGTTTTCTGTAGAGATTGGTTTTGCTCAGCTAAGTTATGATTTTAACTTCATTGGTGCTGGAGCACGAGCTCGTGCCATGGGGGGAGCGTTTATTGGGGTGGCTGATGATGCTACAGCTACTTCCTGGAACCCAGCAGGTCTACCTCGACTAGAAAAGACGGAAGCGTCGGTGGTAGGTTTGTACACTACTACGAGCTATAGCATGAATGATGAAAAAATTGAAGGCATGGATCAAAAACATGGCAATCTGAATTTTCTCAGCTTAGCTTTTCCCCTGGTTGTTGGTGAGAATAATTTGGCGGTAGCAGTGGCGGCACAGAGGGTAATTGATCTCTACCATTCCAGCGAAACCGAATACTATTCTTGGGAAACTAAAGGTGGAGTTGATGCTATTAGCCCTGCTGTTGGTCTACAACTTGGTTCTCAAGTTTCGGTTGGGGCAGCGGTTAATATTTTTACCGGTAAATATGATCAGGAAGAAACCTATAAGTTGACTAATGAAACCGAAACTTACACCGAGAAATATTCTGGCTCAAATGTAAGTATCGGTGTACTCTTTGACTTGCAAAAATTCCGTATTGGTGGTGTTTTCAAAACTCCCTGGGATATGACCTGTAAGCCAGAGGACACTACCGATGGAGAAGAATATGTTATTTCCATGCCTGTTATGTGGGGTGTCGGTTTAGCCTGGGAGGTAACTGAAAAGTTGCTATTAGCTGTGGATTATGAAAGCCGGCGGTTCTCTACTTCGGAAATGAAGGTTGACGATGAAAGTGAGAGCTTAGAAATGGAAGATGTGAATCAATTTCGACTTGGTGCCGAATATCTGATCTTTTCCGGTGATAATATCATTCCATTGCGTGCAGGTATTAAATCCGATGCCAAGCCATTCAAAGATTACAACGACGAACAGGTAGTTGGTGGTGTATTCACAATCGGTGCAGGTCTGATTATGGGTAATGTGTATCTGGATTTTGCTGCTGAGGGTGGTAGTACCGAGTGGGATGTTTATCAAGGCAGTAAGTTGAGCGAGAGTAAAACAAGTCTTATTTTTGGTGCAGTTATTCATTTGGGTGAGTGAAAATTGCGGAATTTACCAAAAGAGCCGTCCCCTTAGAAGGAGGCGGCTTTTTTGCTTTGAAGGGAAGATCGGTAATGTAAGGTACAACCCTGGGTTTTGACCAGGCAAAAGAGCTGTCGCAAATTACTTATCGGTGTTATTACTTTGAAATGATGTAGGATTGTTTTTATAAACCGTTAAAACGGTTATTTTCCCTAAACTGAAGTTGATTTTTTAGAATGTTAAGGAACCTGAAGTCTAATCATTTCTCAAACGACCTGTTCAATTTAGCTCGCTTTCTGCTTTGTTTGGCGGAACTTTTGACGATTACTCATTTGTTGCAGGCGCAGGAGTATCTCTGGCCCACAGATGCCAGCCAGTGTTTAACATCTTCTTTTGCTGAATTTCGCTCTGATCATCTACATTCTGGTATTGACATTAAAACCTGGGGACGAGAAGGATACAAAGTTTTCGCCACCCAGGATGGCTACATCTGGCGCATTCGAGTTTCGCCATTCGGCTATGGTAAGGCACTTTATGAAGTGCTAAACAGCGGCGAGATAGTGGTCTATGCGCATTTGCAAAAATTCGCTCCCCGGATTGAAGCTTATGTAAAGCGTTTGCAACGTCGTCAAGGCCGTTACTCTCTTGATCATTATCTTTCGCCAGCTACCTTCCCAGTTCGAAAAGGAGAACTCATTGCTTATACTGGCAGTACTGGAGCCGGGGCTCCACATCTTCATTTCGAAATTCGTGATCCTAACAATAAACCTTTTAATCCATTACAGTTAGGGTGGCCTGTCGAGGACAATTTAGCGCCTATCGCTACTAAACTGAGCCTTTCACCCCGCAATTTAGATTCGCAGGTGAACGGTTGGCTTTGGCCACAGATTTTCGACTTGCAGCAAAATACGGCAACCAGTTTTTCTTATTCCCCACCTATCCAAATTTGGGGGGAAATTGGCGTTGGTATTTCTGCTTTTGATTTAGCCGATGGAGTAAGAAATCGACTATCCGTTTATAAAATACAGCTATTAGTTGATGGACAATTGCTCTTTGAAAGTAGCTACGACAATTTTTCTTTTGAACAAACTCGTCAGGTGTTATTGGATCGGGATTATCGCCTGATGCAATGGGGGAAAGGCAAATTCCACAAACTCTATTTAGAAGCAGGAAACCAGTTACCATTCTACAATTCCAGTCAGGTTGGCACAGGGGTTTTGATTACTGCTGGTTATCCTCGCTGGATGATGCAAAATGAAACTGTCTATCAGTTGTTTACACCTATGTGGAAGCTTCCATTACAGTCTTACTATTATTCAGACCAGGAAATTCTGCAGATACTAAATTTACCCTATACTTATTTGCAACGAGGCTCCCATTCTTTGACTATTCGCCTACAGGATTTTTACGGTAATACTTCTACAGTAAACGCCCAATTGGAGGTTTATCGTAAGATTATCCCTCAATTAGAATACCAGGTTGCTGGAGATGTGCTTACGGTAAGTTCACCTGATTCGAGTCGGGAATCCTTACATGCCTCCTACGTAGATAGCGAAACCGGCAATTGGCATCAACTCACGCCACTGAACGATAAATCAAAAAATAATGCTTTAATTAGTACCCCCAACTCTTTGTCTTTCGCACTGCCTCCAATTCGTCCAGTTGCAATAAGGTTTGAATATCTTAACTCCCGAGAGAATACTTCCTATCCTTTTTTTGTGTTTTGGAGCGATTACAATTATGATTTATTAACTTCACTACCCGAAATTCAACTGCACAAACTATTCTTGGACAATTATGTTGTATTTCAAATAACCTCAGCCGTACCGCTGTTTTCTGAGATTCAGCTTGAGTTGGAGAACCCTGTGTGGGGAATAAAGGAATTGTCGTTGATTCAACCAGATCTATCCCTGCGTATGGCTGAATTTCCATTATTTGATTTGTCGTTAGACACAACTTTTATAAGAGTGTATGCAGCAAATGGGTTAACACGCATCCTCTGTGTGTCCGATACATTAGTAGTAACACGTGTGCCTTGCGATAGTTCAAAAGCAGTTGTTTCTGCAGATAGAAACTTCATCATTAAATTTAGGCCTCAAAGTCATTTTCAGCCGTTATATGTACATACGGAAATTTTAAGAAACACGGTGGTGCAAGATAGATTTCCGTCCCCGATGGTACCTATTTATTGTGTGGAACCAAGCGACGTTCCCCTCTGGAGCCCTGTAGAAATAAAATTTCGCTATCCTGAAGCGATTGCGAATGTGGAGAAATTGGGTATTTACTCTCCTGGTAAGCAAAGAGATTGGGATTTCATCGATAATAACATCGATTTTGAGCATCAAATAATCTGGGCACAGGTAAAGAATTTAGGAAAATTTACATTGGTTCAAGATTTACAAGCGCCGGAAATTTTGCGAGTTTTCCCTCGCCCAGGGAGTTCTCTTCGTAATCGGTTGCCGTTGATTAAAGTGCTTTTTCGCGAACAATTGTCTGGAATTGGCAGTGAAGAAGACATTGTTTTGAAGCTCGATGGCCGTAAACTTATTTGCGAATATGATCCAGAAAATGAAAGTGTTTCCTATCAAGTGGAATCGCCACTGTCGATTGGTAAGCATAATCTTTACATTTTTATTAGAGACAACTCCGGAAATGTGTGTGAAAAAACAGTCGACTTTTACATCAGAAGATAACCGATGATTCCTATTCGTGATGACAATCCTTATCGCCAACTTCCAGTGATTACAACATGTCTTATTGTCATTAATGTGGCGATTTATTTTTACCAGCTATTCGTGGATAAAGCAGGGGCGGCTTTTATTTACCAGTATGGAGCAATTCCATTCCAAATTACTCATTTTCAGCCTGTACCACATTTGCCCCGGGGGTATCATCCGCCAATTCCTTATTTTGCTACTATTTTTACCTCGATGTTTATTCACGGTGGTTTTTTTCATCTCTTTAGCAATATGCTTTATCTGTGGATATTCGGTGACAATGTAGAATATCTAATGGGGAAATTTCGGTTTCTGATTTTTTATCTGGTGGGTGGTTTTGTGGCGGCCTTGGGCCACATTATTATGGCTCCGAATTCGCAAATACCGATGGTAGGTGCCAGTGGGGCTGTCTCGGCAGTATTAGGGGCATATTTTATCAAATTCCCCCGTGCCAAAGTTCAAATCTTGCTCTTTTTCTTTATCTTTATTCAGACTATTTACGTTCCCGCAGTATTTGTGTTGGGGTTGTGGTTTCTTATGCAACTGTTCAGTGGGATTTCATCTTTGGGGCTTTCGACCAGTGGGGGAGTAGCCTGGTTTGCTCATATTGGTGGGTTCCTGGCAGGGATTGGCCTGGTAAATTTTTTCCAAAAGCGTCGACTGCGAGTCTGGTGGTAAACACAATGCTGGCTTCCAGATATCCAAAAAAAGCCCCCGACTTGCGCCGGAGGCCCCTTGGGAGGAAGAGAGATAGAGGAGAAATAAATAAATAGTAAGTTTCTGTCCAAAACGGTCTACATAAACCGATAACCTACCCCGTGGATGGTCTCGATGTATTTAGATGGATAGTGCATTTCTCCTAATTTTTCACGCAGGCGTTTAATGTGTACGTCTACGGTACGATTAGTTACGTAGACTTTTTTGCCCCACACCCGATCCAGGATTTCTTTGCGAGAGAAAACATTATCTCGTTGAGAAGCAAGCAAGTACAATAACTTAAATTGAATATAAGTCAGATCAAGTGGTTTGCCAGCTTTTTTTACTTGATGTTCATCCAACTCGATTTCCAGATCCCGAACCTTAATGCGATTTTTGGCCAGATGAAGACGTCGTGCCAGTGCTTTTACTCGAGCTAACATCTCCGGCATGCTGTAGGGGAAGGAAATGAAATCGTCTGCTCCCAGTTCCAGGCCACGGATGCGTTCGTTTTCATCAGCATTCTCTGAACTCAGAATGATACCAATTTTACGATTCAGGTGATCATCTTTAAGCTCACGGCAGAGATCCCATCCGTTCACTTTGGGGAGTTCCGTTTCGATAAAAAGAATCAATGGTGGATCTGTTTTTATCATCTTCCTTACTTCTTCGCCATCTTTAGCTGTGGCAACACTAAAGCCAGCGTCTTTCAATTGCCGTACAATGTTTTTTCGCATCTTAGCATCGGCAATGGCAACTAAGATTTTATCCTCGCTCATAGAACCTACCTTCCTTTCTTTTTTATGATTTTTACAATTATTTGAAATTTGTTTATTTTTTAACAAACACACTGCTATATTTTTTGCAACAAATATGCCATTTTCTCATCTAAAAGAAAATTTCTTAATATTAATTTAGTGATTTTGTAACTTTTTATTTTTTAAATGAATATTACAGCAAAAGAAAGTCTTGAAATGCTCGGGTTTCTTTTGAAATCCTGAGGTTGAAGAAGCTTGGAGAAAAATGTGACAGAATATTAACCATTCGGTCGAAAAATTACCACCTTGCTGCTACCTGAGGTGTTTATTATCTTGACTTTTCATTTTGTGCTGTTTATATTTGTTCATCACCTTTGGTACAATTTAAAATAGCGATTTGAGAAATATTTATGTCCTCTAATTCCGAACATTTCCTTGAACCTGAATTTAAAAGTCTGTTTGTTCAGCCAGAACGTGCTCAGATTATCTGGAAGAAGCTGGCTGAAGGGTTGATTTCTGGGAGCAACTTTCGAGAAATTTGGCCAACTATTTCTCGTTTGCTGGCTGATTGCCCAGATCCCGATCGAGCTTTCAATAATTTTGAACGTTTTGTTCACGCTAATTTTAGTTCCGCTAATCTCTACGAAAACCTGAAGAAATACCCCCACTTCCTGGAAATTTTTATTCACATTTGTAGTAGAAGTCAATATTTGGCTGATATTTTGATACGGCATCCAGAATTTTTCTACTGGCTGGTGATCGAGGGTATTAACCAAAGGACGTCCAAAGAGCAGATATTACAAGAAGGGAAGCGGAGTCTTGAAAAGCAGACACAGTTAGAAACTTGTTTGGAGATACTAAAAAGAATAAAACGCCGAGAGATGTTGCGGATTGCAACCCAGGAATTTATGGGGTTTGCTGATCTAAAAGTTACTACCAAGGCACTCTCAGATTTGGCCGACGCAATAGTAGAACTTGTTTATCAATTACATTATCAGCAATTGTGGTCAAATTTTGGCCACCCTCAGGCAAAGTTTGCCATTATTGGTCTGGGCAAACTTGGAGGGCGAGAGTTAAATTACGCTTCTGATATTGACATCATATTTTTGTATTCCCAAGAGGGGGAACTACAACGGCTGGATGGACGAGGTTCTACAAGCTATCATCAATTTTTTAACCTACTGGCTGAACGGATTGTACATTCGCTTACTCAGATATCCTACGGCGAAGCTCTTTATCGGGTTGATACTCGTCTTCGTCCGGATGGAGAGTCGGGACCGCTGGCCCGCTCGCTGCTTAGTTACATTCATTACTATGAAATGCGAGGCAGAATTTGGGAGCGTCAAATGCTAATCAAAGCACGTCCCATCGCCGGTGACCAACAGCTTGGTCAGAAATTTCTTGAGCAGATTAAGCCATTTGTTTACCCCAAGACTTTTTTTCGGAGCCCCCTGGAGCAAATCTCTCAACTTAAACAGCAGATCGAAGCATCTATTACTGCTAAAGGTACAGAGACACGTAATATTAAACTAAAAAGAGGCGGAATTCGGGATATTGAATTTGTTTTACAGGCTTTCCAACTTTTGAACGGTGGCCGAATTCCTGAATTGCAAATCCCTAACACTATGGAAGCTCTTCAAGCCTTGTATGATTTTAAGCTCCTTTCTTCCAATGAATTTACCACGCTTTCTGAAGCATATCAATTTTATCGTACAGTCGAACATCGGTTACAAATGTTAGAAGGACGACAAACCCATCTATTACCAGACAATGAAGTTCAATGGAATTTTCTTGCTAAATCATTGGGAATTGCCTCTGGCAAAGAGCTGATTGAGAAATTAAGCAATTATGAAAATCAAGTTCGCAAAATTTACGATTCGGTATTTGCTGTTTCTACCAAAGTTGAAGAAATGGATTCAGCATTTCTATTGGATCCAGATATCACTCCAGAAAAGGCAGCTCCATTGTTGGAACCATTACGCTGTAAAAATCCCCTTGCCATACTGCGAAGTTTGCACCATTTAGCCTATGGGCGAACCACAGAAATCTGGCCAGCGGGAACGAAAGAAAGTTTTCAGCTTCTGCTGCCTCATTTGCTCGAGGCTCTAAAAAATACTCCCGATCCTGAAACTACCCTCGTGCAATTTGAGAATTTGGTTGTAGCTTCGCGGGTGCCAAAAATGCTTTATCAAATTTGTCTGGAAAACAGAGCGCTTTTTTACTTGCTTATTCGTCTTTGCAGTACTACCTTGCAACTGGCACAAATTTTTGCCCAAGCCCCGGCTAATTTCGATATTTTGTTCAACTTTGAGAATTTAGAACAAGACTTCCAACCTGATCAAACTGCTCAGCAATTTTGGGACTCATATGCCAATTTGTCATTTGAAGAATACATTCGCCAACTGGTACGAATGAAAAATTTTGAATACTTACGTATTGGAATGCAGGAATTGTCCCGTAAGCTATCACCAGAGCAAGTGTGGCAACAATTATCCGATTTGGCTGATGTTACCTTGCAATTGTGCCTGCGAAAACAATTAGCGGATCTTGTACATTTGCATCCCAAACAATCCTTACCACCTTTTGGAATTTTTGGATTAGGAAAATTAGGTGGCCGTGAACTCAATTTTGCCTCAGATCTGGACATTATTTTCTTTTTTCAGGAGCCTCGAACCGGTACCGCTGAAACGGCGCAAATTTTCACTCAGCTGATACAACATCTCATCAACGCTTTTCGGCAGATTACCCCCTCTGGATTCCTGTACAAGATTGACACCCGCTTGCGACCTGAAGGCAGTAGTGCTCCTTTGGTAATTACTACGCAGCAATATTTAGATTACCTTCGTAAACGGGCACAATTATGGGAACGACAGTCGCTTATTAAGCTTCGTTTTATTGCTGGTGACGCTACGTTTGGGCAGTGTTTGGAAAACGAAGTGCGACAATTCGTGTTCGCTACCAGTTTGGACTCGCTGCAAATTGACCAGATTCAGCAAATGCGGTTTAGCATGGAGGCAAAATCGGCAGGAATAGGTGCCCAACTGGACATTAAAAATGCACCAGGGGGGATTGTGGATGTGGAGTTTCTGGTACAAATGCTGCAATTGCTTTATGGAAATCTTGAGCCAGCACTGCAAACTTATTCAACTTTGTCAGCACTATCGGCTCTGGCCGAACTGGGCTTATTGTCAAAGGAAACAGCCAAATTTACTGAAAGGCATTTCCTTTTTCTTCGCCAAATTGAAAAGTATGTCAAAGTTGGTTTAGGAAAGACTCGCGCAGTTGTTCCCTTGCATTCTGAAGCATTGGATTTTTTAGCCTATTGTCTGGGCTTTAGCAGGGGAGAAGAATTTAGAAAAACCCTGCAAGAACAAATGGCAAAAATGCGAGAGCTGTTTTTACAAGTATTTGAAAAGGAAAAAAATACCAGCCGATCGTAGAAAATTGGAAAAATCTCCTTGACAGGGGGAAAATATTTGCTAAATTTAAAGTGGAATTTTACTGTAACTAAATCTGAAAATACTGATATTGAAATGAGTAGAAACATTGTTGCAGCATTTCTGATTTTAATCGTCTTGATAACAGGGGCAAATGTTCCTGGTAATGCCCAGTATTATTTTGGGCGGAACAAGGTGCAGTATCACCAGTTTGATTGGCATGTGATGCATACGGAGCATTTTGATATTTACTTCTATCCTGAAATGAGAGAATTAGCTGAAGTTGGTGCTGGTTATGCCGAGGAGAACTATCACATTTTAGCTGACTTATTTGATATTACTCCCAATTACCGTATTCCTCTTATTTTTTACAGTTCGTTTACCCATTTCCAACAAACGAACGTTATTCCTAATCTTATTCCCGAAGGAGTTGGTGGTTTTTTCGAGTATCTAAAAGGTAGAGTAGTAGTTCCAGCTAATGGGTCGATCTCACAATTTAAGAATGTAATTAGGCACGAGTTGGTGCATGTGTTCACCATGTGTAAGGTTCAGCGTGTAATGAAGGATCATAAGAAAATCGACTGGAGTGGATTGCCGTTGTGGTTTGTAGAGGGATTGGCAGAGTATTGGTCACAAGGTTGGAATTCTGAGGCAGAGATGGTTATTAGAGACGCAGTGATCAATGATTACCTGGTGCCTCTTAGTCGAATTTATCAGATCTCCGGTAGTTTTTTGATGTACAAAGAGGGACAGGCTATTTTGCGTTACATTGCCGAAACCTATGGCGAAGAAAAGCTGTTGGGCTTGCTGAACAATTTTTGGAAAACACAAAACTTCAGTGATGTTTTGAAATTAACCATTGGCAAGGGGTACAGAGAGTTTGATGAGGAATGGACTTATGCCTTGAAAAAGAAAATTTTCCCCTTGTTGAAGGATAACGATCTCCCCCGCATGGTGAGTATTCGGATTACCGAGGAAGGAATTAATACTAAACCAGCTTACTATCACAACCAGGTGGTTTTTTTGTCCAATCGCGAAGGGTATTCTAACATTTATTGTAAACCAGTACAGCCGTACAATAAGAAGCAAAAAGCAGAGATTATCATCAAGGGAGAACGGACATCAGAATTTGAATCATTTCATCTTTTGAAGAGTAAGATTGATGTTCATTCCTCCGGAATGTTGGCATTCAGCTCTAAAAGTGGTGAACAGGATGCTATCTACATTTACGATTTACAAGCTCGAAAGATTGTCCAGCGATTGGAATTTAATAATCTGATTTACCTTTCCTCTCCAGCGTGGTCACCAGATGGCACCCGGCTGGTTTTTTCTGGGATTGATTTTTCTGGCAAGAACGACATTTACATTGTAAATCTGTCCAATCAACAATTACAACGACTCACTAATGATTTCTACGACGATCGTGATCCTTGCTGGTCTCCAGATGGTCATCTTATCGTTTTTAGTTCAGATCGTACGGAATATGGTGAATCCGGTTACTACAATCTTTTTTTCTATGATTTGCGCGATGGGTCTATCCGTTATGTTACCTCTGGCCGGCATAAGGATTATTCTCCGGTATTTTCTCCTGACAGTCGATTTTTAGCTTTTGCCTCAGATCGTGATGGTAGCTTCAATATCTGGGTGATTCGGGCAGGTAAACGATATCGGGATTCAATGATTGTAGAACGTTTTAATCTTAATTCTTCTTCCGATGCTAAATTTCCAACAGAGCCTTATTTTTCAGTGGTTGAGGATTCCGCTATTGTAGCCTCTTTATTAGAACGTCCCCAGCTCAAAAAAATTACCAATTTTGCTACCGGAGCATTTGATCCTGAATGGACAGATAATGATGGTATTTTGTTTACTGCTTTTGAAAATTTCAGCTTTCAGATTCGGAAGCTTGAACATGTGAGTAGCCTATTCAAAAGCAAACCACTGTCGGTTTTTGATCAATCTCCGTGGAAAGCTCCTTCGTTCTGGCAGAGTAGCAAACATGTTGGGAGACTAACTGCCTCAGTAGTTAAGTATAGGCGAAAATTCAGTCTGGATATTGCTCAGAGCCAAATTATGCAAGATCCTATTTTTGGAACCAGTGGCGGTGCTCAATTGGCAATAAGTGATATGTTGGGCAATGAGAAGTATTATTTTTTGCTCTACAACGAAGCTTCTTCCAAAAAGGAATTCCTCAAAAGTTTTAATTTTGCAGTAAGCAAATTGGATTTGTCGCGACGTACAAATATTGCTTATGGAATTTATCATTTTGCTGGTAATTATTACAGTTTTTCGGAAGGTTTTTTTTATGAACGCCGTTATGGTGGTTTTGCCTCGCTGAGCTATCCCTTTTCTGTGTTCCAGCGGGGTGAGGTTCATGTGAATATCCGTAATTCCGAAAAGCAGTGGTATGGATTTCTGGGGACTCGCCGCGCTCTGTTAATCTCTAACTTTATCGCCTGGGTAAAGGATAACTCGCTGTGGGGTCCAACCGGTCCAATAGATGGCGAGCGTTATCATTTTACCATTGGCAATACAGTAGATGTGAAAAATTCTAATGTGAATTTTTACACCATCAGTGCAGATTACCGTAAATATTTTCGTCTGGGGCGTCGAATTACCTACGCTACTCGGGTGATGGGACGGATTAATCATGGTAAAGAAGCAATAAAATTTTTTCTGGGGGGTAGTTGGGACCTGCGGGGGTACGATCGCTGGAGTATCTGGGGCGAAAAATTGGTACTGATAAATCATGAGTTGCGGTTTCCATTTATTGATAGATTTACAATTCGATTTCCATTTGGCGGTATTGGTTTTTCTTCTATCCGTGGAGCTGCATTTTGGGACCTTGGTAATGCCTGGAGCAGCTCATTTCGACAACTACGTGGCAGTTTGGGAGTTGGCATTCGTTTCAGATTGGGAGGGTTTCTGGTATTGCGACTGGATTACGGTAAAAAGTACCAAATTCTGTTTGATAGGTCTATTTTTCGACCTACTCAATTTAAATTCTTTCCTGATACCTTTACTCAGTTTTTCTTCGGATGGGATTTCTAATGTCGCAACCATTGAAATGTCTGGTTAAGATTTTGACTATTCTAATAATCCCCTGTTCTTTTGCCTGCCATAAAACTGTTCTCAACCAATTTCCCCAGGAACAAAGTTGGAATTGGCTTATGGCTGGAAGCTCGCCCCAGCGAAATTATTTTATCTCCACATGGACTATCGAGCCACCATTACAGATCGTCAAAACGTGGAAAACTTCCTCTGCTGTTACTTCTACTTTGCTGCTGACGCGGAACTTGTTGTTCTTGACTACGAAGGATGGAAAACTGGAAATTTATGACCTTCGTTCTTATAAGCGTTTGAAACGCCTGACATTGCAAAATGGTGTAGAAGGAACTATTGTATTTTATCAGGATGATTTGATTGTGGCTTTACGGTTAGGAAGAAAAAGTCTCTATCGGATGGATCTCTTGACGGGACAAATTCTTTGGAAGCAAGAATTGGGTACTATTGAATCGGAACCTTTGATAGTAGAAAACCGCATCTACGTAACTTCACTTTATCGAGGTGTTTTTTGTGTAAATGCTGACGATGGCACCATTATTTGGAGAAAAGACCTGAAAACGCAGCTTCATAGTTCGCCGGCAGTTAGTGGACAGGCGATAATATTTGGTGCCGATAACGGATGTGTGTATGCACTTGATGCTAATAGTGGAGAACAAAACTGGAAATTCCCAACTGCTAAAGCAGTTCTGGCCACCCCAGTTATTTCAAAAAATAGAATTTTCGTTGGTTCTACCGACACTTATTTTTATGCTTTGTCAATAAACTCGGGAGAGCTGGGTTGGAAATTCAAAACAGCAGGGCGAATTTTACGAGGCGCCAGCGTGGCCGACAAAATGGTAATTTTCGCTTCCAACGATGGGAATGTTTACTGTTTGGACTCCGACACAGGTCGAAAGTTGTGGGTCTTCTCCACTTCAACTATTATTGGTACTGTACCACTAATTCTGCAAAAATACGTCTATTTCGGAGCACTCGATCATTATCTTTACGGATTGGATTTGGGAACTGGCCAACTGGAGTTTAAAATAAAATTGTCTGGCCAAGTTCGCACCTTTCCCATTGCTGATAGACGTCGTCTGATTGTAGCTTCCGAAGATAATTCTTTGTTCATCTTGAAGAGTCAAAAAAATAACTAAAAAGGCGATGAGATTACGAAGCCCTGAACAGAAAATCATCTGGCTATCAATGATGGCTATAGGGATTGCACTGGGTGCAAATCTGACCGTGGCTCAGGTGGAAAAAGCCAATAAGGGAATGGGTTACTTACAGTTTCTTGCTAAGGACTCATTGGGTACGGTTTTTATCGATACAATGCGAGTGAAATTGCCAGCTAATAGTATTCAGCCTGTGAGCGTTGGTAAACATGTGGTTCGGATTGAATCCCCAGATCGATGTAATTGGTATGTGCGTGATTTTATCGACACTGTTTCTATTTCCTCGGGAGATACCCTTTGTCTATCCGTGGTATTCCCACGTTTCATTTTGCTTAATTCCCAACCGTATGGTGCAGAAGTTTTCTATGGCGACAAATCTATTGGCTACACCCCCTTGTTAGTATCCGCAGAAATGTTACGTGCCGGAAATTTGCGCTTGCGTAAAGCTGGCTATCTTCCAACTGTAGTAACAGTACCTGATTTTTCTTCACCTGGGTTTTGGGTATCTTTACAAAAAGATGAACGATTTAACCAGACACAAATGAAATTGCAAGTTCAGCTACAAAAACAGCGAAAGCGACTGCGATTCTGGACATACACCTCCTTTTCAGTAACATTGCTTTCTGGAATCAGCGCTCTTCTTACCAAAAAACAAGCCGATCACTATTATTCTCTCTACTTGCAATGCACTAATCCTAATGCCATGCAGCACTATTACCATCGAACCAAAACATTTGACCGCTACGCTGGTACTTTCTATGTTCTCTTTGAGCTGAGCTTTATTACCTCCATTTATCTGCTGATGAAAAATATTGCAATAGTTAAGTAAAGCTTGCAATAGTCAGTTTTTTGGTTGCGTTTTTGCTTCTTGTTATGTAAATTAGTAACTGAACTTTCACAAAAAAACTAAAAGTACTCTCTTCAACCTATTGTGGTACAACAGGATAAGAAGAGGTGATAG
>Ga0164318_10003131_pt1 | contig 15584 bp, 16 predicted proteins | sample GuaBasSedimGuay9_FD_113734 | JGI IMG/M metagenome (GOLD analysis project Ga0164318, IMG submission 113734) | Subseafloor sediment microbial communities from Guaymas Basin, Gulf of California, Mexico - Guay9, Core 4571-4, 0-3 cm | ecosystem: Environmental > Aquatic > Marine > Hydrothermal vents...
CCCAACTTTCAGTTGGGAATGCATACAATAAGCTAATCATATCAAACAAACCAAAATATGAATTCCCAAGTAAAACTTGGGAACTAGAGAGAAGCTGATATTTTTGTGTTTGACATTTATAGAGTATTTTTGTATAATGCCCTATACAATCAAATTTATCAATTCCTATAAGCTGATTACTTATATCTAGGAAGGGTTTAAAATAAGGATAGTTTAATCGCTATCCTTTTTTTATTAGTGGGCAAAAATCAAGGTGGTATTCCTAGAAAGGAATAAGTTTGATTGGTAAAATGATAATAGTTTTAATAATATTATGTGTAGTTCTCGTAACGCCACTTTATTAGTATTTACAATAGGGGATTTAATCACTCCTATTGGCTATTATTTATTGTCTAGTTTCGCAAATTCACATCACAAGTGCAACAAAACCATCTAAATTAATCCATTTACTCGTTCCCAACTTTCAGTTGGGAATGCATACAATAAGCTAATCATATCAAACAAACCAAAATATGAATTCCCAAGTAAAACTTGGGAACTAGAGACAAAATATCCAAATGATTTACAAACTGTTATACCAACTATTGGTGATGGTTTTATAATATCTTGGGAAGGTGTCAATGCTGGTGGTGGAGAGTCACAAACTGATATAAATACAAGAGTATTCAATAGCGGAAATATAAAATATTTGGAATGGGAATAATCTGATATTTAAAAGTCTCTTACACATCTTACTCTCTTTTCGTCACTTTTAGGAGTAAGATCTTTCATCTCTCCAGATAAAAAGTTTGTAGACCATGCTTTTGTAGTATCATTAATAACAGTAGTACTACTCCAATAAATTTCACTTAGTTTATTATAAAATATATTGCTCATTGCTGGGTCATATAGAGTATCATCTACTATTGATTCTAATTCATTTATATTTGGTAATCTCCAGTTTGTAAAACTTTTTTTATTAAGGTCTTCACAGTAGTTTATTGCATCTTGCCAACTATAAGAAGAAAACATAACATTATTATTATCTTGCCACATCAAACTTGTAGTAGTATCATATACTACAAAATTACTCTCTTCTGTTTTATCACTAATATATATTGCATTTAAATTTAAATATAAACAAAATAACATAATTATATTCTTTATCATACTTTTTCCTTTAATTTCTTATACATTTAACATTTGATGTAGTAGTTATATCTTTAGATAAATTTCTGCCATATTCTATATATATCTTCCAAGCTTTTGTATTATCATTTGCATCTTTTGTACTTGTCCAGTATGTACTTACATTATGATTGATAAATACATTTTCTAGGGCAGGATTATAATTATTTTTATTTAAAATTAAAAAGAATTCTTTTCTTGTTGGTAATCGCCAATCATCATCTCCATTTAAAATTAAGTTATCACAATAAGATACTGAATCATCCCAAGTTTTATTTTCTGCATTTGTATCATTATTATCTTGCCAATCAACTCTTAAACTATTATCAGTTACTATCTCATTTGCATCATCTCTTGTAAAATTTCTATCCAATCCCTTACTATAAAAGTTATCATCTTCTACAGAATTATCAATAGTTCCATTTTCATCATAAGAGTTAATTTGTCCAGTTTTTAAAATATATTTGTATTTTTCTATTGTAGTATTAATATAACTAGATGGATTTGAACCGTTTACATCTTTAATAGTATTTTGAGCTATTTTTATCTGTGTTATTATCGGAATAATCTCTGTACTTCCTGTTGAAGAATCTTGATTTATGATACAAAGATGATATAAAGAATCATCACACACTTTTGTACTTCCAGAACCTATCTCTCCTGTACCTGTTATAGCAAAACTATCTGATAATGAAGCTGTAAAACTATTTTCATCAATTTGTGAATTAAAATAGATATATAGATTATCATCATCTATTGATGTAGTATTGTTATTGTCATATACTGCTGATTGTATATATAAATCTACATCATAAGTCATATTTATAGTAATAGTAACTTCATTACTATTACCTTGATTATTTGTAGCTTTTACAGTAAATGTATAATTTGATATTGAAGTATCTGTTAAATTTACATCATCACTTAATGTAATAATTCCATCATTTGATATATTGAAATTATCACTATGTGTTCCACCTGTAATAGAGATAGATGTAATATCACCATCTCCTTGTTCAATATTTATCTGTCCAACAGTATAGCCAGATGTATGAACCGAATTTAAGGTAGTAGTAAAATCATACAGTACAGGTGCAGGTGAATTAATATCATTTATATTTATTGTTACGGTTGCTTCATTGCTATAACCCGCTGTATTTAAAGCTTTGGCGGTTAAATTATAAATAGATTTAGTTTCATAATCCAATGAAATATTTGATTTTAATCTAATAACTCCAGATGTATCTATTTCAAATTCTGAACTAATAGAAACATTTGTATTATTTAAATCAATCAAAGTAATAGAAGAATCCCCTTGAATGATGTTTAAAGTTCCTACTGTTGCACCACCTTCTGTATTTTCATCTATATTAGCAGTAAAGTTATCAACAATAGCAACTTCGTCTATAATATTATTTATACCTATATTTACAAGTGTATTATTGGAGTCACCTGCACTATTTGTGGCATATACAGTTAAGTTATACTCTTGTATATCTTCATAATCAATAGTTACTCCATTTGCAATAGTAATATACCCTGTTGTATTTATATCAAATTTTATAGCACCTGAACCACTTAAATTAAAACTTGTTATATTAGAATCATCTGATATAAAACTTATATTACCTATAACTGTACCATTAGTTATATTTTCATTTATATTAACTAAAAAATTTGATAATTGAGGTACATTATTTACTATCTGTATTACTGTAATATCTATTGCTTTAGTAATATTATTTATACCATCACTTACATTTGCAATAATATTATAAATATTATCTTGATTCTGATCTGTTGGGTATTCATAATCTGTAGGTGAAATTTTAAATGTAACTAATCCTGTTGTACTATTAATATCAAAAGCATCTACATCAGTTCCTGTTAAACTATAAGTTAAAGTATTTGTATCTGTTGCATTTATATCAACAGCAGTTGTATTTCCTTCAGTTATTGAAATAGTAGAATTTGTGCTAATTGAAGGTAAAATTGTATCTTTTAGGATTGAAAATAGTAATGGATTACTTTGTTGCAATGTATCATCTATTAGAGTAATATTAAAATCCATTTGACCATCTGCTCCAGATGTATCAAGTCCTATATTTATTTTAGAAGTAACAGGAATATCAATATTTGAGTCACTTCCATTAATATAAATTGATGTTTCTGGTTGTCCATTTACTTCAACTGTTGTATTGTTTTCATTTGTCATAGAAGGTGTAATTGTTAAAATAGGAGCAGGTGGTGGTGGAGAATCAATATCTAAACTTAAATCACTATTTAATGTATATGTCATATGTGCTTTTGCATCATCAGCTGATATCAATGTTTTACCTAAACTTTCAATAGTAGTGTTTATTTCATCTATTGTAGGAAAAGGATTATTTACAAAGTTTAAATCAACACTTACATCTTCTAGTGATACAATAACATCTGTTGTTATTGTTATACCATCATAAGGATTGCCATCATCATCTAGTGATTGTAAAAATCTTGATATACTTATAACTTCACTATTGTTAGTGTCATTTCTATCTACACCTACTAAATCTGTAATATAAAGTTTTTGATCTGCTGGAATAAGTAAAGAATCTATTGTGTAGATAATAACATTTCCAACACTAAATGTTAAATCTCCACAATTATTATCATATTGAAATGTTCCATTGTCATTTGTTACACCAGTTGTACTAGAACTACTACAAATATAAGTAATGCCAGATATAGGTGCATCTATAAAGTCTGCTGATTTTGTTGTTGAACTGCTAGAAGATGGTGATGAAGAACCACCACCACCGCCTCCACCACCACAACCAATAAATATAAAAATTAATGCAATGTAAAATAAATTATACAATCTATTTTAAAAATTCCCTAATTTTTTTATGATTATCTATTTGATATTTCATTGATGAACAATATTCTTTTAGAAAAGATATGTTTTTATAGAATAATTCTAGTAAGATTTTTAAATCAGAAAGCTCTAAATCAAAATCTTCTATTTTTGTATCGGTTATATATTCTTCAACCCATTTTTGCAAGGATTCTGCTTTTAAACCAGAATCCAATGAATCTATATATTGTAAGCTTCTAAAAGCTTTTAAAGACCTGTTTCTTCTTTCCATGCTTCTATCAATCCTGCAACAACTTTTTTTACTTGTGCGATAGCATTTAAATTGTTATCAACACCAGCACTAAACAATGTTTCTATTTGATATAGATACAAACCATCTAAATAATATGCAACATCTCCACCGTCAAAATCAAGTATATTTCTTAATTCATCAAAGATAGTAATACACTTATTTATGTACTCAAACTTTACTTCTACATTATTATTTTCTATTGCATCTTCAATAAATGATAGATATTTCAATAAACCTTCATAAAGTTTAAGTATAAGCATATATGGATCATCAGTAGTCGCTGCTTGCTGATTATATACATCTAGTCCCATTAAAATCTCCAATTATTTTATTTGGAGATTATATTATATTAATACTTAAAGTATATTAAGTATTAAACAAATTATTAATTACTTACTTGCTATTGATTGCTTAATCATCATAGACAATCCACTAAAAGAAGATTCCATAGTTGAGATAGCCGAACCATACAATGCATACTGTGCTCCTAATGCCTGATATTTTGAATCTAAGGATTTAATGGCTTCTTCTCTATCTTTTTCTAATTTTTCTTGTCTTGATGTCATATTGGTTTCATATCTTGTAAAAACTCCATCATAACCATCTAAATCATCTAAATATGATTTAATCAGTGTTCCCATACCCATATACTTTGTACTATCACTTGCTGCCAAATCAGTATCTGTAGTATTTCCTAAAAATAAATTCTTTATATCATCATAATTATCTACTAAAGCATCTGCAAATTTTGATGAATCCATAGACAGATGCCCTTTTAAATCTAAATCTAATCCATAATTAAATAAACTTTTATCACCACTTAATCCATAAGTAGAAAATAGTTTATCCTTAATACCACTTGTAACTGATTTTAATGCTGAAAGATCATAAATAGGAGAATCTGTATCTGCTACTTCCGCATCTATTAAATCAACCAATGCATTATAGCTTGAAAGAAATGATTCTATACCTGATAAGATAGCACTGGTATCTTTTGTAATATTTATAGTTGATTTACCTAATTCAACAGCTGTCATAGTAAGATTACCTTGAATAGTTAATGTATTTGAATCAACATCATAATCTACCCCATCAACATTTGCTTGTAAATTTTGTGCTTTTAGAGTATGGCTTGTATCAGAAAAATTTAAACCATTTGAGCCTTCTTCAACTACAGTTACAGCAGATCCATCATTGGATATGATTTTTATGCTATCCCCAACTCTTGTTGCAGTAAAGTCAAATCCATTAAGAGAATAATCAGTAATAGCTGTTATTAATTCATCGTATGATTTACCATCTGTGTCATCCATTACAACTTCACCGTTAATAGTAATCTTTCCTGCTCCCATAGGAGTAGTAAAATCAACATCATCACTTTGCATAAGTCCAAAACCTATATCAATATTAGTTTGTGAAATTGTAAGTCCATTTGCTGTACCAGATTCTGTACTTTTTATTACTAATCTATAGGCATCATTACCCACAGATTCTACAGAAGCTATTAATTTATCATTTTCATTAATTTCAGCAGCTAATTCTGTTAATGTTTTATCATCCAATTCTGCAATAGTACCAACTGTTAAATCTTTAAAAATATTAAAATCATAAGTAGTTCCATCTACTTCAACAGAAAGTTTTGATGATTTAACTAATGCAAGATTATCAGCATCGTCACTATCTACACCATCACCATCACCATCTACATCCACAGATCCAGCATCTGAACTAATTATTGGGAAAACCCCATCTTTTTCAGCTTCTGTCCAAACATAAGATTGAAAAACATCTCTTTGAGCAAGTTGAGTAACATCTATATTATTTGTTCCAGGTTCTAATCCACTTACATCAACAGCATCAAAAACAGCTGAAGTTCCAGTAGTAGAAGCAGATACAGAATCAAAAGAAGTAACTGAACTACTATTTAAATCAAAAGATGACATTTGTGCCATCAAGTCTGCAGTTTGAGCTTTTATTAGTGTCATTCTATCAGATTCACCTAATGCATCAAGAGCATCACCACTTTCTGCATCTAATCCAGTAATATTTTCTAATTGTTTATCTATATGAAATAAAGCAGCTTCTCTATCCGCATCTTTTAATTTAGTAAGTAATTCACCATTTAACGCACTAGCTCCACCTGTACTAAAACTTCCTAATAAACTATAATCTGCCATAATATACTCCTTCTTAAAACTTTATTTATCGTTTCATATTTAATAATGTTGATAACATCTCATCAATTACAGTTATCACTTTTGCATTTGCCTCGTAAGCTGATTGGAATTTTATAAGATTTATCATCTCTTCATCTTTATCAACTTTTGTTAATTGATCATAAGTACTACTTAATGATTGGGTTACTGCTTTTTGAGATTCTTCTCTTATGATAATATTTTCTCTATTATCTGCAATATCAAATCTTATTGTTTGATAAAATTTTGAAAATGATGTATTATTTTGACCTGTTGAATCAAAATCAACATCACTTTTCCATTGAATAGTAGCTAAATAATCAAGTTTATCTTGAGTAAGTGTATTTACTATATTATCATTAAATTTTAATGATTTTACATCAGCACCACCAAATAAACCAACATCAACCATAGCATCACTATTTGCATCAATTTCAGAATCATCCACTCCATATATATAAACATCTTTAGATGTCTCTATATACCCAGATGAATAATCAGATAATTTTTGAGCTAATTGATCCAATTTTTCTTTATATATATTAAAATCATTATTTCCAGAATCAGTTTTTATATTGTTAATCATTGGATTTAATATTCCACCAGATATATTTACCTCTTTACCAAAGATTTCTAAATGAATATCATTAATAGCTTCTTTACTTAATCTAGTATCGACTGAAACATTTTTACCTATATATTCTCCAAAAGTATCTGATAATGCATCTGTATCAGTATTGTTATTATCATTAACTACAACTTCCCCTACAAATTTACCTGCTTCACCATCAATTGTAGACTCTATAAATAGATAATGATCTGTTTCTGGATTAGTATATTTTGTATGCAATGGATTGCTAGTCAAAATTTTAGTTCCATCTTCTGCTAATTCATATTTTCCATTATAAGCAGTTATCGTACCACCTATATCATTATCTTGATTTATCTTATAAACTAAAGCTTGTATCACATTACTATTGTTTACATTATCTGTAGCATCAATTACACTATCTCCATTTAAATCAACAGGATTTCCAGCTGCATCTAAAAGAGTTTCTCCATTTGTTACTGTTATTGCATACTCATTATTAAGTGTATATGTTAAACTATCTTCGCCTGTACCTTGTGTTGTTTCAACACTTGTAGCAAATTCTATTCCACGGCTAGAAGTTTCATCCATGTTTGAAACATCTTCTTCAGATGCTTTATATGTTATAGTTAATGTTGCACCACTACTTGTAATAGTATCAATCTCTTTATCTGGATTTGCAGTATTCCAAGCAGATATAATTGTTCCACCATTTGCTTCGTCAGCAGCTATATTTGTTGCTGTTGTTGTTGCATCATCTCCTGTAGCAGAACTATCAACAGCAGATCCTAAAAAATATACTTGGTCTGTTGCAGTTCCTGTAATTTCTAAAGTTTGTACTTCAGCAATATTACTAGATGCTTGTAATGCAGGTAGTATAGGTGCTGCTGTTCCCCATGTTGCTGTATCAACTATATTACTTGAATAAGGAAGTACTCTATCTTCTACATACGCATCTTGTTGTGGAGTATATTCTTCTACTAAATCTAAAGCATGTACATTTGTAGCAAATCGTACAGCCATTGTTCCACCAATTTTTAGTTCATAAGTGTCATCTCTTGATATTTCAACATCAATATATTTAGCTAACTCTTTTTCAAGTGCATCTCTTTTATCCAATAAATCATTTGGGGTATTGCCACCTGCAGAATCTTGTATCTGTTTACTGATACTACCAATGCTATTTAAAATACTATTTATTTCCACAACAGTATCTTCAACTTTACCTAGGGTTATGCTTTCTCTCTCTTCTATATCTGAATAAAGTGACTGAAGATCATCTACTAAAATATTTGCATTGTTTGTTAAATTACTTTTATAAATTGCATTATCAGGGCTTGTTCTTAGGTTTTCTATAGATTGAAAATATCTATTTAAATCAGCAGATAAACCTGCTGTATCTGTTTCAAAGAAAATAGACTCAATATCATTTAACATCACATTTAATTCTGTTAAATCATTTAATTTTGCTTCCTCTTTTATAAGATTTTGGTAAGCATAGTTATTGGTTATTCTTGAAACACCATCTAGTGAAATACCACGACCTGTCATTCTTCCATCAGCATGTTCTAACTCTGATACATTAACAACTCTTTTTTTATAGCCTTCTGTAGTTTCATTTGCTAAATTATTCATCACATTTTCAACTTGTGTTTGTGATGCGTTTAGTCCAGTTTGTGCTACATGTAGAATATTTAACATTTTATACCCCTATTTCCTTAATACATTTTAATACAACAATTCTTAACATTAGATTAAAAAGGCCATATTGTTTCAATAAATTTAGTTCCCCATGATTTTTCAAGAGCATCATTTTCATCACCATCTTTTTCATATAATATTTTAAGATTTGCTAATTGATTTGAATATACAGTATTTTCTGGACTAATATCATAAGGTCTTATAACTCCACTTATTTTAATATTTTGCTTTTGTCCATTGATAAGCATCTCCTTAGTCCCTTTTATAAAATAGTTTCCATTTTGATATGTTTGTTCTATTATTGCCGAAATAGTTGTAGTAAATTCTTCATCAGCAGCAGATTTAGATGAACCACTAAAACTTCCTTTTGATGTTGTATTGAAACCTAATCCAAAATTCTTATTAAATTTATCAATTCTCTTTTGCCCACCCGCAGTAGGTGTTACAGTAGCTAAAGGGGAAATAATCCCACCACCTAAACTTGTTGAATTTGATTTTGCTGTACTTCTTGAATTTGTAGAATCATTTGTAAGTGTTTCTTCTATAAGAATTTGAATTATATCTCCAACCTGAAGATCTTTTTTATCTGAAAATAAAGATGCGCCTCTTCTTGAATAAAGTGTTCCTTTTCTTTTAACTATAGGTGCTACTTTTTTTGGTACTTGCATTTTTGGTGTACTATCTATATCTATTTTTGGTTTAGATGAGCATCCTATAAAAAGTATAGATATTGATAAAACTATTGCTATTTTAAGATTCATATTTATTCTCCACTATTATTTTCAAATCCAAAGCAAGTTTTATATTTTTTGAGCTGTTTTTAATCATAGCATTTACACCATATCTAATCATAATAGGTTCAATATCTGTAGTAAAATCACAAATTATAAATAACCTATTTTTTACTATTTTTATTGATTGAATATGTTTTTGATCAAGTAAATTAACTATAACAACTGCCTCTTTATATATTGTTTGCTCTAATTTATCTGTTTTATCTGTTTTCTTTTTTTCTTTTTTTAATTCTAATTTACTTACTAACTGATCATTCTGTGCTTTAAACTTATCACTCATATGATCATAATATAACCAAAACATAAATACAAGAGAAAGCATAGATAATGCTTTTATAATAAGTTGTTTCTCTTTTTTACCTTTTATGACAACTATCATTTATACTTCCTTATATAATTATTTTATTACAAATGATGTAAAGAATATATCTAAAACACAATTTCTTTTTCTATCTTCATCACCCTCTGGAATAGAATCATTTAAAATATTGTTTATCTCATCTATCATCTCTTCTTTTAACATAGCTTTTCCACCAACAGTTAAAAGCTCCTCACTACTTCTAGCACTTACTTGTCTAATAACAGAATCAATTATTTCAGCTTTATTATCTTCTAAAATAACCTCTATAGCTGGTTCTACTGTTTTAAGAGTAAAAGAGAGTTTCATAAGTTTAGCTCTACCTTTTGCATCTGTTATATTTAAAACTAAACTATCTATTGCTGTTTTAAATATCTCCCCAATTTCTTCTTGTTCATCAGTTTGTGCAACTTTTTGTGATGTTGGAGCTACTCCATCTTTTGGTTCATCACTAAATACACCTTTTGAGTATAACATATATCCACCACCACCGACTGCTGCTAATAGTACTACAATTAATACTACTAATATCATCATCATTGGATTTCCCTTTTTCTTTTCCTCTTCTTTAACTGCTTCATCTGCCATAATTAGTTCTCCTTCTTATTTGTTTTTTCATCTTTATAAATTCTCATTTTTTTCATTAAAATTGTTGCTGTTTTAGTATCAAATTTTTTCATTATTTTCATAACTCTTTTCTCTTTCATTCTAATAAGTATATCAAACACTTCATCAATTTCACCATTGTTTATCATCTCATTAAAAATATTAATTACAACACTAAGTTTCATTTTAGCATACATTAACATAGCTTTAGAGGTTATAACTTTATTTATCTCATCTAAAATCTTTTGATTTTCATCTTTAAGGTCTTGTATATTTTGTTCAGAATTCTTAATATTTTGTTGAATCTTTTCTAGTTCTGATTTATTTTTTTGGTACTCTAACTCTTTTATCTCATAAAATTCATTTAATTCATCTTTGACTAAAATTAATTCTTGTGTTTGCTTATATATATCTCCACTATTTTGAGTAGCAGACATCAATGATATATTTGCCATCAAAGTTATAAAAATAATTGTTTTAATACGCATTTAAACCCTTTTTAGTTTCTATAAATTTACTTTGCATAAATTCAGATGAAACTATCTCTTCTTGTTTCATAATCTCTTTAGCTTTAGCTTTCTTTTCCTCTTGTAAAATATAATTAAATTGTTCACTCTCTTTACTTAATCCAATTATTATGTTGTTATAATACTCAATCTGTTTTTTTAATTTAGCTTTATCTTGACTTAATTTTACAATATGCTCTTTCATTGTTTCTTTATGTATTTGAAGTACTCTAAAGTCAGATATTGCACCCATTATATCAACAGTAGCACTATTTAATGAGCTATGTGTAGAGATGAGTTTTTCATCTATATCATCAATTTTTGATTGTGATTGTTGTTTTAATAATACTTGCTGATTAATTTGTTGTTGTTTTAATTTAAATAACTTTTGTATCATTATTCTTTTCCAAACACAATAATCATATCCCAAAGACCTAAAGTATAAACTTCAATATTATCACCAATCCAAGGCAACGAAATAACAATAAAAATTGAAACGATAATCATCTTAGGAACAAAAGATAATGAAGCATCACTAATTTGTGTAACAGCTTGAAATATACTAATAATTAGACCAATAACCATACTTACAATTAAAGATGGTAACCCAAGTAATAATATAATTTTTACAGTACTTTGTGATATAGCTATTAAATCCATTTTAATCTTTTATTTTTATTGTTATCTCAATAGTTTTATTGTTTAGTAGTTGACTAAGCAAAGAACCTAAGTCCGTAGTATTCATATCTACCATTTGTACAGCTTCATTTCCTTGTTTGATAGTTTCATTTTGAGTATTTAATTCTTCTTCATTATCATTATCTTTCTCAGTAAAATCTTCTAAAATTATATCGTCTAGTTCATCTTTTTTGGAAATCTCTTCCCCTAGTGCTTGTTGTATATCAGATTCAATTAATCCATCTAATTCTGACAATCCGTCTAGTTCTGATAAATCTTCTATCTTTGGTAATTCTTCCTCTTCTAATACATCCTCTAACTCAGGTAACTCTTCATCTTCTAATACATCCTCTAACTCAGGTAACTCTTCATCTTCTGATGAATTATTTAATTTGGAAAATCCATCAAGTCCTGACAAATCATCTATCTCATCTATTTCTAATAAATCATCTTCCATATTTAACTCCTTACTTCACTATATAACGACAAGTCTAAAGCTTCCAGCGTATCATCTTCTAACATATCATCAATACTGGTTATCTCATTTGCTTTAGGCTTTAAATTTTCGATTGATTCTAATCTTTTTTCAATATAAATCAGTAAATCTCTATAAGATCGTAAACTTATATCCCCTATACCATTTTCATCTAAAAAATCTTTTGATATAGCATCTTTAGGTAATAAAATTTTTAAATATTTTGATATAAAATCATCTTCAATAATCTTATTTTGATCAATTAAAAATATTTGAGTAGGATCATTTTCTATTAATTCTTCCAAGGTGAAAAGTGAGTTTATATCTACTACTTCACCATCATTAATTTTAAATCTTATATTGCCATGATCTAATATTTTATGTATCTCATTTCTAAATGACACACCACCATAAATATATATATTCAAAATAAACCTTATTATTAAACTATTTGCATTAATTATATCTATAATTTATTAAAGTTTAGATAAAATACTTTAAATAACAAAATATACTATAGGAAATGCACTTTTGAAAAAAATTTTATTGACTCTTTTTCTTTCATTAACAATTTATGGACAAACGATTAAAGACATATCAAACATAGTAGGAATTAGAGAAAATCAACTAATAGGTCATGGTTTAGTTGTAGGACTTGCAGGAACTGGAGACAAAAGTCAGTTTACAATGCAATCTTTGCAAAATTTATTAAGAAATTCTTATATTAAAATACCTGCTTCATCAATAAAATCAAAAAATATAGCTACAGTTATGGTAACTGCTGTTTTACCTGCTTTTGCTAGACAAGGTGATAAATTAAAATTAAAAATCTCATCTATAGGTGATGCTAAATCTATTGATGGTGGATTATTATTATTAACACAATTAAAAGGTGTTGATGGAAAAGTTTATGCATTAGCCCAAGGTACAATTATGGCAAATGATAAAATAAAAACAAGTGGATATATTTATGAAGGTGCAATGGTTGAAAATGAGCTTGAGTATTCACTAAAAGATGAAAAATTTATTACACTTAGTTTATTACAACAAGATGCCAAAATAGCTTCTCTTTGCGAAGAAAAGATAAATGATAAATTTGGTAAAAATATTGCAGTAGCTTATGATACAAGAACTATAGAGATAGCAAAACCAGATAATATGTCAATTATACGATTTATATCAGAAGTACAAAATATAAAAATAGAAAGTATGATGAAGAAAAAGGTTATAATTGATCCAGTAAAAGAGATTATAATTGCAGGAGCAGATATAACAATAAATCCTGTAACAATATCAAGAAAGAATTTTACAATTCGTATAAAAAAATCCAATTTAGATGATAAAGGCTGGGCAGATCCTGCTACAAATATTGGTGTTGATATTGGAGATGATGTTAATATTGGACAAAAAGCAGTAGAGGTCAATGTAGATAATGCTTTAGTAAATACAAAACAACAACCTACTGTGTCAGATTTAATGAGAGCTATGAAGACTATGAAGGTAAATATTACTGAAATTATAGAAACAATAAAAATGCTTGATAGGCTTGGTGCTATCAATGCAGATGTAGAGATGGTAAGATAAAATGGCAGAATTTTTAAGTCAAGATGAGATTGATGCTCTTTTAGATATAGCAGATGAAGATGGTGGATTAGAAGATATAAACGAAGATGGTGGTAGTTCCAAAAAAGATAAGAGTTATGCAATCTATGACTTTAAAAAACCAAATAGAATATCTGCAGAACAGATGAAGGCTTTCAATGCACTTCATGATAAGATGTTAAGAACAACAATTAGTGAACTTTCAGCAATGCTAAGAAAAATCGTAGATGTAAAACTTTATAGTATAGAACAGATGACTTATGGTGAATTTATTCTTTCTATTCCTCAAATCACAAGTTTAAATACACTTTCTATTAAACCTCTTGATGGTAGAATTGTTATGGAGTGTAATCCTGCAATTAGTCATAAAATTATTGCTCACCTTCTTGGTAATGGAGAAAGCTCACTTACTGATTCTACAGAAAAAGAATTGACAGAGATAGAACTACAAGTTTTTAATCATTTTTATCAACTAATTATAAGAAATTTAAAACTTACATGGGATTCTGTATCCACTATTAATCTGAAAACAGAAAGTATGGATACAAATGCAAATGCTATTCAAATTATTTCAGATCATGAGATTGTGCTTTTGGTTGTTTTTGAGATAACTATTGATGATGAATCTGGATTTTTATCTATTTGCTACCCTATCTCGTACATAGAACAACTTTTAGATGTAATAGTAGAAAAAGTATTTGCTGAAGCAAAAAATAAAAAAGTTAGTAAACAAAAAGATATAAATGCTCTTATCTCTGGTTCTAAAATGAAAATTGATGTTATGCTTGCAGAAACAGAAATGTGTGTAAATGATCTCTTAAATCTACAAGAGGGAGATATAATATCTTTTAGTAAAAATGCCACAAGTGCTTCAACTAAAGTATATATAAACAATAAAGAAAAATGGTCAGCATCAGCAGGTTCTTCAAACAATAGAAAAGCTATACAAATCCAATCAAATGTAGATCACGAAAAAATGGAAACGCTACACTCTTTAAAAGCATTAAATAAAGAACGAGAAGACAATACAAAACAAGCAAATGATGCAATTGCTAAACTTATATCTGCTAGAGAAGAGTTTTAGTTACTAATAAATAATTTCCAATTATACTTTAGCAATTTTTTATAAAAAATTAGCTACAATATCCTAATATATAATGAATTATTTAAAGGATACTTATGCTTTTAACACCTGGACCAACAGCAGTACCAGAGTTTGTAAGAACTGCTATGAGTGGGGAAACACTACATCATAGAACACCAGAATTTGAAAATATATTTAAAAATACTAGAGAATTATTATTAGAGTTATTTGATTTACCAGAAGCTGTTATGTTAGCTTCAAGTGGTACTGGAGCTATGGAAGCTTGTATCACTAATCTTACACATAAAAAAGCTTTAACTATAAATAGTGGTAAGTTTGGTGAAAGATTTGGTAAAATTTGTGATGCACATAATATCCCATTTACTGAAATAAAACATGAATGGAACATACCTGCTTCAATTCAAGAGATAACTAATATTGTACAAAATGATAATGAGATTGATGCTATTTTTATTCAAATTTGTGAAAGTGCAGGTGGGTTAAGACATCCTGTTGAAGATATTGCAAAAGCAGTTAAAAATATCAATAAAGATATTAGTATAGTTGCTGATGGTATTACCGCCGTTGGTGTTGAGAAAATAGATACTACAAATATCGATGCACTTATTACAGGTAGTCAAAAAGCACTTATGCTTCCTCCTGGTCTTTCTATGATTGGA
>Ga0164318_10003132_pt1 | contig 15583 bp, 16 predicted proteins | sample GuaBasSedimGuay9_FD_113734 | JGI IMG/M metagenome (GOLD analysis project Ga0164318, IMG submission 113734) | Subseafloor sediment microbial communities from Guaymas Basin, Gulf of California, Mexico - Guay9, Core 4571-4, 0-3 cm | ecosystem: Environmental > Aquatic > Marine > Hydrothermal vents...
GGAGTAATCATGTAGCCAACCTATAAAGAAAACACCAAAGGCTAACCAAAGCAGAGCTGGCAACCAACCCCATTGAAGAGCAACAATTGGTCCTATAATCGGAGCAGCTCCTGCAATGGAATTGAGCTGGAACCCAAAAAGTACGGTTTTGGGGGCTGGCATAAAATCCACCCCATCCATATACATCTTGGCTGGGGTTGTCCTTTTTGGATCGGCTTTATAAACCTTTCTGTCAACCCAACGAGCATAAACATAATAGCCAAATATCCATACAATAGCCCAAACAACTAAAATATATAATGAATTCATAACAACCCTCCTTTCTAAGAAGGAATTCTCTTTAAAAGTTCCCTCTTAGCTAATGATTATAACGATTTATTTGCCCCTCGCTCCTATGATATTGTTTATTTTTCTATATACAGAAATTTCAATGTTATGTCAAACCTAAAAGGAAAAACAAAACAAATCCTTGAAACCCACTCTATAATAGAATATAATCTTTTAAAATTATTAATTAATAGGAGAAACAGATGGATACAAAAAAGGCAATACATCTTTTTCAATATTCAGAAAAGCTCAAATCAGAACTTATCATTGCTTCAAAAATGTTAACTACTCTAACTGAAGTAAACCAAGAAGAAGAGAGAAGAGGTGCTGAAAAGATGATGATAAGCTATTTAAATGGTGTGATAAGTGAAATAAGAATTGCTCAAGCATTAGAGATGTCAATAAATTTTTTAGGTGCTGAGAAAAAAGTATTGGAGGCTGCTGGAAGAATAAGATTGAATCAATATAGCGAAGCTGCATATTCAATTTCAGAAGCCCTTTCCCATGCCACAACATCTTGTCAAAGAACCTTACAATTTCTAATAGATCAAGGTTTAGCCTAACATTCTATAAAACCTTTTTCCCTTTTGATCTTACTAAATGATTTATCCAGCGAAAAGGTCGTATAATGTAATATAAAAAATAAAGAAAAAAAGGGAGTTTAAAATTCCAATAGTCATCTATGGTAGGGATAAAAACCTTTCTTAACACAAATCTAAAGCCATTATAAAAACCTCCTCTTATAAGTAAACGTTCTTTATAATATCTAACTTTTTCACTAAAAGAATAATATATAGGAAATGAATCTCTTCCTTGATATATCAATTTATAATATGAATTCCTTGCTGCTATAAATGCCTTTATTATCTTTAAGTCTTTGGATAGCTCTTCTGCTTGTTTAAATATATCTGGATAAACATGACTAAACCTTTTAATATCAACAACCCATTTAAAAATAGAAAAATCATGTTTTAAAGCATGTAAAAGAATCAATAAAAAATGGTATACAGGGTCAAGAACAAATATCTCTTTATCCTCTATAACCATCTTTTTTCTCTTACCCCAAAGTATTTCTATTTTTTCTTTAAAACCAAAACCTCTAAGATCAATTGATGGCTTTAACTCCACCAAAATATTGTCCTTAAAAAGAGGAATATCCTGTTTATAAGGTATCAAAAATCTGTTTTGAAACCATGTAGGAGATAATTCTTCTGCACAATAACCAATTTCATTTAGTAACTTAATACTTTTTAATAAATCAACTGGCTTTATTAAAAGATCTATATCCTGAATAACCCTTCTATCTATTCTCCCCCATAAAATAAAAGATAGAGGTAGCCCTTTTAACACAATAGAGGATATATTTTCTCTATTTAAGTGCTCTAAAACCATTAACATCTCTTCCCACATTGTGAAGGCTCTCTCTCTATTAATCTTATAAAACGCGGAAAAACTTTTTTTTAAAAGAGAGGGAACTATTTTTTCATCGAGATCTTTTATATAAAGATCTACTACAGCTCCAATCTCATGTTGAATAGCCCAATCTATAAAACGTTTAGAAGAAAAATCAGGACGGGAAAAAAGCTCATAAATCCTTTTATTACGCAATACTGAATCATTTTCTTCCATCATTTCAATAACAATTTTTTGTCCCAAATGAAAAGATGAAATATTCAATTTAACCTCTAACCAATAAAATTATTTCGCACTTCATTTTTTAACGTATCTTAATAGTATAATAACAAAATAAAAATAAATGAAAAGAAGGATTTGTTTTTTATGTTTTTTAATATAAATGATCGTTTTAAAAATTATTTTGTTTACAACTTATTTTAAACTTAATAATAAAACCTATTAGAAGATTCTTTTTTATTATCTTCCTTCTTGTCTTGACAACCTATTTTGCTTTTAATATAAGAAAGGTTAATCAAATAAAAAAATATAAAATTGGTTAAAGAAAGCAATCTGTAACCATTTTTATATCTTATCATAAAAAGTCTTAGAAAGATGTTAAATAAAGTGTAAAAATATGATACCCTTTTTATTATATGGATGAATATATAGAAAATTACAAAAAGATTATTAAGGAAAAATCAACTACCTTTCTGATAAATATCCGCCCATGGGGCGGATTTGAAGTGCTTGCTGATTGGCCCAGCTTCAAAGTAAAAAGGATATGGGTTAAACCAGGTCATAGACTTAGCTATCAAAAGCACTTCAAAAGGGTTGAACATTGGATAGTGGTTGAAGGGAATGGACTTGTCACTTTAGATGGGAAAGAGATCATGTTAAAAAAAGGGGATCATATCGATGTTCCAAAAGAAGCAGCTCATATAATAGCTAATAATGGTAAAAGTATGCTTATATTTATTGAGATTCAACATGGTGAATATTTTGGAGAGGATGATATTATTAGAATTGAGGATGACTACGGCCGAAAATAAAATCAATCATTATCCAATGAGGTAAAAAATGAAAGAGTTCTTAATAGGAATAAACTATTTGCCCCAGAAAAAAGGATTTTTCTTTTGGAATAACTTTGAGCATGATGAAATCAGAAAAGATCTTGCTATAATAGCAGAGTATGGATTTAACCCTGTAAGAATCTTTCTTTTATGGGACTCATTCCAGCCAACACCAAAAAAGATATCGGTTAATGCATTAAAATCCCTTGTTGATTTAGCAGAAATAGCATATGAAATGGAACTTAAAATTTTGCCAACCCTTTTTGTTGGACATCTGCGAGGTATAAACTATCTTCCCGCATGGATAGTAAAAACAACCACTGAAAAAAGCAGATTTCCTGCCTTTGTAAATGGTGAATTAGGATATTATAAAGTTTATAATTTCTTTGAAGATCGTGAAATGATGAACTACCAAAAACTTTTTGTAAAAGAGGTTGTTAACGCTCTTTATGGCCATCCAGCTATATGGGGATGGGATCTTGGAAATGAACTATCTAATATTGTCATTTCTCCAACAAAGGATTCCGCCCTCATCTGGATCGATAAGATGATTGAAGAAATAAAAAGAAAAGATGAGGATCATCCTGTTACTTTAGGACTTAGTCAAACGGATCTGGAAGAGGATAGAAATTTGGGGTTAAAAGAAGCAGCAAGACTTTGTGATATTATATCTATTCATCTTTATCCATTTCATATATCATGGGCAAAAAAACCTCTTGATGAAAAAGTTGTACTTCTTTTTGCTTTGATTAGTCGATGGATTTCAGGAAAAGAAATTCTTATTGAAGAAATAGGAGTGCCAACAAAACCAAAAGATATAACATTATCTATTGATCAAAAAACTCCGATTTTTTCAGAAAAGGAGACAGAAAAATTTTACACTCAAACATTGAGTTTATTGAAAAAACATGGGTTTATAGGAACGATATTTTGGTGTTTTGGCGATTATGATAAAGAATTATGGTCCTATCCACCTTTTAATGATAATATTAATGAACGTTTCTTTGGATTGTTCACCATGGATAAACTTCCAAAATCCTATCTTTTTGCTATTAAAGATACTAAAAGAGAAAAACAAGATTTTAGCCAAAAGAGTATTGATTGGATAGATATCACATTAGAAGATTTTTATCGATCACCAAAAAAACACTTAATCCGCTTATATGAAAAGATGGATGAAGTTGAACACCTTATATAGGCTTTTTTATTTTTGAAAATGGATATGGTTAAGTTAAAAATTAAAGATTTAATAATTGATTGTAAAGCTCTTATCTTTGATAAAGATGGTACTCTTACTATATTTGAATCTCTCTGGATTCCTCTTATTAAAAAAAGGGCTTATTTTGTAGCTTTAGAAGCTGGGGAAAACCATGAATTTGAGGAAATGCTTTTAGAAAATTGGGGTATTAATCCAAAAACATTAAAGATAGATCCAAGAGGACCATGTCCTGTCTCTCCAAGAAATGAGGAGATTGTTATTGGAACAGCAGCTATGTATAGAAAGGGCTATCTTTGGGATATGGCTAAAAAGATTGTAATGCATGCCTTTGATAAGGCAGATTCAGAGATGGACCTTACCTTAACAGTAAAACCAGTTAAAAAACTTAAAGAAAATCTTTACCGTTTTAAAAAAGCTGGACTCCTTTTGGCAGTTGCCACTTCAGATGAAAGAAAGGATACAGAAAAGATTTTATCCCATTGGAATGTTTTGGGATTATTTGATACAATGGTATGTTCAGGAGAAGTAACAAAAAGTAAGCCACATCCTGAGATACTTTTTGAGATATGTAAAAGATTAAAAATTAACCCAAATGAGGCAATATTTCTTGGTGATACAATAAATGATATGATCACAGGTAAAAAAGCAAAAATGGCACTAAATATTGGGGTAACAGAAGGAGGAGTTGTTCCAAAAGAGGAATTAGAAAAATTCGCTGATATCGTTATTGGTTCACTTTCTGAAATAGAGATCATAAACAAAAAAATTTTTAAAGAAAATTTCCAAAAAAAGGGATTGACACAAAAAAGAAAATTAAATAATTTCTTTATAAAAAGAAAGGAAGCATTTTGAGAGTAAATGGAAGAGGCCCAAAAGAGTTAAGAGATATAAAAATTATTAGGGATTATTTGAAATATGCAGAAGGTTCGGTCTTGATCGAATGGGGGCAAACAAGGGTTATCTGTTCCGCAACTGTTGAGGATAAGGTGCCAAATTTCTTAAAAAATAGTCAAACAGGCTGGGTAACAGCAGAATATTCCCTTCTCCCAAGAGCAACTAAAGAGCGTAACATTAGGGATTCAGTAAAAGGAAGAATAGGAGGCAGATCTCATGAAATACAGCGTCTTATAGGACGTTCTTTAAGAGCGGTAACAGATCTTACTGGTTTTGGAGAGAGGACAATATGGATTGACTGTGACGTTATACAGGCAGATGGTGGCACAAGATCTGCTTGTATAACAGGCGCTTATATTGCTCTTGTTGATGCTTTTAATATGATTCAACAAGAGGGATGGATTGAAAGCATCCCTCTTATAGATAGTGTAGCTGCAGTAAGTGTTGGAATTGTAGAAAATGAAACTCTTCTGGATCTAAACTATGAAGAAGACTCCATTGCTCAAGTTGATATGAATATAGTAATGACAGGAAGTGGAAAATTTGTTGAAGTACAAGGAACAGCGGAAAAGGAAGCATTTGGTTGGAAAGAGATGGAAGATATGTTAAAAATAGCTGCAAAAGGGATTGAGCAAATTACAGAGATGCAGAAAAAGATAATAGGCGAGGATTGGAATTTTCTAAAATGAAGATCTTGATAGGAACAAAAAATAATGGTAAGATAAAAGAAATAAAAAAGATCTTAAATGGAATTGATGTTACCATTTTAACACCAAATGATTTAGGAATTAAAAAAAAACCACTTGAAAATGGAAAAGATTTTTGGGAAAATAGTATTACTAAGGCAAGATTTTATCATGAGCTATCATCTTATCCAACATTAGCTGAAGATTCAGGATTAGAGGTAGAAGCACTTAATGGCTTGCCAGGGGTACATTCAGCCAGGTTTGCTGGGGATCAAGCAAGTGATAAAGAGAATTGGGAAAAGCTGCTTTTATTATTAAAAGATCTGCCAGAAGAAAAAAGGAAAGCTCGTTTTATTTGTGTTGTCTCATTTATAGATAAAAATGGGGATATAAAATTTTTTGAAGGAAAGGTTGAGGGGGTTATAACAAAAGAAGCTATTGGTGAAAGAGGCTTTGGATATGATCCAATCTTTTTTGTAAGTGAAAAAGGCAAAACAATGGCTCAGCTAACTGAGGATGAAAAAAATCTAATTAGTCATAGAGGAAAAGCATGGAGAGAAGCCAAAGCCTATCTTGAAAAAATCATAAGATCTAATAAAAATCGGGGCGTAGCGCAGCCGGGGTAGCGCACCTGCCTTGGGAGCAGGGGGTCGGAGGTTCAAATCCTCTCGCCCCGACCAGATCTAAATTTTTGAATCTATAAACAATTTTTATAATCCTTACAAAGAATATTCTAAACAAGATAATACTTACTTTTTCTTATACTGCCTTTATTTTGTCCATATCCATTAACAACAAGACACTCTTTTCATTCCCAAATCCTATATAACTATTTTGAAAACTCTAAAAAATAGGCAAAAGCCAAGGAATACAAAAAAGAGATTGATGATATGCCATAAGAGCTGAACGGATTGCCCAGAAAAGAAATTGAGATTGTAAAGAACTACACTGATAAAAAATGATAACATCAAAAATAGTAAACAACCTTTAATAAAGAACTGTACCCTTGTAAGGGACAGTCATTCTTATCATTTCTCCTCCTCTTTCAATCTTTCGTTTAGATATGGACAAGCAGAGCAGTTGCCAAAACAGCCACCACATTTATTCTTATCTTTAAAAGTAAAAATCTTATAGAGATATCTTATAGCAAATATTGTTGATGCAGATGCTATTATCATTACAATAATTGTTTCCATTTTTCCACCTTTAACCTATCCCAATCTTTAAAATTAAACCTGCTTGGTAAACAATAAAGGTTATTACATATGCAAGAGCTGTTAGTCCGAATAGTTGTGCTAATGCCCATTTCCAAGAGCCTGTCTCCTTTTTTGTTACCGCTATTGTTACCATGCATGGAGCGGTTATAAGAGAGAAAAGCATAATGCAAAAACCAATAAGAGGGTTGTATTTATCTCGCAATTTTGATCTCAAGCTTTCATCTCTTTTTTCCTCACCTCCTTCTTCACCTACAGCAAAGGTAATAGCCATTTGAGAAACAAAAACTTCTTTTGCTGCAAATGCTCCTATTAATGCTGTACCTATGCGCCAATCAAAACCAATGGGTTTCAAGATAGGCTCCAAACCATGTCCAATTCTGCCAGCAATAGAATAAGAAAGTTCTATTTCATTTTTTTGTTCCCCTGATAGATTCCTAAATTGAGATTCAGGTGGTTTTGGATAACTGGTAAAAAACCATAGAATAATAGAGACTGTAAGAATTATTAACCCAGCTTTTTTGAGATATAACCATGCCCTTTCCCACATATGGATTAATATTCCCCTGATAGTGGGAACCCTATATGGAGGCAGTTCCATTACAAAAGGAGCAGATTCCCCTTCAAAAACTGTGTTTCTTAAAACCCATGCCCCTAAGATAGCAAGTCCAATCCCTATAATATAGATTAGCCAGAGCATTTCAGTATGTAATCTCTCTGGGAAAAAGGCAGGGATAATTAAGGCATAAATAGGAAGTCTTGCACCACAACTTATCAAGGGGTTAACCATTATAGTGGTAAATCTATCAGCTTTATTCTCTATTGTTCTGGTAGCCATAATAGCTGGAACATTGCAACCAAAACCAATAAGCATAGGGATAAAACTTTTTCCATGAAGTCCTACCTTATGCATTATTCTGTCCATAATAAATGCCGCTCGTGCCATATAGCCAGAGTCTTCTAAAATAGCTATAAAAAAGAAGAAAAAAAATATGATCGGCAGAAAGACCAAAACTCCACCAACACCAGCTATAACCCCATCCACAAGAAGCGATTTTAAAACACTTTCTTCCCCCTTAGGCCATAGGTTTGTTACAGTTTCGCCCAACCACCCAAAAAAACTCTCTATCCAATCCATTGGAAGTTCTGAATAAGTGAAGCTTAAGTGAAAGACCAAATACATTAATGCCAAAAAGATAGGCAATCCCAAAAAACGGTTGGCAAGCACCTTATCTATCCTATCGCTTATACTACGCCTTTCCTCTACTGTTCTTGTAACAGATTTTTGACATGCCCCTGAAATAAAACCATATCTCTTTTCTGCTATAATTATCTCTGGAATATCTCCTGTAATTACTTGAATATTTCTGCTACCCTCTTCAGCTGCTGAAATAATTTTTGGGGATCTAATCTTTTCTTTTACTGCTTTATCATTTTCAAGCATCTTTAATGCAATCCAACGAGGGGAAAGACCATTTATAGTGATTGATTCCTCTTTTATCAGACCTTGGATCTTTTCCATCTCTTTTTCCACTTCATCACCATATCTTATATTTACCTCGGATTTTTTCTTTTGATCTGCTATCTCTATTACCGCATCTAAAAGTTCTTTCATGCCTTTTCCTTTATGCCCCACAGTAGGAATAATAGGTACCCCAAGGAGATCAGATAAATGTTTAACATCAATGTTGATACCTTTTTTTTCAACTACATCACTCATATTAAAAGCTAAAACCAAAGGCACTCCCAATTCCATAAACTGCACAGCTAAATATAGATTTCTTTCAAGATTTGATGTATCAATAATATCAACAACCACGTCTGGCTTTTCCTCTATAATGAAGTTTCTTGCTACCATCTCATCTATGGAATAAGATGTAAGGCTATACGTCCCTGGCAAATCAATAACCTTTATTTCAAAACCGTTATAACTTAAGGAGCCTTCCTTTTTTTCAACAGTAACACCAGGATAATTCCCTACATGTTGCCTTGCACCAACAAGGTTATTAAAGATTGTTGTTTTACCAGAATTTGGATTTCCTGCTAAAGCAACTCTAATTTGTTTGGGCATAAAAACCTCCTTTTACATTACTAATAAAGTTAGAGTTATCTAACTTTTTATCTAAAAAAATTTATAATTATATTACCTGTTTATATAAGTTCTACAAGTATCCCTTCTGCCTCTTCTTTTCTTAAGGAAAGATGATACCCTTTTACCTTGACATCAACAGGGTCCCCTAAAGGAGCAACTTTTTCTATTTCTACTTCAATACCAGGAACAACACCCATATCTACAATCTTTTTATTAATATTCCTTGCTCCGATTATCTTTAAAACTCGACCTTTTTCTCCTGGATATAGCTCGCTCAAGTTCATTTTTTTAGCCATCTTTATCCTCCATTTTATTTTTGTTTTTTTATAATATTAAATGGGTCTTATATTGCCTCCACTAATGCTTCCATTGCTTGTTGAAACCATTATCTTGGCAGCAAGTCCCATTCCAATAGCTATTCTTGTCTCTTTTATCCTAATAATAAATGGACCTGGCCTACCCTTTCTTATAACTTCAATCTCTGATCCAACTGCCAACCCCATTGAGGATAACCGTGCTCTTAATCCTCTTCCACCACCTAAAGAAACAATTTTTAGTTTTTCACCTTGAGGGGCCATTGACAGTGGAAAAATAAATCCTTCCATTTTTACCTCTTTTATCCTGCCTAAGATTTATACGAATCTATTGATTATCAATTACTTATTACAATTTTTTAAAATTTTTCAGAGTTATTTTTCTAATATATTTTACAACTAAAATAATATTAGAATATTAAAAGTCAAGTATAAAAAATTTTTACTGTAATTTCCTCTCCATCTCCTTTATCTTTTCCTTATATTCAGCCATAAACCCTTTCATTTTTCTTATACAGATCTCTTTTGAAAGAGTGTCTGTGCTTTTACAAAAGGTTGAATATTCTTCAAAATGTTTAAGCCAACTTTGGCCACTTCGTGGGCATTCTTCAATAAATTTCATAAAATCTATCAATTTTTCCAAAGTAACAGGGCTAATCGCATGCTCCATCCTGCAAGCATCCTCCTCAGCCTGTCTACTATCAATTTTCAATATTTCACGAAGAAAAGTTGCTAAAACATTATGTCTCTGTTTAACATTTAAGCCTATTCTTAAACCTTCTGGAGTTAAATCAACATATTCATACTTCTCATGGGTAATTAAACCCTTTTGAGCAAGCATATTGAGCATACTACTTACAGTAGGCAGTGTTACACCCATTGCTTTTGCAATATCCTTAACCCTCACCACCTTTTTTTGCTCCTTTATATTATAAATAGCTTCTAAATAATCCTCTACAGTAGATGTTAATGCTTTTCTTGCCATCCTCTCATCCTTTAAAATAGATTAATAAAACTAAATTAGATTAATCTAATATCATATAAAAAAAGTAGTGTCAAGGATTTTTTTCCTATGGTTTTTCCCTCATTTTTTTCAAAAGAAATAGATTGAGTTTCTAAATCAAGTAAGAAAGGACAAATTATCTAATTAATCCACAAAAGAAGCGTAAGGTTGGGTTTTGTATATCCTACCTTGGTGGCATGTAAAATGCCACCCTACATTTTCTTTTGTAAACTAATAAAAACGCAAAAGAAAAACAAAATAACTGTTTATGCTTAAGGAAAGTTTTACCTATGATATCCACTCCATAAACCTATCCCAGATAGTAAAAAATATGCTTAAGCTTGCTACTATCTTTCTAATTTTTGGTTTAGAGTTTGGGGCTATTGTAAGTATTGGTTCATTATTTCCTGTTTTTCGTTCTTTATTTATCATTATAACTTCATCAAGTAGACCTTTTTCTTTTAAAGCATAAAATACACAATCCTTACTTTTATCCCTTAAACATTGTTGCTTCAGCTTTTCAGGTGACACACAGGGTTCTTTTAGATTAAGAGGACAAGAAGAAGGAGGACATATATTACCTGTAATACCTAAAACGCATTGACCACATCCTTTACATAATGGGGACTTTTCATTCATCTTAGGCCCCATCCCAAGGGTTGTTGCCCCAACTGTATCACAAAATGGGATCACCCTTTTTCCGTGAAGATATTGATCGCTAAGAAAAATAGCAGAGTGCACACCTGCTGAACAGCTTAAAAGAGCTATGGCATCTGCTTTATCAATTTTATTTTTCTTTTGTTTAATCTTCTTTTCTAAAAAAGGGATTGCACATGCGCCCAAAACCATTGTTTCTCCGATCACGTCTATCTGCCAACAGGCAAGTATTTCTTTTAATCTTTTATATACAGCCCTTGTACTTGTTCCTGATGCAGAAGCACATGTGCCGCATCTAATAAAATATATCTTTTTTATCCCTTTTAATGCTCTTTTTATTTCTTTTTCTGGTTTTAGTTTTGTGCGAGTTATGGCTTTCCTCCTCTTTTGAAAAGCGTCTCTTTATTTCCAACCTATAACATTTTTACTGATCCCTGGGATTAGAATTTTACCTCTTGAGATTAGGTATATCCCCTCCCCTAATATTCCTAAAAAAGCTGTAATAAAAGAAGGGAAAAAACCTTCAGGTTTGGTATATCCTCCTGGAAAACTATAAACATCTTTAAACCCAACACCCTCTAAAACCTCTTTTATCTTTTTAGGGCTAAAATCAGATAAATGGGCTGGCATATTATAAAGATGATTTTTTATTTTAAAAAATGCAAGCATATTCTTTATAGGGGTAGTATGCGGATATCGCGCAAGAAAGATTCCTCCTGGTTTTAATATCCTTAATACCTCTTTAATAAAACCAAGCGGATCTTCTAAATGTTCTATGAGATAAAATGCGGTTATAACATCAAAGTAGTCATCAGGATAATGCATATCCCAAATAGTTGATTTAAAAAGGGATAGATTATATTTCCTACCAAAATTTATTGCATAAGCTGAAAGGTCAACCCCTTCTGCTTCCCATCCTCTTTCTTTCATCTCTTTCACAAAAAAACCAAAGCCACAACCTACATCTAAAATTTTTCCTTTTCTTTTTGTATTTGATTCAATAAAATTAGCAGCTTTTTCAAAAACCTTTTCTGTCATCTTCTTCCATTTATAGATTTCATCATTATTTTTAGGAAGATAATGTTGATAAAACTTAATAATAAATGATTTATCAGGCCTTGGGCTCATATAAATAAAACCGCATGAAATACAGCGGTTCATGATAAAATCACCTTCTTTATGAATGGGAGTTCTTCTGTTTGAGCCGCACAAAGGACATGGAACGTTTAACATTCTACCCACATTTCGTATGCCTTTGTATAAATTTTCCATCCTTCAAGTTCTGATTTTTCAAGGAAATCTTTACATTCATTTACAGTATAAGAGGAAAGGAAGGATTCAATAAAGCCTCTTTTTGCCTTTTTATCTCTAAAAAAGATATGCCACAAGATATTTAATAGCTTTGCTAAAGGCCAAGATATATCCCTGTGAAAGTCTACTAAAATTAAATGACCATTAGGAGCAAGAACTCTTTTAATCTCATTAAAAAGTTTTAATGGATCATCTAAATGGTGAAGTGTGTTTATACATGTGACAAGATCAATGGATCTATTCTTTAAAGGGAGATGATATCCTGTTGCCTGGTGAAAATATATCTTTTTGGTTATGCCTGCTTCGCAAGCATTTTCCTTTGCTACTTCAAGCATGGCATAAGAGGTGTCAACAGCAAGAAATTTTATATCAGGAAATTCTTTGATAATTGCGATTGGAAATACAGCAGGACCTGTTCCTATATCAAGGGCAAAACCTTTTTTTATACCTTTTGCTTTAACCTTATATATTACCCTACGGCAGGGAATCTTCATATATCTCTTGGCCATTTCACTAAAATATCTGGCCATTTCAGGAGAAGTTAATTCATCTTTCTCTGGTATCCTCTCAATTACCATTTTTATATTTAGTTATTACTCTCCTCGCATTTCAACTGCTACCTCACGAGCTGCTTCAATAACCTTCTCAATATCTTTATCAGTGTGAGCAGTAGAAATAGCTCCTCCTCCATGCATCAGATTAACACCATGATTAAGCATTCTTATCTTAAATTCAACCTCTCTTTTATTGATATCTGTCTTTAAGAGGATTTCATGTGGATTTCTGGGTCTATCATCCTTTTTTAGAGGAAAATGAGTCTGAAAAAGAGATGCAAAACCAGTAACAATAGCATCAACATTTGCGTCATCAAAAGCCTGTTTAATACCTTTTCTCATCTTTTCACCCTTATCAGCAAGCTCTGGATATATATCCTTTTCATTTTTTTTCAAATAACTAACCACACTTTTTCCAACCTCCATTGCTAAAGGATTACATGAAAAGGTTCCGCCTCCACTTAAAACCCCATCCCACTTGTTTTCCCTCTTTATCGTTGGGTCACACAAAGATAGAATATCTGCCCTGCCAGCAATAATACCAAGATGCATGCCTCCACCAGCAACCTTTCCAAAAGTTGCAAGATCTGGGATAATGCCAAAAAGACCTTGAGCACCATTTACTCCAACCCTAAAGCCAGTTATTATTTCATCAAAGATAAGCAAAGCATTTAATCTCTTAGTCTCTTCTCTTAGCATATTAAGGTATTCAGCTTCTCCAGGGATAAATCCATTTCCCATAACAGGCTCTAAAATGATAGCAGCTAAATCGTTTCCTGTCTCCTTTATGATCTTATAAGAGCGATCTAAATCATTAAAGAATAAAGGCCGACAATAGTTAGTTGCCTCTGGTAAAAGACCAGCAGAATCTTCTTTATCAAAGGGGGGCTTAATATAAAGAGAAAGATCACTATTTCCCCCATGCCAACCACCTGCCATCTTTAGGATAACATTTCTGCCTGTAAATGCTCTAGCAAATCTAACAGCATACATAGTAGCTTCAGTACCTGTGCAACAAAAACGGATCTTTTCGGCACATGGGATTAATTCTTTTATCATCTCAGCAAACTCTATCTCAGCTGGATGAACAAATCCCCAATGTAAACCTTTTGGGCCCTCCTCTTTAACCGTATTATAGACAATATCAGGCCTATGTCCCAAAATATGTGCGTAATGCCCCATCCAAAGATCAATATATACATTTTCATCAACATCCACAATTTTTGATCCATATGCATCCTTAATACAGATTGGATAAGGAGGATGATATCTTAAATTATGGCAGATTCCCCCTGGCATCAAGTCCAAAGCTTTTTCGTGTGCCTTTTTTGACTTAGGCGTTTTGGATTTATAAATATCAAAATAATCCATACTTGTCCCTCTAAAAAATATCTAAATAAATATAATTAGTCCGCTCTTATTTTAAGATGATAAAATTAGCTTAAACTTAATTAGCCCATTTTGTAACACGGGTTAATTAAATGGGGATATTATAAGAATGATCCACAGGATTAAAAAATTTATTTTCTACAGTTTGGACAAACCTCAAAGAAATCTTTCGGAATATTAGTTAACTTGCTAAAATATTCAAGCTGAAACCAGGGGGCAAACTTTTCACCACATATCTTACATCTTCTCATTCTAAGGGTGCGATTCCATCTTACAATAGTTCTTTCATCATTTTTTTCTTCCAGCTTTATACAATCAGTTGGGCATATATATACGCAGGCACCACAACCTATGCAAACCTCTGGCTCGATCTTAAAAGGAGGGCCAACTTCACGCTTATCACCTCTACCCATAAAAGTTATAGCACTTACCCCAACAATTTCACGGCAAACCCTTTCACACAGCCCACAAAGAATACAATCTTCATTTTCGATTTTAAAACGAGTAGAGGTTACCCCAAATTTTTCTGCCAACTTTTTTATAATAGGGACATTAGGACTTCTTGCTAAAAGTAACTCAACAACCATTTTGCGAGCACGTCTTATATTTTCTGAATCGGTTATTACTTCTATTCCTTCCATTACAGGATAGTTACATGAGGTTGTAAGTTTAGTACGATTCCCTTTTTTGACTTCCACCAAACACAAACGGCAGGCTCCATAAGGGGATAATGCCTCATGATAACAAAGGTGAGGGATATCAAAACCATTATCAAGTGCAACAGGCAAAAGCATTTCGCCTTCTTTTGCTTCAATCTTTTTGCCATCAATGGTTATAGTTACCATATCTTCTCCTTCATATAATGTTGACTGCATCAAATTTGCAGACTTCATGGCAGATACCACATTTTATACATTTTTCTTGATCTATGATATGAGGTTTCTTCTTCTCTCCTGAAATCGCTTCAACAGGACAATTTATCCTACATCGACCACATCCTGTGCATTTCTCTTGATCAATCTCATATCGTATCAATGCCTTGCATACCTTTGCAGGACATCTTTTTTCCTTTATATGAGCTTCATACTCATCCCTGAAATATCTTATAGTAGATAAAACAGGATTTGGTGCTGTTTGTCCCAAACCGCAAAGGGAGGCATTTGCAACTACCCATCCTAACTCTTCTAAAAGTTCAATATCACCCTCTTTGCCTCTACCCTCAGTGATATCTGTTAATATTTCATACATTCGTTTGATCCCTTCACGGCAGGTAGTACATTTTCCACAAGATTCATCCTTTAAAAAATTCAAGAAATAACGGGCAACATCCACCATACATGTAGATTCATCCATAACGATCATACCACCAGAGCCCATCATTGAACCTAATTCTGTGAGTCTATCAAAATCTACAGGTGTATCAAGATATTCTTCTGGAATACAACCTCCTGAAGGCCC
>Ga0164318_10003133_pt1 | contig 15583 bp, 12 predicted proteins | sample GuaBasSedimGuay9_FD_113734 | JGI IMG/M metagenome (GOLD analysis project Ga0164318, IMG submission 113734) | Subseafloor sediment microbial communities from Guaymas Basin, Gulf of California, Mexico - Guay9, Core 4571-4, 0-3 cm | ecosystem: Environmental > Aquatic > Marine > Hydrothermal vents...
CGGTCGGGCCTAAACGCTTGCGGAATGCTTCGGGACGAGAAAAGAGCGCTTGTGTTATTGATGTTCTGAGTATATCGGAGGTCGTTTTTTTTGCGAGGCAAGCGTATTGCGCAAAAAAAAATAAGCCGTGGAAAAGCATTGCCCGCGGCTTGATTGCCATCGTCTATGTGGAAAGGTATGACGTGCGCCTCAGTTTGACATGTTTGTACCTCTGCCTGTTGCTCAAAACTCCACCCGATCCCCCACCGCCACCTCATGCCGTCCGAACCATCCCCGATTCATCTCCAGGGCATAGAGCGCAGGCCGGGGCGATTGATGGAACGTCCGTTCATCCAGCGGCTCCATATCCTGAATAGCCACGATTTCCCCATCACGGCTTATAAACGCAATGCTCAGAGGAAGATAGGTATCCTTCATCCAGAAAGAGAGGAGTTGCTCCCGCTCGAACACGAACAGCATCCCCTCGTTCGCAGGAAGCGTCTCGCGGAACATCAGGCCCTGCCGCCGCTTTTCCTGCGTTTCCGCAACCTCCACCCGCACCGGCATGCCCTCCACCCGAATCGTGATCTTCCCATCGCCTTCCGCCCGACCCGAACCATCCTCGCGCGCACAGCCCGGAAACACCAACGACAGCAACACGAAAAAGAACCAAAAAATGTTTTTCATCCTCATCCGCTCAATCCTCGATAATATCCTGTCTTACGCCTCACGTTTCACGATCAGCTTCACGTTCCCATTCCGGTATCGATGGATCCGAAACCGTCCCATTTCCGACACAATCCGCTGCACCGTCCGGTTGCCTTCCTCCCGCTCCGACATTTCCTCGAAGACCGCCTCCGATCCGGCAAACAGGTTCCACACGGATGCGATCCCGACGGCCGCGTGGTCGAAACACCGCTGAATGGTTTCCCTGGCGGCATCGAAACGTGCTTTGGGCTGCACCTTGCCGGGCGCACGGTAATAGTACCCCACCAACACGTCATAGAATTGGTTCGCAAAGCGCACCTTCTTCAGAATATACGCCTCCGGATCGGATGCGTCCTCCAGGGGGAGCGAAGTGGTTCCCGTCCGCATCTTTTTGATCCGTTTGCGCACGTCGAACTCCAGCGTCTTATGCACCAATTCCTCCTCTGCGAATCGCCGTTTCCCGTCCGTGTGGAACGGCTGCCCCGCATCCGCGATATAGTGCGAGATCACCCCCATCTCGAACGCCAGAGCCCTTGCCGGCGTATCCACGATCCCTCTGAGCCATCGCTCCGTCTTCGGATGCAGGATCACCCGATCCGGGTGGGCCAGCATATCTCCGATCAGAACCACTTCCCGCGCCACCTTTTTGTGCACCTTTCCCAGATGGCGTCCCGAAGGCGGGGGCGTCACGTTGTAATAGTGATTCACCGAATCCCGGAACAGTTTGTCCGGCGCGCAGATTCCGAGATCGAAAAAAGGCCGGCATCCATCCGCCAGCCGCTGCATGCCCACGGTCATCCTCCGGAGCGCCAATTCCGCCAATACCTCGTGCGTTGCGCTCCGCCATACGAATTTGTAAGCCACAAGGACCTCCTTATTTCGGATTACCCCCTCCACCACTCACCTTGGGATGTAAAGATCTTCTTCATTGCTCATTAAGTCCCCCAACGACTCGATTGCGAATCCTTCCTTCTCCGTTCGCAGGTCGAAGTAAAGCAGGGTGAGTGCGATGGACCAGAACGGCGCGAACAGGATTCCGAAGAGCTGACCGGGGACGGCAGCGGCCTCGCCGAACAGGAAATGGCACACCACAAGCGCGGTCAGGTTGATCAATACCAGCACGAGCAACACGGACAGCACGCGCCACCAGGAGTCCCGGATAAGTTCCGTGCTGCGCCGTACGGCCTCGATGTAGGCAATTCCTTCCACCACGACCACCTGATTGACCAACGAAAACAAGACTAACAGCACCAGCCCCGGCACAACAAAAAGGAAAAACCCCGCGGTCACGGCCCCGGTCACGAGCAGCGTGGTCCCCAAAAGCCGCACCACCAAGGAGGGTGTAAGCGATCCAAGTGCGTTGACGAAGCCCACCTCGTGTCCGAGCGTGGATCGGACGATCACCCAGACCACCATGGCTGAGGCCAACGCCTGCGCCACGACGCCCGGAACAATCGCTCCGGCCATCGCCAACACCGATCCCTCCAACTGAACCGCGCTCAGGAACAGATAATACGGAACGTAGATCACTGCCGCGAGACTCAGAAAAAGCACGAAACGCCTCTTATACATCGCCAGCGTTTTTCTCAAAATCTCCCCCACCGTTGTCATGCCGAATGCATTGTTCGTTCTCATAGACCTCTCCAAGGAAACGGGAAGCGTAAAGCGTAAAACGTAAGGCGTCAACGTTCGAATTACGAATTACTGGCCGCCACTCAGGTTACTCAGAATTTTTCTCTCGGAACAATACACTTTTTTGCGCGGGTTGTCAAGGATTTTTTGCGCGAAGATCTGGTAAGGCAGGGGACAGCCCCCCCTGCCCTTCCCGACTCAAACGAGGTGAAACTGGTTTCGCTATACGGGGCTTTCTCTTGAATTGGACAGGAGCGCTGGAGGGGGTGTGCTCGATGCAGAACCAGGAGCAGGAAAAAATCGGGCAAAGGATTGCCCTCCTACAAAGGCATGTAGGAGGCGAATCCTTTCGCCGATTAGGGACCTTTCCCTTTTTTGTTGACAATCCCGTTGTTTTTGTGTTTATTTGCCCTTAGACCTATTTTACCGCGGAGCATGAAAGGATCTGAGAAGTCAGAAGACAGGAGTCAGAAGACAGGAGTCAGAGGTCAGAGGTCAGAGGCCAGCATTTCCATTATGCGCGGAGTGGACGCGCATAATGCTTTCAGAAAGAAACATGAATGTGGTTCCTGGGAGCCAAAAATTACCATTTTGGAATTCCTTCCGTAGCAATGGATTACAAAAGTGTTTCTTGGGAGAGGTCAGAGGTCAGAGGTCAGAAGGCGGAAGGCGGAAATTAGAGGGCTGACGCCTAACCCCTAACCCCTAACCCCCTTCCATTCCATTCGAGGACACAGATGATAGACGCGCACACCATAGAAGTTTTGGAATTCGACAAGGTTAGGGAAATCGTGAGCGGATACACGATCTCGGCTTTGGGGAGAGAGCGGGTGGCGGCGCTGGCTCCGTTGGACAATGTGGGGAATATCCGGGAGGAACTGAGCCGGGTGGCCGAGTTTTTGGAGTTGGTCTCTTTCGGTGATCCGCTGCCCATCCGGGGGATCAAGGACGTGCGATCCGCATTGGAGCGGTGCTCGGTGGAAGGCGCGATGCTGGAGCCGCAGGATTTTCTGGACCTCGGGGATACCCTGGGGGTGATCCGAAAACTAACTGCGTATTTTGCTTCCCATCGAGAGAAATATCCCCTGTTGACCCGTCTGGCAAAGGAATTGGAAGCCCATCCGGAGATGGAGGCCACGATCGGGCGCGTGGTGGATCCCGGAGGCGAAGTAAAGGATTCCGCGAGCAAGGCATTGAGGCAGATTCGGCGGGACATCGAGGCGCGGCGGGCATCGCTTCGGAGCGAGTTGGACGCGTTGCTGAAGCGGCTTCCCGATCAGGTGGTGCGGGAGCGGCTCGTCACCCTGCGCAACGGACGGTACGTGATCCCCATCCGGGAAAATCAGCGGGGCCGTGTGGAGGGCATCGTGCACGATCAATCCCAAAGCGGGGCCACAGTCTTCGTGGAACCGCTGACCACGCTGGAGCGGAACAATCAAATCCGGCAATTGGAGCTGGCGGAGCAACGCGAGATCGGGCGGATCCTTCGGGAGTTGACCACCAAAATTCGGGATATCCGGGAAAGTCTGATGGCGGGCATGCGCACTTTGGGGGAATTGGACGTGCTCTATGCGAAGGCGAGCTACGGAGCGAACTTCAAAAGCATTGCGCCCAAGCTGAACGAGCAGGGCTGCACGCGCATCATCGAGGGCCGTCATCCGCTTTTGTGCGTTCGATACCGTCAGGAGGGGCACGAAGAGGATGTAGTTCCCCTGGACATCGAGGTGGGCGCGGCGTTCGATACGCTGCTGATCACGGGGCCCAATGCCGGAGGCAAGACCGTAGCCCTGAAGACGATGGGACTGCTGACCCTGATGGTGCTTTCGGGTCTGCCCATTCCGGCCGGTGAGAAAACCGAGATCGCGGTGTACCGCGGGATCTACGCGGACATCGGAGACGAGCAGTCCATCGAGAACGATCTGAGCACCTTTTCCTCCCGCGCACGAAGACTGGCTCGGATCTGCCGCAACGCGGATTCGGACACGCTGGTGCTCTTAGTTGAGATCGGATCGAGCACGGACCCGGACGAGGGATCGGCGCTGGCCATGGCGGCCCTGGAGCATCTGACACGACGCGGCGTCCGCACTATCGCCACCACGCATCACGGGAGACTGAAGGCGTTCGCCCACGAGCACGCGCGCATCGAGAACGGTTCGATGCAGTTCGACCGGGAGACCCTGCGGCCCTCGTTTCGCTTTCGCCCCGGCATTCCGGGATCGAGTTACGCGTTGGAGATCGCGGAGCGCCTGGGGATGCCTTCGGAGATCATCGAGCGGGCCACGACCTACGCGGGCACGGATGCGCGGCAATTGGAGGATTTGATCGGGGAACTGGAGCGGGTCCGGCAGGAATACGAGACCAAAAGTCGGCGTTTGGAGCACGCGATTTCGGAGCACGAGCGCCTGAGCGCAGAATACGAGGAAAAGGTGCGCGGCGTCAAAGAGGAAGTGCGGGCGATTCGGGAGGCGGCCCTTCGGGAATCCGGGAAGCAGTTGAGCAAAGCCAATGCCTTAATCGAGCGTACCGTAGCCGACATCCGGTCCCGTAACGCGGATCGGGCCAGTATCGTGGAAGCGAAGACCGCCATCGCCAAAGCCACTCAAAAGGTGAAGCAGCGGCGAAAAGCGCTCCAACAAGCGAAGACGGAGACTAAACCAATCCACGAGGTGGCCGTCGGAGACTGGGTGTGGGCCGAGCGGTTCGGAGGCCGGGTGCGGGTCATCGCCGCGAAAAAGGCTTCGGGAAAGATACAGATTCAGGTCGGGCATGCGAAGGTGTGGATTCGACTGTCGGACATTACGAAGGTGGAGAAAGGCGGAGGCCAGAGGTCGGAGGTCGGAGGCCAGAGGCCAAGGGCCAGCTACGTCGGAGGGAACTGGGGACGAGAGGTCGGTCCTTCCATCAGTGTGCGGGGGATGACGCTGGACGAGGCGCTTCCGAAGGTGGATCAATATTTGGACGATGCGTATCTTGCCCGGTTGGGGCAGGTAGTCATTATTCACGGCAAAGGCACGGGCGTGCTGCGGGAGCATGTGGGGGCGCTTTTGAGACGGGATCCCCGGGTCAAATCCCACCGTTTGGGCGAGTGGAACGAGGGAGGGAATGGCGTGACCATTGTGGAGATGGCGGTTTGAGAGAGGGGAAAAGTGGGAAAGCGGGAAAGTGAGAGGGTGAGAAAATGAGAAAGTGAACGAAAAACTTTGAATCCCAGTGTTTTTATATACTTTCTCCCTCTCCACCATTTACGTAATTTTCGTATCAAAAATCACTGAAGGATACCATACAGATTTTTTTCTTTAGAGGAGGAGAAGCAAACTATGAAACTTTCCAGACAAGATGCCGACCTTTTCTTCGAGTTGATGTGGCCGCTTCAGTTGTTTGTCAACCGACAACTACGGATCTTTCCGGAGGTGAGGACGGTGAATGCATACCTCAACTGTTCCCGCGAAGAAAAAGCGCAGGTTCGGGAGGCCATGTATGAGCACATCGAACTCATAGACGCCTTCATCAAGCAAAATCCCCAGCAGTTCTCCGATGATAAGCTGGAGATCGTTGCCGGGTGGAAGGACTTTATAGCCGGTGACTTCTTCATTGAGCGTTTTCTGAAGAAGTATGCGGTTTTTATCGCCTCCGCTGAGAAGGTGTATGGCGTGCTGGGGCTGTACGACGCTTTCCATGACCTGTTTCATCCAACGCGATTGCCGCTCCGCGTAAAAGCCGTTCTCTTACCTTTCCAAGGGAAGATCATCTACGATGGGGTCCTTCAAGGGTACAATATCTCTTTCGGTCGCGGCATTTCGAGCGATTTGAAGGAAGTATACATGGCCGCCAAACAAAATGGCCGAATTATTGAGTGTCTCGGTGCCGCAGCAGAACAAGTCCGGCCGCATATCCCCCTGAAGGACTGGGGACCCGAACTGCATGAACTCGTGGCCAAAGCGAACAAATTGCGCGGCGGTTCCGGTCAGCCTCCGATTTACAGTCCCGCTTTCCGTCTGATCAAGGCCAGTTTGGCACTGGCGCAATCCGCCGTGGAAGAGCCTGATAACACGGATAACCTATGGGAGTGCCTGCAAAAGGTGAAGCTGGCAATGGGAAGCGTCAAGACCACGCTCCATCGTTCGGAAAGGTAGGAGGGAGGGGCACCTCTCCACGTTAATCTTGCTGCATTGAGCCGAGCTGAAGCTGGCGCCGGGAACATCGCGAACTTCCTGAAGGAAGTGACTCTTCAGCCTCTTCAGAGACTTTCTGCCTTTGCCAGTGCCGAGTTCCCTCCGGCTTTCCATCTCGTTCCCACGCTCTGCGTGGGAACGAAGTGAAGAGATGAAAATGGTGGGTGGCGGTTTTGGCTTCCGGATTTTGGCCTTTGGCATTCCCAGAAAGGGGCCCTATGCTTTCCTTCTCCATTATCGCTCTCGGATTTTCCAGCATCACCGCGCAGGTGCTTCTGATGCGGGAATTGGCCATTGTCTTCTACGGCAACGAACTGGCGCTTGGGGTAATGCTCGGCAACTGGCTTCTCTGGACGGCTGTAGGGAGCGGGCTTCTGGGCCGGCTCGCGGCAAAAAACAAGCATCCGCTCCGTCTCGTTGCGCGCACGCAGATCGCCCTCGCGTTCGTGCTTCCCGCGTCCCTCTTCGCGGTCCGGATCAGCAAACTCCCCTTCGAGCGCACTATCGGCGAGATCACCGGATTCGTTCCGATGTTCCTCGTTTCCTTTGGAGCCGCCTCCCTGTTCTGCCTGCTCTCCGGGTTCCTCTTCGTCGTGGGCAGCCACGCGTACAAACACCTCCGCACCGATCGGGACCTGCCTGTGTCCGCGGGGCGGGTGTACCTCTTCGAAGCCGTCGGCGCCGGCATAGGCGGCCTCCTTTTTACCTTCCTGCTGGTTCGGTACCTCGACCCCTTCCGGATCGCGCTCGCGATCAGCGCGCTCAACCTTCTCTCCGCAGTCAGTCTCCTCGCATCCCGCAGCAGTGGATTTCTCTGCCGCAGAGCATACAGAGGCCGGAGACCGGAGACCAGAGGCCCCCTTCTGGCTTCTGGCTTCTGGCCTCTGGGGGTCGGTGGGATCGGCTTTCTCCTGCTCCTGATTCCGCTGCTTTTCTGGATCGCTCCGCAGTTGGAGCGCGTCTCCAACCGCTTGCTCTGGAAGGGCTACGACCTCGTCTGTTCCCGGAACACGGTCTATGGCAACATCGCGGTCACCAGCCGTCCCGATCAGGTCAGCTTCTTCGGGAACGGGTTGCTGATGTTCACGTTCCCGGATTATCTGTACGCGGAGGAGTCCGTGCACTTCGCGCTGTTGGAGCATCCCGATCCCCGGCGCGTGCTGTTGATCGGCGGCGGCATCGGCGGCGGACTGGAACAGGCGCTGCTTCATCCCTCGGTCCAACACGTGGATTACGTGGAGTTGGATCCCAAAGTGATCGAGCTGGGACGACACTATCTCCCTTCGGCTCAGGCCGCGCTCCTCGACGATCCGAGGGTGTCGGTGCACACGATGGATGGGCGACGCTTCGTACAAACGGCGCGGCGGGGATACGACGTGGTTCTCATCGTCCTTCCCGCGCCGTTCACGATTCAACTCAACCGCTTTTATACGCTCGAATTTTACCGCCAGGTTCGCAAGATTCTGAACGAAGGCGGCGTCTTCTCCTTCGGCGTGGTTTCCTCGGAAAATTACATCGGCGACGAACTGTCCGATTTCCTGAGTTCGATGTACGCCACGCTCCATCGGGCTTTTCCGGACATCGTGGTCGTGCCCGGAGACACCAATCATTTTATCGCGTGCACGAGAACCGGCATTCTCACCCGCGATCCGGGCATGCTGATCCATCGTCTCGAAGCGCGCCGGATGGATCTCAAATACCTCAATTCGTATTACCTTCCCTACCGCATGTCCTTCGAGCGCCAGGAATACCTCCGCTCCCGACTGCGCACGGCGGAGGGACGCCTCTCGCTTCCCGTGCGGATCAACCGGGATTTCGAGCCCATCGGCTATTACTACGATATGGTGCTTTGGAGCACCTATTTCTCGCCGATATTTCGGAAGTGTTTTCACTTCGCCGCGCACCTCGATCTCCGATGGATCGCGCTTTTCTGTCTCGGGATGCTGTTTTTTTTCGTGGGCTTTGCGTGGCTTCCCGGTCGCAACGTAGGGTTTTGGCGTTTGTATAGAAGCAGTATTTTGCTCACGGTGATGGTTGTCGGTTTCTCCGAACTGGCGGTGGAGGTCATCGCGATTCTTGGATTCCAGGCCGCGTACGGATACGTTTATCACCAAATCGGTTTGATCGTGGCGAGCTATATGATCGGACTGGCCATCGGCGGAGGGTGCTCCGTGCGATCCCTGAAGCGCTTTCGGAATCCCTTCCGTACCTTGGTGGGCATTCAGTTCCTGATCCTGATCCTGCCTCTAACGCTTATCCTGTTCCTGTCGTCTTTGCCGAAGTGCGGGGAAATCGCGCTGCTTCGCTTGTTGGGACGATTGGGTTTTCCGCTCTTTGTGGGGATCGCCGGATTTTTGGGCGGTTTTCAATTTCCCATCGCCAACAAGCTCTATCTTTCGAGTCTCAAAAAACTCCACGGATCGCCCGCTCCGGAGCGCACCGTCGGATCCCTCTATGCGATGGACTTAGTGGGATCGTGCATCGGAGCCTTCATCACCAGCGCGCTCCTGATCCCCATCCTCGGCATTGCCCAAACGTGCATCGCTCTAACCATGCTGAATCTAACGGCGCTATGGGGACTGATGCTGGCTTATCGGCGCCGGCGGTTTTGAGGCTTTCCTCCCTATCCTCTCAGAATTTTCAAGCCCATTACGGGGATACCATGTTTGTTCCCTATCCCACTTTTCATAAAAAAACTGTTGACATAGTAAGTTAGATGTCGTATTTTAGCGGCATCTATGAGGAACGAACGGCCCGTTTGCATGCCGAATAGAGCGCATTGCTGAAAGCGCTCCAAAGCACCTCAAAAACTTCAGAGCAAGGATGCAGCTATGCGGACACTCGGTATCACCCAAGCCCAGAGGCGCCTTCCGGAGCTAATTGAACAGACCCTCGGCGGGGAGGATGTTGTCATCACCGGAGACGACCGGCCACTCGTCAGGCTCGTTGCTGTCGCTGAACGCAGGCAACAGCGTCCGTTCGGAAGCGCGAGGGGGCTCATCAGGATATCCGACGACTTCGACGAACCACTTGACGACTTCCGCGAGTATAAGTGATGCGCATATTACTCGATACCCACAGTTTTCTTTGGTTTATCGCCGGTAGCGATTCACTGAGCACCCAGGCTCGCGACCTCATCGCTGATCTTGGCAACGAGGTACTTCTGAGCACGGGGAGTCTGTGGGAACTCGCGATCAAGGTGAGTATTGGCAAAATTGAGCTATCCCGACCATTCGGAGAGATCATCCCGGAACAGCTTAGCGAGAACGAAATCACTGTCTTGCCTATTGAATTGAGTCACCTTACAATGCTGACAGAGCTGCCCTTTCATCACCGTGACCCGTTCGACCGACTCATCATTGCTCAGGGCATTGTAGAGGGGTTGCCAGTGATTACCAGGGATATTATGTTTCGCAACTATCCGGTTGACATTCTATGGTGACCCGGGATGCCCGGCAATAACTCAGACCAGGAACCGCTTGCGTAAGGAGATGTCGGCGATTTTCACCTGCAACGGTTTTCACAAAAATGAAACACCAAAAAAAAGCCCCAACTCGCTATCGAGCCGGGGCCTTTCTATTTTTCTATATTTCCGAGACTTACTTCAGGTCAACTACCTCCTGAACGATCCGCACGCGCCACACGTCCTTTGGCTTTAAGGCCACGCTCCAATGCGGGAAGATCACCGAGCTTTGATACGCACGCTCGAAGCCGCCCTCGGACTGGGACACGGTCTCGATGGGGAACCGCCACAGCTCCGCTTTCCGGTCAAAGGAGAAGCGTACGTCTATGCCCGACCATTCGTCCGTGAGCGCGATCGAGGAAAGTTCCGGGGTGGCTCCCGTGCTACGCAGAATCCGATCCGCAAAATCCGCGTCGGGCGTGTGATAATAGCGATCCGGGGCGTCTCCCGCCAGAAGGGATACGCCGAACTCCACGCCGAAACAAAGCGCCACGTTTTGAGCGCTTTCGTTGCGGAGGTTATATTCTATTCCAATTTCTCGCTGGCCGGCTTTCACCGCCACGGTTTTTTCGAGCAACAGAGGAATGCGATGCGCCCCCATCTGAACGCTTCCGTGGCGGCGCAGCACCACGCTTAGTTTCCCCTTTTTCTCGATGATCCCGTCTTCGTAAGGGGAGGTTACAAAATCTCCCAGTTCCTCGTATCGGCACGCGGCAAAATCCTCGATGCGGGCATCGGGCCGGATGAAGTGATCGATCAGCGCACTCCGGCGGTAAGAATCATAGTGCAGAAAGCGCTCCAACCCCTTTTCTTTGGCTCCGAGCGCATCGTGAATGCTTTTACCGTTCTCACCACCTGCGGTCGCCACTTCGCTGTGATACGCCTCTTCACGGCGGGTCATCGTGTCCAACAGATTGAACGATTTGGGTTTGTAGTCCCACTCGAAAAGCGCGCCGCCTTCGGAGGGCTTGAAATACAGATTGTAAAGGTCGCTCTCCACGAGGATCTCCGGATAGGAGTCTTTGTCGAAGTCCGTCTTTTCGCAGGCGATCCATGACGCCTTTTTCCCTTCCGCACGATCCGCCGCTCGTTCCCCGTTGATCAGATGTTCGTACGTGGCGTGGCGCAGGAGGTTCAGATAAAGCCCGCCAAAAACGCCGTGCCAGTAAGGGCAATTGCACTGGCCCTGCCACAGTTCATCCCGCGCTTCATCTAACAGCCCCGGATCGGCTCCCTCTGATTCCAACCGCTCGATCCGGTCGCTCAGCCGCACCATCTTCTTGTGCATATTGTTGCTTTCGGGATATTTGGCGAGAAAATTTCGCCAGAATCCTCCTTTGAAGAATTTGCGAAATTCCTCCATCTTTCCGTGCGCTTCGAGAAAGCGCTCCGCCACTTTATATTCGAGGATCGTCCGGGCGGGCTGTGCCCATTCCATCATCTCGATGTACGAGGCCGTGGGGAGATAGACCCGTCCGAGCGCGCTTTCGGAGGCGAGGTATTCCGAAAAATGGATGCTGGAAATCCAGTCGCCGTGCTCCTCGATGGCCGTGAACATTTCCTCTAACCAACCCTCTTCATACACGGAGTGGAACGTGCTCGGCCAGATCCCGAATTTTTCTCCGTCGTCCGCGAAAATCGCGGCGCGCGTTCCGTCCTCCGAGGCAAAGCGGCGCAGATAGTCTATCGTGTTTTTCACCGGTGAAAAAGGAATGCCATGGCGGAGGGCTTCATTGATGGGAAAGAGTTTAAGGGAGACGCCCTGTTCCTCCGTGACGTAATAGCCGAACAGATCTTTTTTGTCCAGCCCGGCATAGCGAAAGTGCATGCCGTCTAAAATCGCGTACTCCACCCCGGCTTCGGCCATCGCTTTGGGCAGATGCGGCTCCCACACGCGCTCGGCCACCCACATGCCCTTCGGCGTCTGATGGAAAAGCGCCTCCACGTATCGGGTCAGCTTTCGGATCTGACCGATCTTGTCCCGGTCGGGGATGGCCGGAAGGATCGGCTCGTAGAATCCGCCGGTCCACATCTCGATCTGTCCCTGGTCCACCAATTCTCCGATCCGGTCTATCAATTTGGGGCGATGATCCGCGATCCATTTCAAGAGTACACCCGTCACGTGCAGTCCGATTTTCACCCTGGGATGCCGCGCCAGCACCTTCAGAAAAGGCGCGTACGCCCGGTCGCACGCCTCCTCGAACACAAACTCAAAGTTGCCGACGGGCTGATGATTGTGAATGCCCCAGAGCAGCCGAATGGTTTTCATGACAAATACTCCGCTTGGGCTAATCGCCCAGGATTTGCTCCACTAAGGTTTTAATTTGCTCTATCGTGAAGGGCTTGGGCAGGTATCCCCTGGCTCCGAGACGCATCATCTCGTCCTCTGTCTGGGCGGTGCCATAGCCGGTGATAATCATAACAGGAAGGTTGGGCGTGTGGTCCTTTACCTTTTTGAGGAAGTTCCGACCGTCCAAGTGGGGCATCATCAGGTCACAGATCGCCAGATCAAAAGCGGCTTCGTCCAGGATGTCCAGGGCCTGGTGTCCATCCTTTGCTGTAGAAACATGGTATCCAAAAACTTCGAGCGCATCCACGAGCAAATGACGCATGGATTCTTCGTCATCTATTACAAGAATTTTCTTTTTCATAAGACCCCTCTTGAATGAAAAAACGGGTGCGCTCAGGAAGGCGTTCTACCGTCGAAGCGTCCGCAGAACGAGCCGCTGGGGGTAAGTGGGCATTCCTTACCGTAATCAGGAGCGCGTCATCCATCCTCTGAGTGGGCCCCCCCTTTTTTCTTCTTGTCTGCTTCTCTCCATATTTCCATAAACTAAATGCGCCTTTCCTTATATCGGAGGGGAAGAAAGATTTCTTTACCCTATTTTTCGGAATTACACGCGCTCCCAGATGGGCGGGATGCGATTCGCACTTTCCGGTCCAAGAAGGATCGGCGTGATGCCGGTGATTTCGCAGAGATCGTTTAACGCCCGGACCCGATCTCCGGAGATACCGAGCACGTGGTTGCTTGGAAAGAGGCTCAGAAATTCATCGAAGGAGCAATCCAAACGAGCGTGCACGTGCGGCCAGGTGGGATCGGTCTGGGCATTGATCTGCTTGCGTTCATCCGCGGGAAGGTCCAAACTCCGGCCGGGGACGATCACCATATAGGGCTTCTCATCCCAGAGCCCGAGACGGCAAAACGTCATCGGGCCCGGCGCGGCATCGAATTCCACGGACGCGCCACCAGCCTTAAAGTAAAATTTGAGCGCGGGATGGAAGGTGATCTTCGCGAAATTCTCCTTCGGGTCCATACTCTGCGCCGCATAGTAGCTGGCGTGGTTGCCGGAATTGCACCAATCCCACAGATCTTTGTCGGGATGGTACAGGCGCACGTCCATAAAGAGCGTGGGGAGGCCGCCGCTGATGTATTTTAAGAGCTGCATCGTCACCGCGGCATACGCATCCGCCTCCGTCGCGCACACCGTAGGCTCTTTGGTCCCGTTCCAGTCGTACGGATCGTTGAGCAGCATCTCAGCCACGTCGCCGAGGCACACGTACTCCGTCAGTTCGCGCTGTCCCTTGAGGCCGCAGAAATCGAAGCCCTTGTCTTCGTTGACGGCCTTTATGGCCAAATATAAACGCATCTGCGTTTTGAGGGTCTCCGGCGTCAACAGTTCTCCGTCGTACCGGATCCGATCTTTTAGCAATTCCGTGAACCATCGGAATCCTGCCGCCACTTCCTTTTCATCCACCTCCTTCATCGCCTCGAGCAGCCAAAGCTGATCGATTTGACGGACGGTAGTTCCGAGCGATTTGAGCGTCGGCGTGAGATGGAAAAACCCCGTCTCCATCCCCATCGAATGCCCCCCGTAACAGCCGAACACTTCGTTTTTTATGGTGGTAGCGGCCTGGCTGGCCCGGATCCAGTCGAAAACCTGGCCCTGGGTCTTTTCGTCGGCCAGATCGCCCACGATGCGATGGGTGCGGACGCCAGCCTGACGCAGCGCGCCGTCGGTGGCCAAAAGGCCCACGTTGCCGGGATAGGCGCCGTTGTTGTTGGACAGGCTCAGGACGGGGATATCCGAGCCGAGCGTGTTGAGAAAGGGCCAGCAGAGGAACGGGAAGTCCCAGACGTTGTAGCACATAATCACCTGCTTGCAGTGCGCGCGGGAAAGCTCCTCGCCGACCTTCTGCGCGCTGCGGATCGAAGTAATGATCTCAGAGCCGCAAACGATCTCGGGCCCCGATCCATCTGCGTTGACTACGTTTTTCCGGATCAGATCGGCCCACTGTTGCACTACAGCCGTGTTCTCCGGATTGTTCTGCGTGTACACATGTTTCCGCTCGTCGTTGAGCATCGCGATGCCGATGGGAGTGGTTCGCATGACGACCTCCTAGGGAGAAAGGTTTTTCTGAACGTCAACCTATTGTTTTCCAATGCGTAGGTTTGAAAAAGCACTTCATACGCTTACAGAATGAAACAAAAGTAACGCTTCTTCGCCCGATTGTCAACAGAAAAATCGGAGATCGGCGTGAAGGGGAGCCTATGTTGCGCATGGAGCTAACAGATATCGGGGTTGAGGGAATACCCCCGGGAGGAGCCAGCTGGATAGTCCGGAAGGCATCCTCGCCCCACGGAGCGTTTATTTTTCTTGACAGATTTAGTAGAGTTTGTTATATTTGGACACTTATCACTATTGTCTTTGATACAAGGGGCACTTTACGGAGGAGAATTGCTGCGCTATGAAAACCTACTTGGCCAGACCCTCTGAGATTCAGAGGAAGTGGTACGTTGCGGACGCGGATGGGAAGATACTGGGGCGTTTTGCCAGCGAGATCGCCCAGATTCTTCGTGGAAAGCGGAAGCCCATCTATTCGCCGCATCTCGATGTGGGCGATCACGTGATTGTGATCAATGCCTCGCAAATTCAGTTAACCGGGAGAAAGGCGGACCAGAAGATCTATTGGCGGCACAGTGGCTATCCGGGTGGATTGAAGGGAACGCCGTTTAAGGAACTTCTCGCGAAGAAACCGGAACGGGTGATCCGAAGGGCGGTGTGGGGCATGCTTCCCCACAATCGTCTCGGAAGACAGATGATCAAGAAGTTGAAAGTGTATGCCGGATCCGAGCACGTTCATCAGTCTCAGAGCCCGGAACCAATTGAACTGTAGCATCTTCGAGTGATGTGCTCTCCCTTTTGTCTTTTCCACCGGGATGCGGACGGTACGGATTGGTCAACCATGGCTCCGTTTGACGGGTGGGGGAGACGGGGAGGATTTTTCGACGAAAGGAGGAAGACCCTTCGTGGCGGAAATTTTTGCAGCTACGGGAAGCCGGAAGAATGCGGTGGCACGCGTATGGCTGAAGCCGGGATCGGGAAAGATGACGGTTAACGGCCGTGAACTGGGGGCGTACTTTATGCGTCCCACTTCGGTCATGCTCATCGAGCAGCCGTTTGAGGTCGCGGGCGTCTCCGGGAAATACGATGTAATGGTGCGCGTGAAGGGCGGAGGCTTGTCCGGACAGGCCGGGGCCGTGCGCCATGGGATCGCCCGGGCAATCGTTCTCTCCGACGCCTCGCTGAGAAAGCCCCTGAAAAAGGCGGGCTTTTTGACCCGGGATTCC
>Ga0164318_10003134_pt1 | contig 15583 bp, 15 predicted proteins | sample GuaBasSedimGuay9_FD_113734 | JGI IMG/M metagenome (GOLD analysis project Ga0164318, IMG submission 113734) | Subseafloor sediment microbial communities from Guaymas Basin, Gulf of California, Mexico - Guay9, Core 4571-4, 0-3 cm | ecosystem: Environmental > Aquatic > Marine > Hydrothermal vents...
AAAAATGGTTGAGGCCCCCCTGAAGTCTTGATTGGGAAAGCCTCGGCTAGGATAACTTACTTAGGCATTCAAAAAGAAAGCAAAGTAATGGTCTGTTCGCGAAGGGGGAGCTGCTTATATTGTTGGATGGCGTGGTACTCTTTGGTTTGCGCATGGGAGTAGATGATGAAATTAGGAATTTATTGGGTAGGGGCGATGAGTTAGGTAAGCTGGAGCTCGACGTGATTAGGGTGTTAACGGTCTTCAATGGAGTGTCTTGGATGACTGAGATCATTTCCGACATAGTGAAGATCCATGGCTACGCCTTGGACTACGTCCCCACGGATGAGCTGTTGGACAGGGCCTTGAGCGAGCTTGAATCAAAGGGAATCATATCCATGGAATCCCGGAGGAGGGGTAAGTTTCTTTCGAGAGGGGTCTACGAAGATAAGCTGATCAGGATTAAGGATCTGAGGGCGGCCAAGAAAGCCTTAGCCGGAGACGAGGTCTACAAAGACTACCTATCAAGGCAGATAGAGATGATCAGGCGGGCTGTAAAAGGCTCTAAAGACGAGATGCTCGGCTGAGCAAATGAGCGCGCACAGATTTAGGTCTCACAATTACGAAAAAGGGGGTAGAAGGCTGATTTTGACGCCTGTATATCGACAACTTAATCTATCAGTTTTATCCGAAGATGTCATAAGACGATGAGATTGAGTGGCGCTAAAGCTCTGATAAAGAGCCTAGAGCAGGTCGGGGTGGAGACTATTTTCGGGATCCCCGGAGGCTCTATCCTACCCACATATGACACCCTCTATGACTCGAAGATCAGACACGTCTTGGTTAGGCATGAGCAATGCGCCGCACACGCCGCGGACGGCTACGCCAGGGCGAGTGGAAGAGTTGGGGTATGTATGGCGACTTCGGGTCCCGGGGCGACGAACTTGGTGACGGGGATAACCACGGCTTACATGGATTCCTCGCCGATCGTCGCGATAACAGGCCAGGTTCCTAGGAATATGATAGGGAAAGACGCATTCCAAGAAGCTGATATCATCGGGATTGCGACGCCGGTCACGAAATACAACTTCCAGATCAGAAATCCCCGGGAGATCCCAAAGATAGTCAAGCAAGCCTTCTATATAGCGTCCGCCGGGAGGCCGGGTCCCGTTCTAGTAGATTTCCCGGTGGATGTACAGAAAGAGGAGGCCGAAGTAGATCTTGATGTCGAGGTGGAGTTAGTGGGCTATAGGCCTACGACGGATCCTCATCCGCTTCAGGTTAAGAGGACGGCGGAACTGCTTCTAAACGCCGAGAGACCCGCGATCCTCGCAGGAGGCGGCGTGATAATCTCCGGGGCCTCTAAAGAGTTGATCGATCTCGCTGAGTACCTCTCCGCCCCGATCGCCGTCACCTTAATGGGCAAGGGAGCGGTACCTGAAGATCACCCGCTATATTTGGGAATGGTCGGTATGCATGGGTCTGCGGTTGCCAATAAGATCATCCTTGAAGCCGATGTACTCTTGGCCGTCGGGACGAGGTTTAGTGATAGATCTACCGGGAAATTTGAGGAGTTTTGTAAGGAGGCGAAAATAATTCACATAGATGTCGACGCCGCAGAGATCGGGAAGAACATTAAACCACATATCCCAATAGTCTCCGATGCGAAGAAAGCCCTCAAGGCGATTTATGATGCCGTGAGAAAGCTTTCCCCTAAGCTGGAGAGATCTACTTGGATGCAGAGGATCAAGTGGATGCGTGAGAAACTCGCATCAATCCCGGTCTCGAGTTCCAGCCCCCTCAGGCCAAAAGAAGTAATAGAGGAAATTAGGCGGCAGCTCCCCCCAGACGGCATAGTCACGACGGGCGTCGGTAGAAATCAGATGTGGGCCGCCATGTATTTCAAGACTTATCGTCCGCGGACATTCATCACGTCGGGTGGGCTTGGGACCATGGGCTTCGGATTTCCCGCGGCGCTTGGAGCTAAAGTCGCGAAGCCCGAAAGCATCGTCGTCGATATAGATGGCGATGGGAGTTTCCTGATGACGGAGCGTGAGCTCGCCACCTCGATAGCGGAAAACATTCCGGTCATAGTTGTGATCTTAAACGATGGCTGGCTTGGGATGGTGAAGTACTGGCAGGACTTATTCTATGGAAAGAGGAGGATGGCGACGAATCTTCGCAGGGGTTCACCGGATTTCGTGAAGCTCGCCGAAGCATATGGAGCTAACGGATTCAGGGTGTCTACGATAGAGGAATTCTCGAAGGCGTTTAAGGAGGCTGTGAAAAGCGAGGTCACCACGGTAATCGATGTACTGATATCACCTGATGAACCCGTCTTACCCTTCGTCCCTCCGGGTAGATCTCTAAATGAGATAATCCTAGGAGGTGAGAAGTGATGGAAGCTAAGCAGGTTAAGCCCCCACTCAACGTAATTTCATTCATAGTCGAAAACAAGCCAGGAGTACTCTTCAAGGTGGCTTGGCTGATCAGGAGGAGGGCATTCAACATAGAGAGTATCTCCGTTGGGCCGGCCGAGCGGCCGGGGCTCGCGAGGATGACTATAACCGTTTACGGAGATGAGACCCTAGTGGAGCAGGTCGTGAAGCAGCTGAGGAAGCTGATAGATGTGGTCAAGGTCTCAAAACTGGATCCGGAAAACACGGTGATCAGGGAGATGGCACTAGTCAAGGTCAACGTCCCCGACCAAAAGGCCAGAGCCGACCTAGACTACTATGTGCGTGCCTTCAGGGGTAAAATAGTCGACGTCGCGCCCGACGCAACGATAGTCGAGGTGACCGGCGCCCCCCAGAAGGTCGATGCGTTCATAGAGCTGATGAAGGGATTTGGGATAAAGGAGTTGGCGAGGACCGGCGCCACGGCTTTATTAAGGAGCCCGAAGGGGATTCCGGGAGAGGAGAGGTAGCCATGGTTAACATATACTATGATCAAGACGTAGATCTATCGGTCCTCAAAGACGAGGTCATCGCCGTAATAGGTTATGGGAGCCAGGGGAGAAATCAGAGCCTAAATCTACGCGACTCAGGGATCGAGGTCATAATCGGATGTAGGCCTGGGAAATCCGAGAAGCTGGCAAAGGAGGATGGCTTCGAGACGTATTCCATAGATGAGGCGGCGAGGCGGGCGACGATAATCTACATGCTCATCCCGGATATGGTCCACCGCGAGGTCTATGAGAAATACATCGAGGATAATCTCTCACCCGGGAAAGCTCTTTGCTTCTCCCACGGCTTCAGCATTCACTACAAACAGGTCGAGCCGCCGTCTTCTGTCGACGTAATCATGGTCGCTCCAAAGGGACCCGGCCCACTTGTCAGGGAAAATTATTTGAAGGGAACCGGGGTTCCGGCGCTGATAGCCGTTGAACAGGATTATAGCGGCAAGGCGAAGCAGAGGGCTCTCGGGATAGCCAAGGCCATCGGCGCGACGAGGGTCGGCGTGATCGAGACCACATTCAAGGATGAGACGGAGAGCGATCTGATAGGAGAGCAGACGGTCCTCGTAGGCGGGTTGATGGAGCTGATTAAAGCGGGATTTGAGGTATTGGTCGAGGCAGGCTACCCGCCGGAGCTATCATACTTCGAGGCATGCAACGAGGCCAAGCTGATAATGGACTTAATCTACAAGAGTGGGATAACCGGCATGCTTAAGGCCGTGTCAGATACCGCGAAATACGGCGGGCTGGTAGTCGGCCCCAAGGTCATAGATGAACACGTAAAGGAGAATATGAGGAAGGTGGTTGAAGAGGTGAAGAGCGGGGCCTTCGCTAAAAAATGGATCAAAGAATATGAAAATGGATCCCCCACGCTTAAGAAGCTGATGAAAGAGATTGAGGATCATCAGTTAGAAGTAGTAGGGAAAAAGATGCGAAAGCTGGCGGGGATAGAGAGGTAACCCGTTTCCATAAAGTTATATTTTGGCATTTGAGGGAGATGTCGAGCCTTGAATATAGTTGAGAAGATCTTGGCAAAGGCATCCGGCGAAAAAGAGGTCGCGCCCGGGCAGATAGTGGATGCAAAAGTTGATGCCGCGATGATCCACGACCTAACGGGGCCAAGAGCAATAGAGTCTTTTGAGGAGATAGGCGTGGAGAAGGTGTGGGATCCCAGTAAGATCGTGGTAATTTTTGATCACGACGTCCCGCCCTCAACGATAAAAGCCGCGGAACTCCAGAAAAGGGTGAGGGAATTCGTCAGGAAACAGGGCATAAAGAATTTCTATGATATCGGTAGAGGGGGCGTCTGCCACGTCGTAATGCTCGAGAAAGGCCATGTGCGCCCCGGAGACCTGATAGTTGGAGCTGACTCACATACCGTGACCTATGGGGCTCTCGGCGCATTCGCTACGGGAATAGGCGCAACGGATATGGCCGCCGTAATGGCCACCGGTACCATTTGGCTTAGGGTTCCAGAGGCGCTTAAATTCGAGGTAACTGGGAGGCTGGGAAAATTCGTGCTCGCAAAAGACTTGATTCTCCATATAATCGGCATGATAGGATCCGACGGCGCCACGTACAAGGCCATGATATTCTCGGGAGAAGCGGTTGGAGAAATAGGAATAGATGGCAGGGCGACGATCTGCAACATGAGCATAGAGGCTGGCGCAAAAGCCGGGATCGTGGAACCTGATGAGAAGACGATCCAATATGTCCGTGAAAGGGTTAACGGGGACTTCGCTCCTCTAAAAAGTGATCCCGACGCGGAATTCAGTAAGACATTTGAGATAAATGCCTCGGAGCTTGGGCCCCAAGTAGCTATCCCCCACTCGGTCGATAACGTCAAACCCGTATCCGAAGTAGGAGACGTCGAGATCGATCAGGCCTTCCTCGGAACCTGCACGAATGGCAGACTGGATGATCTGAGAGTTGCCGCCGAGGTTCTGAGAGGGAGGAAGGTGAAAGAAGGAGTCAGATTCGTGATAATCCCGGGATCGCAAGAAGTCTATGAAAAAGCCCTGAAAGAAGGCTTAATCGACATCTTCGTAAGCGCCGGAGCGGTGGTAGGCGTACCCGGCTGCGGCCCCTGCATAGGGATAAGCAGGGGGGTGCTCGCGGATGGCGAAGTCTGTATAAGCGCTGCTAATAGGAATTTTGTGGGGAGGATGGGCAGCCCGAAGGCGAAGATATATCTTGCTTCTCCCGCAACGGTTGCGGCATCAGCTATAACTGGCAAGATAACCGATCCCCGGGAGGTGATGAAGGCGTGAAGATCAGGGGTAAGGCATTGATCTACGGAGATAACATAGACACGGACATAATAATCCCTGGAAGATACCTGGTTCTCCAAGACCCTGATGAATTGGCGAAGCACGCTATGGAGGGAATCGACCCAGACTTCCCGAAGAAGGCGAGAGAAGGGGTTATACTCGTCGCCGGAAAGAACTTTGGATGTGGATCGAGTAGGGAAGAGGCCCCAGTAGCGCTTAAACATGCGAACGTTAAATGCGTGATCGCGGAATCTTTTGCCAGAATATTTTACCGTAATGCGATAAACATAGGGCTACCGATAGTCGAAGCGGCGATAAAGGGCTCCGTCGAAGAAGGAGATGAATTGATGGTAGATGTCGTCAACGGGGTAATAGAAAATCAATCCAAGGGCATCAAGCTGAAAGGTAACCCGCTCCCACCCTTAGCCCTCGAAATAATAAATGCCGGAGGATTAACACGTTATATTCGCAAGAAGTTAGGGCTCGAATAACCGGGCTCCCTAAACAACATTTTATCACACATCATAAGAACATGGTTTAAGGTGTTGGAGTCGATGAAATACAAGATTGCCTTAATTAAGGGAGATGGAATAGGACCTGAACAATCGGATGCAACTTTGAAGGTGCTCTCCGCGATAAGAGAATGTCTTGGAATAGATTTTGAGATTCTAGATGTCGAAGCCGGGGACGCGTGTCTTGAGCGGAGGGGGGTGGCGCTTCCAGAAGATACGATAGAGGTTCTCAAAAATTCTCATGCTTGTTTAAAGGGTCCTGTGGGCGAGTCGGCTGCGGAAGTAATTGTAAGGCTTAGGATGATGTTTGATCTCTATGCCAACGTTAGGCCGGCGAAATCTCTTCCAAATGTTCCAGCACTCCGTCCAGATATCGATCTCATTATAGTTAGGGAGAACACGGAGGGTCTTTACAAGGGATATGAATATGAACTCGATGACGCGGCAATCGCCATCAGAATCATAACGAAGAAAGGTTGCGAGAGAATTGCGAGATATGCATTTGAATTGGCTAGGCGCAGGAAGAAGCTGGTAGCCGTTCATAAGGCTAATGTGATGAAGATTACCTGCGGATTGTTTGCGAGAACTTGTAGGGAGTTTTCAAAGAAATATCCGGACATAGAATATTCAGAAATGTACGTTGATGCCGCGGCCATGAACCTAATCAGAAAACCCCATGAGTTCGACGTCATAGTCACCACAAACATGTTCGGGGACATATTGTCTGACGAAGCCGCACAAGTAGTAGGAAGCCTCGGCCTCGCCCCCGCCGCCAACATCGGAGACAACTTCGCCATCTTCGAGCCCGTCCATGGATGCGCGCCAGATATCGCCGGCAAGAACATCGCCAATCCGACTTCTATGATCTTATCTTCTGCCATGATGTTCGATTGGCTTGGAACAAAATACGATGATAAACGCTGCCGAGAGGCCGCGAGAATCATCGAGAAGGCTGTTGAAATGGTCTTAAGAAGGGGGATCCTAACCCCCGATCTCGGAGGTAATGCGACTACTGATCAGTTTGGGAGCGCCGTAGCGGCCGCTGTTAGAGATTTCGCCGGAAAAACTTAATTAAACCGCGAATACTCCGAAAAGACAACTTGAGCGACTATGTGAGAATATTTGACACAACTCTGAGAGATGGGGAGCAAACCCCGGGAGTTACCTTAACACCGGAGCAAAAGCTAGAACTCGCAATACAGCTCGACAGGCTTGGTGTCGACGCCATAGAGGCGGGTTTCCCAGCGGCTTCAAAGGGCGAGCTGGAATCGGTGAAACTAATCTCTGAGGCCGGTTTGAGGGCGGAGATCTGCGCCTTGGCGAGAGCCGTTAAGGATGATATAGATGCGGCGATGAGGTGTAATCCGAATTCGATCCACGTATTTTTCTCCACCAGCGATGTGCATCTCAAATCGGTCCTGAAGATAAGCTACGATGAGGCCATCAAGAGGATTGAGGAGGCAATAGAATATACGAAGTTGCATGGATTCATCTGCGAGTTCTCGCCCATGGACGCAACACGAACAAATCTAAACTTCCTTAAACAGGTCTGTAAAGTTGCCGAGCGGGCGGGCGCCGATCGAATCGACATCCCAGACACGGTGGGGATAATGACCCCGAGTTCTATGTACAAGTTAATATCGGAGATAAAGGAGGTCGTGAAGATCCCGATAAGCGTCCACTGCCATAATGACTTCGGCCTCGCGGTTGCGAATACTCTAGCCGGAATAGAGGCGGGGGCAGCTCAGGCTCACGTGACGGTAAATGGGATAGGTGAACGCGCGGGAAATGCCGCGCTTGAAGAGGTTGTATTGGCGCTGCACATACTATACAAGAAGAAGACAAACATCAACACTTCGAAGATTTACGCCACCTCTCAGATGGTGAAAAGATTAACTGGGGTAGCTATTCAACCCCACAAACCCATAGTAGGGGATAATGCATTTGCCCATGAATCCGGAATCCACGTTAAGGGCGTCGTCATAGAGCCGACCTCCTTCGAGCCATTCAAGCCAGAGCTTGTAGGACGGGTGAGGAAGATCGTGGCCGGAAAACACGCTGGAAAACACGGTATCAAGACAATTCTCGAGGAGAGCGGTTTGACGCCAACGGAGCAACAGCTCGCGGAAATAGTGAGGAGAATTAAGGAGCTCGGAGATAAGGGAAAAACCGTTACGGATACAGACGTTATAGCGATCGCGCGGTCGATAATGGAGGCACCTCCGGCGGAGAAAAAGGTCCTAGACCTCAAAGAACTCGCCGTGATCACCGGGACGGGCGTGATCCCCACCTCCTCGGTGAGGCTCGCGGTTAAGGGTAAGGATTACATAGCATCGGAGACGGGAGTCGGCCCAGTTGACGCGTCCTTAAAGGCGATTCAGAGGATCACCCAAAACCTAGCGAAAGTAAGTCTGAAGGAGTTCAGGATCGAGGCCGTCACCGGCGGATCTGACGCGGTTGCAGAGGTCATAGTTAAGGTCGAAGACGAAAGCGGGAGGGTGGTTTCAGCGAGAGGCGCCAGAGAAGACATCGTTATGGCCAGCGTGGAGGCTATGGTTAACGCGCTCAACAAGCTATTATCGAGGAAAATCGCTTAAACGCGTTTTATCCGCTCAGAGCCCGGCGAAATGCCTCTTCAATAGATCGCTAACTTCACCTAAATCTTGGAGCAGGAACCCATAACAATTCTCCGGGGCCTCTGGGACCACGTAGAGAAGTAGCACGTCCTTAAAGTCGGCGACGAAGAAGCTTAGAGGTATAGGTGGGCTTACAATTCTTCCGTCAAACTCTTTCAGAAGATCCTCGATGGCCTCAAGAGGAATTATCTTCCTAAGCAATCTCGTATCTATCGCTAAGTAGACTTTAATACCCCTCCTCCGCGCCTTTCTCAACCTATCCGTAAGCTTCTCAAAAACATCCGAAGGAAGGCAGACCATTCTAACTAGGATGCTCTCGACCGCGTGATCTAAGAGTTCTAAGGCGGCCGTGTATGCCTGCATCCCCCTCAGTAATGAGACCTCACATTTCGATACCGATCTACTCGAGAGATATAGATGGCTTAGAGAGCTAATGGCGTGGGAGAGCTCCTCGACGAGCTGATTCTTCAGGGGCTCGAGGCTCCTCTCCGGGGGAATAGCGGCATAGACGGCGGGCCTCGATTCCCTGATCTTCTGGATTAACCCACCGTTTTCGAGCTTTGATAAGACGTCGTAGATCCTCGTCCTCGGCACCCTCGACCGCCTCGCCACCTCATATGCCTCCGCCTCGCCGAGTTCTACAACGGCTACGTATGCCCTCGCCTCGTATTCGGTTAGTCCGAGCTTTTTCAGGGCCTCAATGATCTTTGGGTCGCCGCTCATCGTAAATAATACTCTAAAAGTTACAAAAAGCTTTTATTATCGCCGGAGCCCCCGAGATCTCGGGGTGAGCCTGAGCTTGGAATTCCCGGCAATAAAATTTGAGAACGTCTGGAAGATCTACAGAATGGGCGCCGTCGAGGTGCCGGCGCTCAGGGGATTAAACATAGAAATTAAGCGGGGAGAACACGTCGCGGTGATGGGTCCTTCAGGAAGCGGGAAATCTACCTTCCTGCATCTGGCGGGCGCCCTCGATAAGCCCACGAGGGGCCGCGTCCTAATAGAAGGTAAGGATCCCAGCAAGCTAAGCGATAAAGAACTGAGCATGCTCCGTAACAGGTATATCGGCTTCGTCTTCCAGACCTTCAACCTGATACCGAGGCTCACCGCCCTCGAGAACGTGATGCTACCCCTAGTGCTAAGAGGGATAGATGGCGCAGAACGGATTAAGAGGGCCAGGGAGGCCTTAGAGCAGGTGGGGTTGGGCCACAGGATAAATCATAGACCCACCGAGATGAGCGGGGGAGAGCAGCAGAGGGTCGCGATAGCGAGGGCGATAGTCACAAATCCCAGGATAATCTTGGCGGATGAGCCTACTGGAAACCTCGATTCGGCCTCGGCGGCGGAGGTCGTGGATTTACTCACAAAGTTGAATAGAGATCTCGGAATAACCTTGGTAGTCGTTACCCACAACCCCGAAACCGCCTCTCCTGCGCAGAGAATTGTGAAGATAAGGGATGGTGTGATATATGAGGAGAATTAGCTTAATCATAATAAGCCTGTTAATACTGGCCGCGGTCCTGCCATCGATGGTTTTAGCGGACTCCGTACCAGACATAGTCTTCTCAAATGCATGGTTCGGCGACTACAAAACTAAGATCGAGGTAGCCCCTGGAGATAAGAACGTCCAACTAGTAATCGAGCTCGTAAACAGCATGGATAAACCGATAAGATACGTCGAAGGCACCCTCTATCTCCCAAAGGGATTTACGGATGCTAAGAGCGGCGGCTCGGTGGCGGGTCCCTCAGTTAGCAGGGAGGTGCCGGCGGGAGAACGATTCTACCTAACATTTCTACTCGATATCGATGAAGATGTGAAGCTTGGGATATATGAGGCAAATTTAGCCCTAAACTACGTCGAATGGGATGAAGACTCCATCTCGACAACCGGTGTTAAAGTGAGATTTAGGGTAACGGGGAGAAGTATACTTGAGCCCACCTTAAGCGCAAACGTGCTCGATCCAGGAGAACCCAAAACCATAGAGCTAACAATAAAGAATGCGGGTTCAGCCCCCACTTCATCAACAGAAATATGGATAGAATCGGGTTCCCCGGGGTTAGCGATCTTAGAGGGCGGTGGAAGACACTTTATTGGAAACATCGCACCGGGATCTTCGGTAACTATCCCCTTGAAGATTCTTGCCAGCAGAGCCTTGGCCGACTCCGTCGCCAGCATATCCACATCTATAACTTACTTCAATTCACATGGATTCAAAATCCAAGAAACTCACAGGCTCTCGCTTAAGGTTAATCCATTAGGCGGCGTTGGAGTGGTTCTAGATGCTCTCATAGAGAACCCGATTCTGGAGCCAAGTAAATCCAGCGATTTGACGATCATAGTTACCAATAGGGGGGCCGAGACGGCCAAGGACGTGAATCTCGAGGTAGTCCTATCCCAGATAGCTAATCCGCCTCTAACAATCGAGGAGGGGGCGTTGGCGGCCAAACTCGGTGATCTAGCTCCCGGAGATGAGAAGAAGCTAACGCTAAGGGTTTTCGTAAACGAGTTGGCATCTGGAAGGTCTTTCGCGATTCCGGTCTCGATTACCTACGTTGATGATGAAGGCAGGCATGTGGTTCAGAAGGGATTGACGATAACGGTGTTAGAAGAGAGCGTGAGGAATAGGCTTAGGATATACTCGAGTGAATATGTTAGGGGAGGCATGATAGAGTCTGCGAACATAACCATTGAAAATATCTCGGGAGGAGACCTCGAAGACATCACCATAACAATCTCGCCAACCGTGGGCTGGGTAACCCTGTTAGGTCCGACAACGTGGAATATACAGAGCCTAGCAAATGGAGAAAAGAAGGTGATAGAGTTAAAGATATATGTTCCATCAGAGACTTCAACCGGATCAACAATAGGTGAGCCATTCAATCTAAGGGTGCGTGCGAGTTTCAGGGAACCCGGAGGCCAAGTTAGAAATGAGGAGCATTTTCTCGGAATGTATGTCAAGGGGATAATCGACATCAAGCTTCAGGAGCTTTCAATAGAAAGGCTTGGCGGAGACTTGCTCCTCGTTGGACGGCTTCTAAACGAGGGAACCGAGAAGGCATCATATACCGAGGTCAAGGTAATAGGTGGTGATTTGAGCTCGACCAGCATAAGTTATCTAGGTGACGTAGAGCCAAATGCCCCGATACTCTTCAACATCCCAATAGAGAGCATCGCGAAGGAAGAGGGGACCGTCAGAGTAACGCTGAAGATAAGCTACCTCGACTCTCTGCGAAGCCCTGGAGAAGAGGTCATCGAAGCCTCTGTGAAGATTCCGGTGCAGAGTGGGGAAACCGGAGAAGAAGCCAAGTCTATAGTCTTTCAAGAATATCTGCTGGTGATATTCGCGGTCATAATAATCGTGGTGGCGATCGCGGTCGCGTTCTACCTCGCGAGGAGGTCGAGGAGGGTTGAAGCCCCTTGATATTCTATGGTACGCGTTCAAGGGTCTCAGGGATAGGCGGACTAGAAGCGTCCTAACGATACTCGGGATCTCGATAGGCATACTCGCCGTGATAACTCTAGTCTCGAACACGAGCGGCTTCGACAACTTCCTCACAGATGTACTCTCAAGAATTGGAAGCAATAACCTATGGATAATCCCAACTGAGGGAAGCGTGAAATTCACGGATACCGATGTGATCATGCTCTCGAGGCTCCCAGGCGTAAAGGCAACGGCCCCATTCTATTTCCGAAGAGTCCTATTAAGATCCGGCTCTATTGAAAAAGAGGTTAACTTCCTAGCCACAGATCCCAAAATAATAAAACTAATCTTACCCGATCTAAGGATCAAGGAGGGAGAACCTCTCCAACCTGCAGATGTAGCAGTCGTGGCCTTAGGCTATAAGGTCGCACATCCCCCAGAGGACCCGAATAAGCAGATAAGACTTTATTCCTCAGTCTCGGTTGCGTCTCAAGAGGGCTCGATCCTAAAAACTAGGAGCTTCATGGTAGGGGCGATTTATGATGAATTCGGATCAACCCCATATCTAGACGTCGATAACAGTATTCTCGCCAGCGTCGAGGCCGCCAGAAACTTTTTCGGATCAAAATATTATCCAGCGATAGTGATAGTCGCGGAATCTCCAGACGCCGTTGAGCCCATAATAGACATGCTAAAAAACATGTACGGGGATGATATCGAGGTAATTAGTCCGCTCACGATTGTGAGGAATGTGAAGGCGATAATCTCGAACTTCTCAGTATTCATGCTCATAGTCGCCAGCGTATCCCTCGTCGTGGCTGGAATAGGAATCATGAATACGATGATAATGTCCGTCATGGAACGTACCCGCGAAATAGGAATCCTCAGGGCAATAGGGTTCAGTCAAAGGGATGTAGCCATGATCTTCCTCGCGGAAGCGGCCTTAATAGGGGTCATAGGGGGGATAATAGGGATATTGCTGGGGGTCACTGCGTCGATCACCCTAGGGGATATCTTCGGGAAAATGTTCCAAGTCAAGGAGGCGAGCACCCAAGTGGCGAGAGCGATACAGATATCCTATGCCCCAGTAATCTCGCCAAGCCTCATCTTGGAAAGCTTTTTCTTCGCCATTTTCGTCGGAATATTCTCAGGTCTATACCCCGCTTTAAAGGCCGCCAGAATGGATCCGGTTCAAGCCCTAAGAGCCGAGTAGATCGGATAAATTGACCGGTTTCCCACTCTAAGTCTTCGGCTATACATTTTAAAGAACTTACGTGAGTAAAATGGGGTCGGAGGTGCAATAGCGATGAAGATTTCGACATGGGATGAGGCGAGAGACCTGGGTTTAAAGGAGGCGGAGAAAAGGCTCGGTATCTCGATTGAAAAATATTGGATAGATTCCATACGGCTTGAACCAAGAAACAAAGGCGGCTATTGGACCGTTAGATTAGATCTCCAAGTCAGAAAATCACTCGGTAGGAAGAATCTTATCCACGTCTCGATGAAAATAAATCCCTCCACAGGCGAGATAACCGATTTCCATGCAGAAGAGCGTTAGCCGGCTCAGCGAGGGCCAATTAACTTCACCCCTCCGAACTCGGCAAATTCCTCATCGCCGGCATCAGAATATTACAATTTCCAAGATTTGACTCTTTACTTTCCAGCCGGCTTCTCTCCGGCTATTCAGCCTTAAAGGTTTTAGAGATTTTCTCATCTATTACATATTGGATGGCCTCGAGGAAGGGGCGTTGCAATCAAAAAACTCGTTTTGGTGAATATCTGACCTATGATGTCCCAGCCGAAGGATATGACGAGCTTTATGGAAAGGAACAGTATGAAAAATATGAGTTAGTATCTATGGCACTGAGAGACCGCTTCCGGAAATTCAGAGTTATAGCCGATGTAGGGTGCGCGACCGGATTATTTGGTGAATACCTGAAGTCAATAGATTTTGACGGCCTATACATAGGGATCGACTTATCAGAGGAACGGCTGAAAGCGGCGAAGCATAAGGCCCATGCTTCTTGGATCCTCATCCAAGCAGACGCAGAACATCTCCCACTTAGAAGGAATTCAGTAGATCTGGTTGCCTGCATAACGGTCATTCACTTACTAGACATAAGGAACGCGATGAAAGAATTCGTTAGAGTTTCTAGGGATGCAATCGTTGTCACGCTCTTAAAGAAGCGGCTCGACCTAGAGTATGAAATCCTAAAAAATCTAAATCGATTTCCGGGGCTATCCGTAAAAAGGGTTACGATGCCTAAGGTAAAAGACGAAATATTCATCGCATATAAAACCATACCCGAAGTCATCCAACCCCATAATCAATGAGAAACGAGTGAAACGCTAAGGTAGCATCCTATCCGGAGTTCTCGGGAATGGCGTCGCCTCTCTTATGTTTTCTAAATCGAGTAATGCCATAGTGAGCCTTTCAATTCCAACGGCAAATCCTCCATGTGGTGGCGCGCCGTATCTGAAGTGCTCGATAAACCACCTAAAGTTTTCGATGTCCAATCCTTTTTCCTTGATTTGCTGGACTAGTCTCTCATATCTGTGTTCTCTCTGTCCTCCAGAACTCAGCTCCAATCCCTTATAGATGAGGTCTATACTCCTTGCCCACTCGGTCCCATCGATCTTCATTACGTAAAAGGGTTTGACCCTATATGGAAATCGATCGATGAAGAAGAAGTCGTGGTCATATTTTTCCTTAACATATTTCGCTAGCAGCTTCTCCGCCTCTCTGTCGAGATCTTCTCCATATGGAATCTTCTTCCCCATGTCCTCTAATATATCATAGATTTCGGGGAACGTCAAAACGGGGAATGGTGTTTTGGGGACCTCTACTTCTTTCTCAAGTAACCTTAATTCGTCTTCACATTTTTCCACAACCTTTTTTATCCCGGCCACCACTAATTCTTCTTCAACCTTCATGACGTCTCTTTCAGCCTCGATATAGGAGAGCTCAACTGCGCAAGCCCTGTATTCGCAGAGATGCCTTGGTGTATGACTGGGTTCAGCCCTCCAATTAGGGCCGAGGTCATAGATCTTGTCTAATCCGGCGACCATGAGGAGCTGTCTGTGTAGTTGTGGGTCTTGTCTGAGGTAGGCTTTTTGACCGAAATAATCTATCTCGAATAATTCGGCGCCGCCCTCGGATCCCGCTCCTATTATGCAGGGCGTGAAAACTTGGAGGAAACCATTCGAATTCAGGTACTCCTGCATTCCCTCGACTAATGTTGCTTGAATTTTCAGGATGGCGGCGTTTTTTGGATTTCGTAGATCGATTGGTCTCCAGTCAAGCCTAGTTGAGAGAATTGACTTTATATGTCCCGTAACATCTATCGGTAAAGGAGTCTCGGCCTTACTCAGCACCTTCACCTCCGTGGGAATTATCTCAACTCCGACCTTGGCTATCGGTTTTTCGGCCAATTTCCCGGTGACTAGGATGAAATCGTGAAGCCTCAGGTCGGCGGTTTTCTCAAAGAGATCCTTATTCTCCTTGGAGACTGTTACCTGTGCTATTCCCGTCTTATCCCTAATCCAGATAAACCTAAGTCTCCCCACTTCCTTAACCCGCTCAACCCATCCCGTAATCCTGACGCTTCCCCCGAGGGGTTGTCTCAACTCCCCTATGTAGTGCGTCCTAAGCATTTCTCGTCCAAAACCTCCTAGGGGCCGCATTATTTGAGCCTATACCGGTGTGAATCGTGGTATAAAACATTAATACCAAAAGAATTCATAAGAGACGTGGCTTTATTGCGAGGTGTTATGCGGTGGCGTCACTTGAAAGTAGACTTAACAATTT
>Ga0164318_10003135_pt1 | contig 15579 bp, 27 predicted proteins | sample GuaBasSedimGuay9_FD_113734 | JGI IMG/M metagenome (GOLD analysis project Ga0164318, IMG submission 113734) | Subseafloor sediment microbial communities from Guaymas Basin, Gulf of California, Mexico - Guay9, Core 4571-4, 0-3 cm | ecosystem: Environmental > Aquatic > Marine > Hydrothermal vents...
ACGCACAGCACGAAGAGGTGGTGGGGGGCGGCAAATGCCCGACACACCGAAAATTTTATAACGGGACTGATGTAATCAAATCTATGCCAGAAAAAAAGATAGTTTTAACGATAGACCCAAATGAATTGAAGGAAGGGGTATGCAAAATATACCCATCGAAAGATGAAAGATTTGCGGTGTGTCTGGAAGACGAAAAAATCAAAATCTTCCCGATCGAAGAGTGAGTGAAGGTATTTAGATGGATGTCCGCCCCATAAATCTATCGAGAAAGACAAGCGAGATCGTAATAGATTCAACCGTTTTTAAAGACGGCGATTGCAAAGAGACTCGCGTCTGGAGTTGGAAACGGTTTAAAACAGTAAAATATGTAGTGTGTTATATAGATGGCGAATTTGTAATATCTAAATTCGATTGAACATGAAAATCTGATGAGCTGTGCGGTTGTTGCGTGGTTGAGTTAGGGGATTGCAAGCGGATTAGTGGGTGAACTGGTTAGAGCGTCCGAAATAAGAGCGTTGGTACGAACGATCACATAAAATTTATGGCGTTTCGTTTGCTGGTGAGAAAGTTGTTTTAATCCTGAAGGTGCATCACTCGCCCCTTCATTCCTCTACACCCGTGACGGCACATCCCCCGCCCACAGCCACCCGCCGCCTGCATGATGCGGGTAGCCCGCCCCCGCTCCGCTCTGCACATCCACGCACCCACCGGCGGCGCATCCGCCTGCGAAGAAGTACGCACAGCACGAAGAGGTGGTGGTGGGGGCGAAGAGATCCACGGCTGCTGCTCGTCACAGTGTTGCCGCTGTTCAGTCTTCTGATGTCTGGGAAAACATAAGTTTTGGCATCTGCCAAAAAAACATAGATATTTAAGGGGTAAAATTCAATAAACCGTTAGGTGAAGGATCAATGCGAATAGAGTCCGCAGAGTTGAAATTTACCGTCCTCATTGAGAAGAATGAGGATATGGGTTACACTGCCACGGTGCCGTCTCTTCCGGGGTGTATCACACAGGGCGATACATGGGATGAAACAATAACTAACGCAAAGGAAGCAATTACGGGACACATTGAGGCGTTAAGAACTATTGGAAAGCAAATCCCAATAGAAGTTCCGGTTAAAGTCCCAATCGAGGTTGGGGCAACTTCATGAAACTCCCAAGAGTTACCGGGAATAAAGTTGTGAGCACGTTGAAGAGAGATGGGTTTGTGGAGATAAGGACGAGGGGGAGTCATTGCCACTTGTACCACGAACAAAAGAACATGCTTGTAACTGTTCCGGTTCATTCAGGGGCGATTATTGCTCCGAAAACTCTGAAATCAATTCTAAAACATGCTGGGATAACTGTCGAAGAATTTGTTGGTTTGCTGCGGAGGTGAGCGGCGCATCCCCCGCCCACAGCCGCCCGCCGCCTACACACCCACCTCTGCCCACCCCCGTCCTGCTCCTGCGCTTCCACGACCCCCTACCGGCGGCGCATCCGACCGCGACACTACGACGCAGATACTTCGCCGCCCGGCTCGCCTGCGACGAAGCACGCACAGCATGAATTGGCGGCGGGGGCGGCGAAGATGTGAGAGCGCCCGAGTCGCAAAATCTATATCACTGCAGGCACAAGTTGTCCATATAATAAACTCAAATCATCAAGAGAGGTGTACGATGTGAAAAGAGACTTTACAGTTATTATAGAACGGGACGAGGACGGTATCTATGTAGCGTCCGTTCCCGAACTTGTTGGGTGTCACACACAGGCAGAGACCCTAGATGAGTTAAGGGAAAGGATAATAGAAGCGGTTCAACTCTATTTAGAGGTTGAATCTGAAAAAGTGGGAGCATCCGAGTTCATTGGCATCCAGCGAGTCGGAGTTTCTGTGTGATTGGTGCAATTAATCCCCTGCCTGCCAGAAAAGTTATCAGGGTATTGGAAAACATCGGCTTTCAGCAAATAAGACAGAAAGGCAGCCATCTATTCATGCGGCACCCTGATGGGCGGACCACCCTGATCACGATACATCCCGGAGAAAGGATTGGGAAGGGGATGATTCGAAAAATAATAAACGATGCCGAACTTACGAGAGATGAATGGTTCGATTTGATCACAGATATCTAACGTTTCGCCCGCGGGCATATGGTTGCCCGAGTTTCTAACAGGGCACCCAGCGTCCGCCAATGTTTATTTCGGATCGTGAATCTTGTCGGGTGACACATCCCACCCCACAGCCGCCCGCCGCCTACACACCCACCTCTGCCCGCCCCCCCCCCACTTCTGCGCTTCCACGCACCCACCGGCGGCGCATCCGCGTGGCATCACGACGCAGACGCCCGCCGCCCTGCTCGCCTGCGACGAAGCACGCACAGCACGAATAGGCGGCGAAGATGCGAGAGTGCCCGAGCCGCAAACCATATACCATCACAAACACAAGCAATCCACAAACATCATACCAGAATAAGTGGAGAAATGCGGCAAATAATTGCTGGAGTGATCTGGTGGCGACAATGAGTTTTCGTTCGATATCTGGCAACACGGTTGCACTTACCCGATCTGGATGGATCATATCGCGAAACGGCATCCCGAACTCAAGAACTTCGATTTGGCGAATAGGATCGGTATCGCCGTCGAATCTCCTGATTATGTCAGCAGGGGAAATTTGGCAGACATATCGCTGTGAGGTCAGAGCTGATGATGCTTGGCAGGGCTAAATATGTGGTGTTGTGATCTACGAAGATGGTGGGGGAGTGATAACAGCATTTATGACTTCAAAGATCGGAAAGATCATCAGGAGGAATGTATTATGGAAGCGATGTTAAAGGTGAAAACGGTGGAGGCTCTGGATATAGATTACGATTCCGGCAGAGACGTGCTTTACATAAGTTTTGGAGCACCAACTGCCGCGGATGATGCGGAACTCCAGGATAATGATGTTATCGTGCGGTACAGACAACACCGGATGATAGGGGTAACGGTTCCGGATTTTTCGCGAAGAAGTTAAGTGAACGGAGACGTCTCGATCGCAGATCGCTACGGGCGGCGATCCCCGCCCTCATCACCCCCCGCCCCTTCCGGCGGCGCATCGTCACAATCTTCCACCACGAACACTGAGTTTCAAAGGCACGTTACAGCAGTTAAATGCATTTAAGGAGAGATTTCTGCACACTACCAAAAAGCGTTTGTCTACTATGTACGGGCATCTTCTGAGAGCTATTGTCAGTCATCGCGTGGGGCACGGACCCGGACGTAGTGAACCGCATGCCGTCAAACGACGGCGTAAACCTTATCCGTACTCACTAAACCACGGGAAGAAGCTCGCAACGAATTACGTAGAGTTGGGGTGTCTGCTTAAGGTAGTGCCATTAAGCCGCATACTCCTTCTCAAGACCAATTTCGAGAGCTTCAAGGTCGTCCATAAACGCAGAATCCTCGATCTTTACCAGTTCCTCCTGGATATTCATGCCGCCTTCCATGTAGGCAGTGGAGAGTTCCGCCTTTAACTGGTCAAGCGATGGTAACTCATCAGCAGCACCGAGAAACGACCTCATCTCCCAGAGCAACTGGTTATATCGCATATACAGTCTCTGCAGATGCGTATCTTCCATCGTAACAAGTCTCTGGAAGACCCCAGCCGCTTTCTCGTCTTTGACCAGCCGTTGTGCCTTTGTGTAGAACTCGAGTGCGCCCTTCTCGAGCATGAGCGCAACTATCAGCACGTCAAAAGTCTCCTCGCCCCCTGTTATCAGTTTATCTTTGGTAGTTCCCTTGACGACCTCGTAGTCCCATCTACGGATCCCTCCGTCGAGATTGTAGACATTCTCAAATCCGTGACCGCAGAGGAGGGTGCTTGCAGCCATGCTCCTGTGATCAGTTCGGCAGTACGAAATGATTCCTCAGTCATTGTCAAGTTCTCCGTACCGGTACTCAAGTTCCCCAAGCGGGATTAATTTCGCTCCGGGGATGTGTCCTGACTCGTATTCACGGGGCTGTCTCACGTCCAGCAGTTGGAATGCGCCTTCGGGATCTTTATCAAGGATTTTTTTAGCTTCCTGGGGCGTAAGTCTCTTTACCTCGTCGATGGAACAGTTCAGTTTCATGCAACAGATGCCGCTTGCGGCGTAAAGACTCGTGCTGCGAGTTCCCGATCAAGCATCAGGAGTCCGTTGCCGTCCGCTCCGACGATCTTTAACCTGGCGATGATATCGTTGTCATTTCCCTCTTCCTCGATCTGTTCGGTTATGAACCACTGGAGGAAGATGTTTGTTGCGTGATCCTTCTCCGCAATCGCAAGGTCCACGAGATCGTTGATGCAGCCTGTGATGAACCGCTCGTGCGCAAGAGTCTTCTCAAACATATCAAGCGGCGACTCAAACTCTGCCTGCGGCTCCTTTATCGCAGTAAGCAACACCCGCCCGCCCTGATCATTGATGTAATCGTAGATCTTCATCGCATGTGCCATCTCCTCCTGATACTGGACCATGAACCAGTTGGCAAAGCCTTTCAGCCCGGCGTACGTGCTGTAGGCAGACATCGACATATACAGATACGCTGAATAGATCTCGTTGTTGATCTGTTCATTCAGGCGTTCCATCATCGTTTCGCTTAACATTATTTTTCCCCATATCAATTCTATCAACAGTATTATTTCTCAAGCATCTTTCTGGCAATCTCTGCACCATACTCCCTGCATTCATTCAGCGTGGGGCCTGATGGTTTTCCGAGGATACGCAGAACCTCCATCTGTTCCATGTTGCAGTCTTTTAGAACCCGCTTGAGCGTCTTTGGAGCTTCTCCACTGTGCCCATAAGCTCCGAAGGTTGCGCAGACCTTCCCGCCCATATCGACATCTTTCAGCATCTCTGCAAGTGTTACTATCGCCGGAATTGGCTTTCTGTTATATGTGGGTGAGCCTATCGCAACTCCCTCTGCACCTGTGATCTCTGCAACGATCTCTTCCTTTTCGAGGTCTGTCACATTTAAGAGAACGGTATCAACGCCTTCATCCCGTGCACCCGCCTCTATGCCTTCTGCAACAGCTCTAGTATTGTTAGTCCCTGTTCCGTAGACGATTACGAGTTTTGGTTTTGAGTCGGTCATGGTTTTACACCCCTTACCCGCCTTTACCGCTAAAAAATAAGAAAGGTCCCCCGTCTATGTGAGGGAACACCTGGAGAGTATCTTTGACGCAACCGCCGATGCATCTTCTAGTGGAAAATCATCGGTGTTGAGCGTCTCCGCGAGTTCATCGAAATGCGTCTCTTTACCACCAACCCTGCATGCCATCTTAGTTCCCGGCGGGAATAGGTTCTTAAGCTCGTTTGCGTTCTTCACAGGGAACTTGACCGATGCGTCTTTCAGCATATCAACGATCTCCATCTTGAGTTCCTCAATCTCGCCAATCGCACCTTGTGTTGGTTCTTCGTGTGCAAGTTTTGGTTCTTCAGCCATTTTGATCACCTTGCTTGTACTAAATTATGTGATCCGTAATAAGTGTTTTGGTGGATTATTTATCTATCGTAATCGATACCGGGCGGCTGTTTTGCGAATATCGTCTTAAATCCATCAATTATTGACGATGTCCGAACGATAAGCTTTTAAAGTTGTATTACAAAGGGGGGATGAAACGCGCGTAAAGCGTACACATCCCGCGCGTATCAGGATGTTTGACCGCTGATGCAGGCAGATTTCTTAAACATCCCTGTAAATACACATAGGAGGTGTTGTAATTGGATAAACTAGCTGTAATCTATGGGACCGGAACCGGTCACACTGGAGAGATGGCAGAACAGATAGACGACGGGGCAAGGTCGGAGGGTCTTGAGACTGAATTGATACTGCTCGGTAACGTGACCGAGGATGCGCCTGGCGGCGGGCGCATAACGAGTGTGGATGACGCGCTTGTGATCATGGACTCGGCAGACGCCGTTGCGATCGGCTCATCGACATATAATATGTTGCCGGTCGTCTTTGTGGAGCAACTACTTAAGAAGGCTGGAAGCCTTGATCTGTCTGGCAAGGTCGGGACGGCATTCGGACCTTATGCGACCCGACCCAAAGCTGTTGGGATCATCATCGATGCCATGAAGAGCTGGGGCATGGATGTGGTGGAACCCGGGCTGCAGGTATCAGGTGCGATCACCGGCAAGATAAAACAGGAATCCAGGGAGCTTGGCGAAAGCATCGCAAGAGCACTTTCCGAAAAGAGTTAGGAGGTGAGTAAGATGGATAAAATCACAGATGACGTAAAGAAGGTTCTTGAAAAGATACAGTGGGGCTCGGTTGCCACGGCATCAAAAGATGGTGTGCCGAATGTCTCACCAAAGGGCAGCTTCAAGATCGTTGATGAGCAGACGATCCGGTTTGCGGATATCTTCTCAGAACACACCCGAAAGAACTTAATGGAGAACCCGAAGGTAGCAATCGATATCGTGGACGCAGAGACTGCATCAGGGTACCAGCTCAAGGGAACCGCAACGCTTGCGGATAGCGGACCCGAGTTTGAAGAGGCAAAGGAAGAGCTTGCCGGAATGGGGTTTCCAGCGCCGAAGAATCTCGTCACTGTTACGGTTACCGAGGTCTACAGCGTGAAGCCCGGGGGCAGTTAGAGTGATGGAAAAGACGCTTGAGAACCTGACAAAAGCCTTCATCGGCGAGAGTCAGGCTCGGAACAGGTATACGTTCTATGCGAAAGTTGCAAAGAATGAGGGCTTTGAGCAGATCTCAGGTATCTTCCTCGCAACAGCAGAGAACGAACGGGAACATGCGAAGTGGCTCTTCAGGATGATCGATGAACTGCGGCAGAAGATCCCTGGAACACCTGATGAGATCAATGTTGAAGCTGCAGCACCACTAACGCTTGGCACAACCGCTGAGAACCTCGCCGCAGCGATCGCTGGCGAGAACTATGAGACTACGACGATGTATCCTGCGTTTGCAGACGTCGCAAAAGCTGAAGGACTTGACGAGATTGCCCACAGGCTCCGGATGATAGCAGCCTCCGAGGCGCATCATGAAGAGCGGTACAGGAAACTGCTTGCAATTGTCAAGAATGATACGGTCTTTACGAAGGATACGAAGGTTATCTGGGTTTGCAGGAAGTGCGGATACGTACACGAGGGTAAGGAACCGCCTGTTAACTGTCCGGTATGTGATCATCCGAGAGAGTACTTTGAGATTAAGTGTGAAGAGTATTAAATAGGAGGTAGATATGACAGTCAAAGGAGAAGTTTACGAGTGCAGCATCTGTGGGAACGTTGTTCAGGTAATGGAAGAAGGCGACGGAGAGCTAGTCTGCTGTGGCGTTCCGATGGATCTTGTTTGAGTAAAAGAAGGGCACACCATGACAAACTACAAATGTACGATGTGTGGATACCTGTACCGCCCTGAGAGGGGCGACCCAACGAGTGGAATCGAACCCGGAACAACGTTTGAGAATCTGCCAGACGATTGGAAGTGTCCGTCGTGTGGTGTTGGGAAAGAGTTTTTCAAACGTGTGGAATGAACCAAAGGAGGTGTAAACAATGGTCAAAGAAGTTATTGATGAGCAGTTTCTGCGAATAAACAGAGCAGCGAACCTGATGAATCTGACAGAGCTTGAGAAGAAGCACCTGCCGCATATCAGCATTCCTGTGAAGGTTGCGGCACGGGAGCCGTTTGATATCGAAATTGAGGTAGGCGGGATGCTCAAGCATCCGAATGAGCCGGGACATCACATACAGTGGATCGAACTGTATGCAGAGGACGTATTCCTTGCACGAATGGACTTAACCCCGCAACTCACCGAGCCAAAGACCGTCTTCACGATCCGGCTCGACAACGTGGGGTCGGTCAAACTGCGTGCGGTCTCGCGCTGCAATCTGCACGGGCTCTGGGAAGTTGCCGGAACCGTTTCGGTATTGCCACCCGGAACACCGGTTGTACATGACAACAAAGTTGCATGTCTCACATGCGGGCAGATGACATTTGTCGAAGGCGACAACCCTGAAACATGCTGGTTCTGCGGCGAGCACGAGGCAGAGAACTTCGCTGGCTGCTGAGGTTAATGACATGACCAGCTGGAAATGCTCGAACTGTAGCTATCTGCTGGAAGCAGATGCGCCGCCGGAACAGTGTCCATCATGTGGCGAGAGATGTGATTTTATCGATGTTAGCTGCTACATTCCGGAATGCGACATCGGCAGTGAGGTCGATGAGAGGCTGTAAGAGCCTGTGAAGAAAATAGGAGGTATTAGTTATGGGAGAACAAACTGTAAAGAACATAAGCAAGAAGATCGGGTTCACCCCGGAGATCATGAAGACGATTCAGAAGATCGACCCTGATTTCCTCCGGATGTACCACAAGTGTGATGAAGGTATATTAAAGGACGGTGCGCTCTCTGTTAAGGTGAAGGCACTGATGGCACTCGCCGCGGTTGCAGCACAGCGGTGTGAGCCCTGTGTAGACTCGCAGATGCGAAATGCCCTCAACAACGGAGCAACAAAAGAGGAGATTGTGGAGACGCTCGAGGTCGTGTTCATGACGTCCGGTGCTCCTGGTGTTGCGATGTTTCGGAATGCGCTGAAACAACTGAAAGACTGAATAGAACGAGGTGCTGAGTATGGATGAAGAAACCACAACAGAACCGACACAAGCACGCCCGATGCTTCATCTGGGAGAGACTGCCCCTGACTTTGAGGCAGTGACCACTCACGGACCAATAAAACTCTCTGATTACAAGGGCGGGTGGGTGATCCTCTTCTCGCATCCGGCAGACTTCACGCCGGTCTGCACAACAGAGTTTATGGGCTTTGCAAAGATGCATCCGGAACTTGAGAAGCGCGGTGTCAAACTGATCGGCTTGAGTGTTGATAGCGTCCACTCGCATATCGCATGGGTGCGGAACATCGAAGAGAAGATGGGTGTTGCGATCCCGTTTCCGGTGATTGCGGACCTCAACATGAATGTTGGGACGCTGTATGGGATGATTCACCCGGGACAGAGCGCAACCGCTGCTGTGCGGTGTGTCTTTGTGATCGATCCCGACCAGATCCTGCGGGCGATGATCTACTACCCGCTCTCGACAGGACGGAATATGGATGAGATCCTGCGGCTTGTCGATGCCCTGCAGGCGGCAGACAAGTACGGGATTGCAACACCTGCGGACTGGAGGCCTGGAGATCAGGCGATTGTGCCGCCACCTGCAACGCAGGAAGAGGCGGAGAAGCGACTTGGTGAGGGATACGACTGCAAGGACTGGTATTTCTGTAAGAAAACGATATAAAACAAAGGAGGTGAGCTTTTATGGCTGAATATCGATGTACAAACTGTGGATACGTTGCCGACGCTGATGCGGCACCGGAGGAGTGTCCGGTCTGCAAACACAAAGACTCGTTTGAGGAGATCAAGGACTGATACGTCTTCGAGAGGAGGTTGGGATTCATAACCCAACTTCACTCCCCATTTTTCCGAAAGAACTGTCCGATCCTTCTTGATGATCTTGTAGCAAGACGGTGAGTCTTTTTATTATTTTCTGGGAACGTCGGATTGTCTTACGCAACCACAACCACCATGATGCAATGCCACTACCTTAAGAAAATGATCCAATAGAGTTAATAAAGTATATGTACTTGGCATCTTATTATGTTAGATAAAGATCCGTAAATTATTACGAATCCACAAACGAGGTGTCAACAATGTTTGATTCTATCCACAAACAGATTTCCCGCCAGATGGACGCACTAAAGAGACGCTTTGCCCAAACAGATGGTTTACCCTTCAGCGATGTCCTTGCGGATGAAACCATCCAGGATATTATAGAGGAAGAAGTAAGTAGTTATCGGAACCGGATTTTTCCCCCCTATCGTCACTTTATGCGCTTTTTTGTCTCAAGTACTTAGTTCAGATCACTTCTGCCAAAATGCAGTAGCAAATGTGCTTGCGGAACGAGTGGCACAAGGCGAGCCGCCCTGCTCATCAAACACCAAATCTTATTGCGAAGCCAGATTGCGCCGGCCCATAAGCCTTGTCAGGCAATTGGTGCGTGAAACTGGTAGATTACTACATCTGAAGTCAGAAGAGGGTTGGAAATGGAAAGGTCGTTCAATTAAGCTTGTAGACGGAACGACGGTTTCAATGCCAGATACTCCTGAAAACCAGAAGATATATCCACAGCCAGAAAGCCAGAAAGAAGGTGTAGGATTTCCAATCACCCGTATCGTCGCTATAATATCATTATCTTGTGGGGCGGTCCTTGACATGGCGATTAGACCTTACAAAGGTAAGGAAACTGGCGAACATGCTCTGTTGCGCCAGATAGTGGGAAGCATATCCACAGGAGATATTATATTAGGGGATCGCTACTACTGTTCGTATTTCTTGATTGTCATGCTACCGCGGTTGGGCGCGGACTTGGTCTTCCAGATCCATGATTATCTATCTGAAAAGCCATTTACACCGATAATCTGTGTCCATCTGTGTTAATCTGTGGCTGATACTGTTTTAGCCACATATTAATATCGATTTCACTAATTACACCCATCCACCCCTATCAGTGTTTGCCGGGTTGGTGTCATGTTTTCAACCGACCAGAACAAATTAAAAAGTCCCCCCTACAACCAGCCGCAGGATCGTGCAATACCCCAAAAACACAAAACAACAACGATTGTCAATCTCTCACCTCCAAGCTCCAACCCCGCCATAAGGACTGGCACCCTACAAAAGAAATATATTTAACAACGGCGCATCTTCAGAGTGTGCGTGGCATTAAATGGATGCCACCATACAAACGCTCTAACAAATATGGCGAAAGGAGGTACAAGTCATGGCTGAATATCGATGTACAAACTGTGGATACGTTACCGACGTTGATGCGGCGCCGGAGGAGTGTCCGGTCTGCAAGTACAAGGAAACGTTCGAGAAGATCAAGGACTGATCAAGCATGCTCGAAATAGAAAACCTGAACCTCGAGGTCGATGGACGACCCGTACTAAAAGGTCTCGACCTCCGAATCGAAAAAGGCGAGTGTCACGTCCTGTTAGGTCCTAACGGATCCGGAAAGACGTCGCTTCTCTTAGGAATACTCGGGTTTCCGAGATACCGGGTGACCGGCGGCAGGATCGTCTTCAATGGTGAGGATGTCACCAACCTGACGACGGCTGAGCGCGTGAAACTCGGGATTGGGATTGCGTTTCAGAACCCGCCGGTTATACGCGGTATCAGGCTCGGGGAGATGGTAAACCTCTGCCGTGGCGATAAATCTGGTGATATAACTGACGAGACCCGTGTTCTTGCGAAAGAACTGCATTTTACAGAGGAATTCCTGGAACGGGATGTGAACGCCGGGTTCTCGGGAGGCGAGATCAAACGGTCCGAGATACTGCAACTGATGGCGCAGGATCCGGATTTTGTGATGCTGGATGAGCCCGATTCTGGTGTTGACATCGAGAACATGGAGTTAATCGGCGGGATGATCAGCAAACTCCTGCACAGGCGGGAACTTCCAAGCAGACGGACCGCATCAGGGCTTATCATCACGCACCTTGCAACGATCACCGACTATGTGGGTGTGGACTGGGCGCATGTGATGCTTGGCGGCAGGATCGGGTGCTCGGGAAAGCCGGATCAGATCATCAGGCAGATAACAGAAGGAGGCTACGAGAAATGTATAAAAGAGTGCCAGATGTCGTGAATCCGGTTGTGACCGGGGCGAGGCGTTCCATCATGTCGCGAGATCTGATACCCTTTAGATAGCAAGGAGAAGAAGCTGCTGGATTGCTTTCTGGCTGGAAGGGAACGGTTAAGAGAATAGGTGAGAAAGGAACATGTGCAGACGAGGTTATTTGAATGGACACTCCACTTGAAAGGGCAATAGATGTAATTGATAGGGTGGCAGAACCGGACATGACCATACTGTTTGGTTCACGGGCAGGGGATAATTACAGGAGCGAAAGCGATTACGACCTCATAGTCCTGAAAAGAGATGTGAGACGGAGGAGAAAGCTGGCGCAGAGTATCTATTCGAATTTTAAGAATATTGGAGCTCCGGTGGACGTGATCGTGGCGGATCTGGGGGGTATGAGCGGACAAAGGAGGATCCATATCTGATTTACAGCGATGCTTCCGGAAATGGGAGGGTGGTGTATGAGAAATGTTGAAATTGCGGAAACAGCTATCAACTGGATAGAAGGAATAATAAATTGGGGAAAATGAAAGTGATGAGATCTCCGAATAGGAGTGCGAAGATATTATGGAAGAAGCATTCAGACAACTGGAAATCAAATTGAATAATAGCGCACAAGGTAGATATCAGAAGGAGGCTACGAGAAATGAATAAGAGGGTGTTAAACGTTCCGGATACCGTGAAACCCGAAGATTACACGATGGATGCAGAGGAACACGGTCCGGAAGACCGATCCGAGATAGAAGACGAATATAAAAAATCCCTCCTTGGTGTCGGGTATGATCCGGCCGGGGGGGAGAGATCAGGGTCGTTCCTGCAACTTGATCACTCTGTTCTCTGCTCAACTACCGTGCAGGAAGGAATTGAGGTTCTGGACAGTAGCGAGGCGCTTGAAAAATACTCCTGGCTCTCAGATTACTTCTGGCGTGCGGTCGCACCTGATAAGGACATCTACACAAAAGAGGTGGCAGAGAAACAGACCGGCGGCTACTTCATAAGAGCGGCCCCGGGTGTTAAATCCATATTCCCACTACAAGCGTGCCTATTCATTGGAAAGGAGCGACTTTCGCAGAACGTGCACAACATCGTGATCGTCGAGGAAGGCGCAGAACTCCACATTATCACAGGCTGCTCGACAGCAAAGGATGTGCGCTCTGCAATGCATCTCGGCGTATCCGAGTTCTATGTGAAGAAGGGCGCAACGCTCACATACACGATGATTCACAACTGGGCGCCCGAAGTTGTGGTGCGGCCTAGAAGCGGCATCATCGTTGAGGAAGACGGCACTTACGTCAACAACTACATCCTGATGAAACCTGTTAAGGACGTGCAGATGTATCCGGTCACATACTGCGGTAAGAATGCACGAACGATGACACAGACTGTTATTCACGCATCACAGGATTCAAAGATCGACATTGGTTCAAAAGTGGTGCTGGAGGGCGAGAACAGCCGCGCAGAACTGATATCCAGGTCGATTGCGACAGATCAGGCTGATGTTACTGCAAGAGGTGCGATCGTAGGCTCGGCGGCGGGCGTGAAAGGGCATCTCGAGTGCATCGGACTCATGCTCTCTAATACGGCACGGATCCATTCGATTCCCGAACTTGAGGCGACCGTAGAGGACGCAGAACTCTCGCACGAAGCAGCGGTCGGGCGGATCTCAGAAGAGGAGATCGCGTACCTGACCGCGAGGGGGCTCTCTGAAGACGAGGCTGCCGGGGCGATTGTTCGCGGATTTTTGAATGTGGATATCAAGGGACTGCCGCCAGCGCTTGGTGCTGAGGTGAGGAAGATGATTCGGATGAGCGCGGACGCTATATGAGTTGAATGGTGGACACGGGAAAATGAACCAAAAATCACTGCACCTGATCAGTTACGGGCTCTACGTGGTCACATCGACCGACGGCGAAGCCATCAACGGTCAAATCGTAAATACGGTGATGCAGGTGGCATCCAGACCGCCCACGGTTGCTGTTGCCATAAATAAGGAGAATCTTACCTGCGAATACATACGAAAGAGTCGCGTCTTTACTGCATCCGTTCTCGGGACGGACACGCCGATGGAAGTAATTGGCAGGTTCGGTTTCAGATCAGGCAGGGATATCGATAAGTTCGAGAGGGTTCGGTATCGAACCGGTACCACTGGTGCACCTGTCGTGCTCGATCACACTCTTGCTTATATCGAGGTTGCGGTTGCGCAGGAGGTGGATGTTGGCACGCACGTCCTCTTCATCGGCGAGGTTGTTGATGCGAATATTCTTAAAGAGGGCGAGCCGATGACTTATGCGTACTACCATCAGGTGAAAGGTGGAAAGACACCTGACAAAGCCACGGTTTATATCGGAGATGAAGATTTACCGGAGAAATGATATTATGAACAAAGTAGAGATAAAAGACGGAGTTTACTGGGTTGGAGCAATCGACTGGAACCTGCGGGATTTTCATGGATATGCCACACCACGAGGTACGACGTATAACGCATACATCGTCAAAGACTCAAAAACTGCGCTTGTCGATACCGTGAAAGCCGGATTCTTTGATGAACTGCAAAGTCGTGTAGACGCGATAACAGACCCGAGGGACCTCGATTATGTGATCGTGAACCATGTCGAGCCGGATCACACGGGATCACTTCCCAGCGTGATGGAGATCACTCCTGATGCGACTGTTATTGCAACCAGGAAAGGCGCTGAAGAACTGCTGAGGTACTATGACTGTGACGGCTGGGAGATACAAACCGTAAAGACCGGAGATACGATCTCACTTGGGGGGAAGACGCTCTCATTTATCGAGACCCCGATGCTCCACTGGCCCGACAACATGGTAACGTATATTCCTGAGGATCACCTCCTCCTCTCGAACGACGCGTTCGGGCAGCACATCGCGAGCAGCAAGCGGTACGCAGACGAGAATTCCGAGATACTTGAAGATGCAGCCACGTACTATGCCAACATCCTGATGCCATTCTCGCTGCTTATCACAAAGACCCTGCAGAAGATCGGTGATGGGGATCGAGATCGACATGATTGCGCCGAGCCACGGCGCGATCTGGCGTAATTCCGGCGTCGGCAACATTCTTGACGCGTATCGCGGCTGGGGTTTAACCGAGTCAAACGATACCGCGATCGTGGTCTACGATACCATGTGGGGCAGCACCGAGAAGATGGCATCTGCAATTGCACAAGGCATAATCGATGCCGGGTTTGAGGTCAAGGTGTACCACCTCGGGAAATCAGAATTAAGCGAGATCGTACGCGAGATTCTGGAGGCTAAGATTATACTTGTTGGCTCTCCCACAATCAACAACGGGATGTTTCCAAGCGTCGGGGGATTCCTGACATATCTCAGAGGACTTCGTCCAAAGGGCAAGGTCGGTTCCGCTTTCGGATCATACGGCTGGGCGGGAGGCGCGGTCAAAGCGATTGCGGGCGAGCTTGAGAAGACCGGTGTTATGGTTGTCGATCCCCTATCTGTCAAATTTGTGCCGGGTGCAGACGATCTTGCTGCATGCGCAGAGCTTGCAAGAAAGGTCGTGGATGCGGCAGAGATGCAGGAACGATGATTTCGACGATCATTAGCGTCAAAGGACTCAAAAATAGGCATGTTCAAAAGTGGTGATGCAGGGCGAGAACAGCCGTGCATATCCGATATATCGATCGCAGCGGACCGGGCAGATGTCGCTGGGAGGGACGCGGTTATCAAATGAGTGTGGACGCTTCATAAGGCGAATCCGGGATTTTTATCATCCGCAACTGTCTTTCAACTTCTCCATGATTACAGCCGGACAAACCCTCTGCACGCCCTCCAGCCGCCCGATCTTCTCCGCGATGAACTTTCCGAGTTCTCTCCCGTCCTTAAGCCAGATCTCGGTCATGATCATGTGATCCCCGGTCGACGTTGCAACGAATTTCACTTCAGAAAACTCTGTCAT
>Ga0164318_10003136_pt1 | contig 15578 bp, 12 predicted proteins | sample GuaBasSedimGuay9_FD_113734 | JGI IMG/M metagenome (GOLD analysis project Ga0164318, IMG submission 113734) | Subseafloor sediment microbial communities from Guaymas Basin, Gulf of California, Mexico - Guay9, Core 4571-4, 0-3 cm | ecosystem: Environmental > Aquatic > Marine > Hydrothermal vents...
AAAATTTGAAACGCTCAGATTAGGTTATTGGGACCTTACTGCCCCTGCGCTTTGTAAATGTGGTTAAATAGTTATATCCGGCTGAAAGAACCAGGGGCAATGCACGGTCATAATGTTGTCCGACATGGGCCGGGGTATGGGCATCCGACCCCAGAGTCATACGGATACCTATCTCATGGCATTTTGTGATCATCTCCGGAGAAGGGTAAGGTTCCCGGACCGGATGATTATATCCACTGGTATTGAGTTCTACGCACAGATTCTTTGTTTTTATTTTTAACAATATTTCGTTAAATTCTTTATCAAAGGACCTTGAAGGCTTTCTGCCGAATTTTTTTATCAGGTCGATATGGCATATCACATCGAAATAATTAAAATCGAGCATTTTTTCGAGTTGCTCATAATAGAGACCATATACATAATCAGTGTTGTTTTCCCCACGTTTCCAGGCGGAACTCCCGCTTACAATATTCAGTCCGCCGGGAAAATGTAGTGCAGACGCCACAACATCAAAGGCATATGTGCCGACAATTTCCTGGAAAAGGTCTGTATAGGCCGGATTAAAATCGATCTCCAGGCCGGCTTTGATATTTATCGCTTCTTTGTATTGTTGCTTTAGAAGCTGGACGGCCTGAAAATAATAAGAAATCTCACCCGGAGCCATTGAAAGCCCCTTTTCGGATTCCTGAAGAGTCAGATGATCCAGAAAACATATTTCATTCATGCCTAAATTGATAGCGCTCCGTATATAAGATTCCATAGAACCTTGGGCATGATTGCAAAGCAGCGTATGGATGTGGTAGTCGATCATTGTTCACATTAAGATTGATGAATTTGTAAAAATCTAATTCATCAAGCACTTGAAGAAGTAATCCTTTGTTTTACTTACAAACTGTTGGAGCAATAGCAACTCTCATTATGGCGCCAAGTTCATTTCCAAATACCGTTTGAGTAGCATTTTGCCACGATTTTTCGCGGCTGGAAAGCCGCTCTCACAGGGATATCTTTTCAAAATAAGAATTGCTATTGGAGCAAGACTCTGGTTGATCAGATATAGATGACATGATATGAATTAAATTGCAAGTTGGTTTGCTTCGCTCACAATTTTAACTAACTATCGATGTTTGAAGTATAAATTGTATGGGGAAAAAAATCTCAAAAACCGTATTTTGCTGCCAGGCATGCGGCTATCAAACGCCAAAATGGATGGGCAAATGTCCTGATTGTGGGGAATGGCAGAGCTTTGTTGAAGAAATTAAGTCGGTTAAACCGGGTCAAGGGGCCATGCGGAGTCTGTCTTTTCCTCAAACACAACCGGTTCCAATTGATTCTGTTAAACTTGAGCAAGAAGATCGTTTATTGACCGGAATCGGCGAATTTGACCGGGTCCTGGGGGGGGGCCTTGTTTCCGGAACCCTTATTCTGATCGGCGGAGACCCGGGGATCGGCAAATCCACCCTGATGCTGCAAGTTCTGAATGGTCTTGCCGGAGCAAGGCGTAAAGTATTATATGTTTCAGGGGAGGAATCCATCCGGCAGATAAGAATCCGAAGCCAGAGGCTGACTGCCACCGGTTCTGATTTGCTTGTGGTTTCCGAAAACGATATGGATTCGATCCTGTCCATGGCGGATTCGGTTCAACCGGATGTCATGGTAATTGATTCAATCCAGACCATGTTCAGTGCGGACCTGACCTCCGCTCCCGGGAGTGTCACCCAGGTTCGGGAGTCTGCCATGCAGCTGATGCTCCTGGCTAAAAGGACCGGAACCCCTATTTTTCTGGTGGGACATGTAACCAAAGACGGGGCTATCGCCGGTCCCAGGCTTCTGGAACATATGGTGGATACAGTTCTTTATTTTGAAGGGGATCGCGACCATGTGTTCAGAATTTTAAGAGCGGTTAAGAATAGATTCGGGTCCACCAACGAAATCGGCGTGTTTGAGATGAGAGAAAACGGCCTGAATCAAGTGGCCAACCCTTCGGCGGTATTTTTGGCCGAACGCCCGGAAAATACACCTGGATCCGTAGTTACGGCCAGCATGGAGGGGACAAGGCCGATTCTTGTCGAACTGCAGGCACTTGCCAGCAGCACCAGCTTCGGAAATCCTCGAAGAACCATTCTGGGTATTGATCACAACCGGGTGGCGTTGCTGGTGGCGGTAATGGAAAAAAAATTAGGCATGCATTTAATGGGACACGATATCTTCATTAATGTTGCCGGAGGCGTTAAGATTGTCGAACCTGCTGTTGACATGGGAATCGTGTCTGCGGTTGCATCGAGCTTTTTAGACCGGCCCATTCAAAAAGGCACCATTATTTTTGGGGAAGTGGGATTGACCGGAGAAGTCAGGGCCATCGGCCATGTTGAAACCCGGATTGCCGAAGCAAAAAAAATGGGGTTTACCCGATGCTTTATTCCCAAAAGCAATTTGAAGCGAATGACCCAAATAAAAGGTATTGAAATTGTTGGAGTAAAGACTATCTCTTTGGCCATGGAAGAACTGTTCTAACAGACCATTTTTCCAATTATTAGCCAGGCGAATGGGTGTAAATCACAACCGTTGGTAAAAGAGGGTTCAGGCGCCAGGTTTCAGGTGTCGGGTTTCAGGCTCAAAGGAATGGGTGAGCACGAGCAATTATATGGATATGTCGAAACTCAGAAATTATATCACGAAAAAGGTGTATTTAGAATTTCGAGGTCGCTACAAAGAATGTATTCGTATGCTGAGTGGATTGGAGAAAACATTGGAGCGGAAAAGTCCAGAGCGAGAACGCCGCTGGCAGTTCGCCGAGGAATCGGCAGGGTATGGCGCAACTGATGAAACGCTCTCTCAGGGCTGGCACCTGACACCTGAAACCTGACACCAGATAGCCATGACAATTTCAGCAACTGACAGCCTTGATTTACATCCCAGGCGAATCGGTTTATGATATGAAAAAAGCATCGGCTAAACATAACCGGTGGCAAGATCACTATGCCCGCCGGGCAAAAAAAGAGAAATTTCCTGCCCGGTCTGTTTATAAGCTTAAAGAAATGCAGCAAAAATACAATCTGATCAAAAAAGGAGACAAGGTCCTGGATTTAGGGTGTGCCCCCGGGTCATGGCTTCTTTATGCTGCGAAACTCACAGGGAATAAAGGTGAGGTCGTGGGAATCGACCTCAAGCCGGTTTCTGAAGGGATTCCGTCTCATGTAAAGGTTTATCAAAACGATATCCTCTCCATAGATGATGAATTGTTTAAATTGACGGGAAAAGATTTTAATGTTGTTCTCAGTGACATGGCGCCGGCAACGACCGGCAGCAGACATGTTGATAGTGCACGGTCTTTTAATCTTTGCCGGGCAGCGCTTTCCATTGCTCAAGAAACGCTTGTCAAGGGAGGATCATTTGTTTGTAAGATTTTTCACGGAGAAGATTTTAAGAATTTTTCGGATGCCGTTAAACAGAGATTTAACCGGCACAAGATTTTTAAACCGCAAAGTAGCCGAAAGGCGAGCAAAGAAATTTATATTATCGGATTTGGGAAAAATAGGAGGTAAATATGTCAGGGCATAGCAAGTGGTCTTCCATAAAGCATAAAAAGGGTGTAACCGATGCCAGGCGGGGTAAAATTTTCACCAAGCTTATTAAAGAAATTACTGTTGCAGCGCGTTTTGGAGGAGGGGATCCGGCTGCAAATCCAAGGTTGCGGACCGCCATCCAGGCGGCTAAAAGTGAAAATATGCCCAAAGACAATATTGAACGGGCCATTAAAAAAGGGACCGGCGAACTGGAAGGTGTTAATTACGAAGAGAGTATTTATGAAGGATACGGCCCGGGCGGCGCCGCTGTTTTCATAGAGTCACTTACAGACAACAAAAACAGGGCGGTGGCGGATATTCGCCATATTTTAAGCAAAGCCGGGGGGAATTTAGGCTCCAATGGATGCGTTGCATGGATATTTGAAAAAAAAGGGTATATTGTTGTGGAAAATGATGCGGTAGACGAGGACACGCTGATGGAAGTCACTATTGATGCCGGAGCCGAAGATGTAACAGAAGATGACAGTAATTATGAAATTATTACGGAGCCTAAAGATTTTGAAGCGGTAAAGGCCGCCATCGAAAAGCACTCGATTCCCTATATTGATGCAGAAATTACCATGCTCCCACAGTCAACCGTGAACCTTCAGGGCAAAGAAGCCGAGCAGATGGTTAACTTAATGGAAACCCTTGAAGATTGTGATGATGTGCAGAAGGTTTACACCAATGCCGACATACCCGAAGAATTAGTCAACCAGTGATTGATGAACTCGTAAAAAGTCAGATTTAGACGGTTTCGTAAAAAGTTCAAATTCAAGGCGTGCAAATTTTGTAATCATCGGCTATCCGCTGGTTCCGTAGGGAGCGTACTTTTCGCACGTTGAATGATTGCGAAATGCAGCATAACGCAGAAGTTGGACTTTTTACGAGACCGTCAGTGATTTACTTTGGCAAAGAAAGCTCAATCATCTTTTGCACCGCTTTAAGTGCCGGCTCGCGGATATTTTCAGGAACCTTGACCTCTCCTTCCATGAATTCGAGACTTCGGATAATATCATCAAGGGTGATTTTTTTCATATCCGGGCATTCCATTATCTTTGAAACTGGATAAAAATCTTTATTCGGGATAGTCTTTTTCAAAGAATAAAGAAGTCCCACCTCGGTCCCGACAATAAAATCGCTGCTTTTAGATTTCCGTGCATACCGGATCATGCCTGAAGTACTTAAAACACTATCCGCCAGTTTAAGAACCTCCGGCCTGCATTCGGGATGGGCCATAAAAACAGCATCAGGATATGTATGCTTCGCTTTTTTGACATCTTCCCGGGTTAAAAAATCGTGAACCGGGCAGTATCCATCCCAGGTATGTATCTTCTTATGTGTACAAGAAGTTGTATAAAGTGCAAGGTTCCGGTCAGGAATCATTAATACTTCCGGTGCATCCAGACTGTTTACAACTTCTATGGCATTGGCCGAAGTGCAGCATATTGTTGAGAGTGCCTTGACCGCTGCAGTCGAGTTAACATAGGTTACAACCGGCATGGGAGAAAGGTTGCTCAACCTGGCTTTAAGGGTTTCCGGTGTTACCATAGCAGCCATGGGACATCCGGCATCTTTGCGGGGCAATAGGACAGTCTTATCCGGAGACAGGATTGAAGCGGTTTCAGCCATGAAATTCACACCACAAAATACTATGACCTTGGCATCGGTTTGAGCTGCCTTAATACTCAGTTCCAGTGAGTCGCCGCAAAGATCCGCAATATCCTGGATTTCAGGCGGCTGGTAGTTATGTGCAAGTAAAATAGCTTTTCTTTTTTTCAGCAAACTTTTTATTTTTTCATTCATTATACGGTTCCTTATTTGCCAATCATTTCTTTACGGTCTCGTAAAAAGTCAGATTTTGATGGCAAAGTAAAAAGCGCCAAATTCAAGGCGCGCAAATTCCAAGGAATGAGACGTACTTGTAGTACGTAGCGGTGACGAGGAATGCAGCGCAACGCAAAAGTTGGGCTTTTTATGAAGCCATCATTTCTTTCCTATTATATCTATTGCTCGTCAAGATGCAGTACCTCAACACCCTGTGGTATTTTAAAACTGAACATGGAATCATCGAGTTTCTGTTTAAACTGAATGTCGCTAAGCTCGATTCGTGTCTCATCCCCGTATGAATTATAGGTAACAATTTTAACTACTTCAAAAGTCTTTTTTGAAACAGACAGATATATTACCGATACGTCGAATGTTTTTTCTCTGGGAAAAAGTTTCAACACATGGTAATCTTCCCCAGTTTTTTTTTCAAGAATAATACTGAATTTGTTTTGTATCAGTTTCATGTCTGAAAGAAAACTGAATCCTTTTCCGTCCCCGAAAAAAGATGGAGCCTTGCCGATCATGACCTGATTGTCTTCCTTTCTGTATATCCATAACGTATTGCCATCTGTTATTATAGTTTGCCGGTCGGGCTTTTCATATTCCCACCTCATTTTGTCGGGACGTTTGAAAAATGCTTTTCCATAAGCCGTATCCGTTATTTTCATGGCTTTTATTGTTGAAACTTGGAAAAAATTAGCCGAAAAACCTGGGAGAGTATACCTGGTTTCAACCTTCTTAATGATATCATCCTTAGAAAGATTCGATACACTTGGCTTTAAATCTGATGCCTGAGAAGAATCCTGCCCCAATACCACTGAACTAAATGAAAATAAACATACAATAAGCAAAAAACAAGTTACTTTAAATTTCATTAAAAAATCTCCTATTACCGGACAAGCCGGAAAAGTGAACTAAAATTAAAGCATAACTCCATATTGATTTAACTGAATGATCGCGGCTTAATTGTCAAACATTAATTCACAATTCAAGTTTGATCCCGACCTTCACCGACATCAGTCTTCACCTTTTTCCCGGTCGGTTTTATCATTGGCCTAAATTGAGCGATTGTCGAGGTTGCCACAGATACAAGGAAGATGTTGTCCCGCTATAGTCAACTATGCGGGACGTCATCTGACGCAGTAGATGCGGTAAGATCGGCAATCCCGGAGGGTTTCAAATTTTAAAAATATAAATTAAGATAATTCATTAAAAATAAATGATATTTGATTACCTTTTAAAATTTGAAACGCTCAGTTTGGGATTGGGAAACAGGGAAAGAATAAAGTCTTTATGAAGCCAGTTCCATATTGACAATATTTCTCAATTGTGTTCATAATAATTAAAGGATTATAAGTATTGATATGCTTGAATGCGGGTGGAGCTTTATAAACAGTGGTTCATATATTGTAACTTAACATGCGAAAAATACTCCTAATAGAGCATAATCCAAAATTACAGAACTATGTTAAGAAAGCCATTGAACCAACCTACCAACTCACGTATTGCCCCCATGGCAAGGACATTTATTCGCGTTTAAGGGACGAGAACTACCAGATCATTCTACTCAGCTTTCAGATCGAGAAACCAGATGACTTTGGCCTGTTGAGGCGTATCAAGCTCCTCAGCCCACAGACACCCGTTGTGGTGTTAAGTGAAATCGATGAGGCAAGCTTGATCGTTAAATCAATTAAAGAAGGGGCTTTTGATTTTATCGTAAAGCCTTTCACAAAAGAAAAAATCCTCATGTCAATTGAACGGGCATTGGAAAACAGACATCTGAAGAATGAAATTGACTACCTGAGACACGAGCAAGACATTATCTACAATTTTGACGCGATCATCGCCAGCAGTCCTGCTATGAAGAGAACGATTGCCACGCTCAAGAAATTTTCCCAGGCTGAATCAACGATTCTGCTCACAGGGGAAACAGGAACAGGAAAGAGCTTTCTGTCCGGCGCTGTTCATTTTAACAGTCGCAGACGGAAAAGGCCTTTTATAAAAATTAATTGTGCTAATATTCCGGAAGCCCTTCTCGAGAGTGAGCTTTTCGGCCATGAGAAAGGGGCTTTCACCGGCGCTAACAAGCTTCGTGTTGGAAGATTGGAACAAGGTAATGGGGGGACGGTTTTTTTGGACGAAATTGGTGAAATGACCCAGGGTCTGCAAGCCAAGCTGTTGAGGGTGTTGGAAGAAAAATCATTTGAACGTGTGGGCGGTAACAGAACAATTCATTCTGATGTAAGAATCATTTGCGCCACAAACAGACACCCTGAACAGCAGGTCAAAGAGGGTAACTTCAGAGAGGATCTTTACTACCGTATCAATATCCTGAGGGTACATCTTCCTCCCCTCAGAGAACGTAGAGAATGTATTGAGATCCTTGCTCATTTCCTTATGGAAAAAAGCTGCCGCAATTTGAAGAAAAAAATTAAGGGTTTTTCATTAGAGACATTGGAGGCCTTTAAGAATTACACCTGGCCGGGAAATATCCGCCAGCTTGCCAACATTATTGAAAGAGCCGTTATTTTAGAGGAATCACCATTTATCCAATTAGAAAATACCACACTTCAGGAACCCCCTCATGCGAAGCCGAAACACGAACCGCTTCCCTCCCATCCCGTGCATTCAATCAGGGATCAGGAAAAAGAGATAATCATAAAAGCACTTGAAGAAAGCCTCTGGGTGCAAAAGGAGGCGGCTAAATTGTTAGACATTACGCCTCGCACACTCAATTACAAGATCAAAAAGTTTGGCATCAGTCACCCTCGCTGGAGGAAAAACATATGACCTACACTCATGTATGTCTTATCTGATTGCAATCCTCCCATTCCCCGGAAACAATATTCACGTGTGGTACCATCAGGTTGATCTCAGTCCCTTTAATGTGAATGCTCACTTCATTGAAGCCTAATTGAAATTCCTGTATCAGGTGATCCTTAGCAATTCCCCAAATAAATTCTATAAGAGTGCCTCTAAACTCGGCGATCGCACAATTGTAAGCAGCCCAATATTCAACATCCAAACTCACTTCAATCTCAAGATGGTGTTTTTTCTCTTCCACATCGAATGCGGCCCGGAAGGTAGCATCGATGGTACCAAAAGGAGTAAGAAAACGCTTTTCTGTCTCTCCCATTAGATTTGCCTTTGTGGACAAGACCATAAACGGTATGCTTAAAGAAATACTGTCTGCCATAAACTCCTCCTCGAACCCACATGAATTGTCAATAATAATTTGGCTAATTTTCGAGCAATAGGAGTCGTAACCAGGGCACCGGATTAACTCCTGAAACACGGTTCAACATGATGACTACCGGCCAGGTCTCACCGTTTGCAATGTCATAATCCTGGAATCCAGTCTGCAGACTTGTGAGATATTTATATCCCTCCAGAGCATCATCAAATACTTGTATTATGCCTTCTCCACCTTTACCCAGCCCAATAAGGATCTCATCTTTTTTGTCAGAATCAATATCACCGCAAACGGGTCGTGTTTCCCCAAACAGGGCATTATACTCCTGCCAATTGACCTGGTTCCCCTCGCTGTAAACCACCTGGTTTCCTTGATAAACATGGGTTTCAAACCTACCTTCTCCTCCCGTACCAAGACCGATGATGATTTCGTCTTTTTGATCTCCGTCCACATCCCCGCAAGCCGGTCGGGTTTCTCCATTAACAGCGTTGTAATCTGCCCAGTCGATCTGACCCCATGCCAGATGCGTACAATCATCATCTAAAACTTCAAATATGCCATTAGGAATGGAGGGATCCTCTGGAACCGGACCGAGACCGATAACGATTTCTTCTTTCCCATCACCATCTATATCGCCACTTGCCGGACGGCTTTCCCCACAAGCAAGATTGTAATCCTCCCAATCCACTTCTATCCAGGTTTTATGTATCAATCTCCCCGGGGTATAATCGAAAACCTCTAACACGCCATTTCCCCCTGGACCAAGACCGATGATGATTTCGTCTTTTTGATCTCCGTCCACGTCCCCGCAAGCCGGCCATGTTTCTCCATTAACGGCGTTGTAATCTGCCCAGTCGATCTGGCCCCATGCCAGATGCGTATAATCATCATCTAAAACCTCAAATATGCCGTTAGGAATGGAGGGATCCTCTGGAACCGGAGCGAGACCGATGATAATTTCTTCTTTCCCATCACCATCAATGTCGCCTTTGGCAAGACGACTTTCTCCGTTTGCCAAATTATATTCATCCCAATCAACTCGCAACCATGAATCATGAAGATAGTCCCTTAAGCTAATGGCCTGCAACCAACCGCCGTTTTCGAGGAACGAGCCCAAACCGACAACCAGCTTGCTATTTATAGGCGTGCCCGGAGGCGTCTTGTAAACCAATTCTTCCGAATAGATGCTTTCGGCGCCCTGAATATTGTAAGCTGTAACAGCCAAATAGTATGTCTTCTCAGGTTCAAGGTTTGACAGTGAATAACTCGTTTCCATGCCAGTATCAACGCTACAGGAGTAACTTCTACTTTCATAACCAATATAAACCCTATAGCCGGCCAGATCGGGATCGCTGTTCGGATCCCAGACCAGGGTCGCATTCTCGGCATACGCGTATGGACCTGGCATGACAAACAAGATCGCCAAAAGTGCAAAAAGACAACCCGTCAAACAATGATGTTTCTTTCTCATTATGTATCACCTTCATGCCTATGAGCTTGGCCTTGTCTTGAAAACTTAACATATGGCATATCCTGTCCCATGATTTCCCCAAACAGGTTATTCAAATAAAAATCTAATTTGAATCACTGAACTAACTATAATCTTCTCGCTTATAATTCCTGCAAATAATGTGCCGAGTGTAAATCAAGACTGTTGTATGCTAAGATTGCCATGGCTATTTGGTGTCAGGAAGCATGTTCAGTTTTTTATAGACCTCAAGATCCTCCACGTCCATATAATTGCTATTGGTCACCTCGTTTTCCTCTTAATACTGAAACCTGACATTTAAAAAAAGGCTTCGGAGCCACTGTTTGTCAATATGCAAGGATAAGCGTTTACCAACGGTCTTAATTTACACCTTAATGTGCCATATCATAATTTCATTAGACTTCTCTCATTTTCTACGATTTTTAGGGTGCTTGTACTTCAAACCGGAATCTCCAACAATTGGGTTTGCATTTATTGTTTACCATAATGACATTTTTACTACAATTATGTAATTCCCCGAAATTCAGATGTAACATCTCAATGAGTTCTGGTGTATCAAATGTTGATATTGAGCTGAATCCATAATTTATTGAGAACTTACATTCAGATCTCGTAACATGATTGAAAAACAGGTCTTTTTTGGGGACATTATCGGGCGTGGTGAAACCTGAGGGCCAGTGTCCAATTTTCATGCAATCCCCCAAAAATTAAGGAATCACGATTATTTTTCAAGCTGAATGACGAGGTCTGAAATTATGCTTTTCCCGAAATAATGAGTAACTTATCGACGTTGTGCTGTTATATTCACATTTTTTTTGTTTGACACGTCCTATTTAAGCCGCTATAATAAGGATCAAAATTGAATAATTATAAGGTCGTCAAAGATATCATGGATCTGTCTCCAACCACTGAAATAGAGATGATCGAACAACTTGCCGAGATGAAGCGAATTTACTCTGCTCTTGAAAGTTTACTGCCTGAATCCGGCCCGGCTTGTCTGGTTGTCAGCAGCGCTTCACCGGGTGAGGGCAAAACCCTCCTCGTTGGGGGGCTTGCCTCCTTCAGCGCTCGCCTTAAAGATCAGCGCGTTATAGCCATAGATCTCAACTGGCATATGCCGGCCCTGCATCGTTTTTTTGGATTGGATCAGTCTTTTGATTTTAACGATATGAAGGCTGTGCCGTCTGTTTTGGAGTTTGTGCAGCCGTCTGGCATAGACCACCTGGATATATTGACAGCCCCAAAATTTGAACAAAAAGATGCGAAGGGAAATTCACCCGGCAACTTGACGGGTATTAACATAATGAAGCATGCGCGCAAAGCCTATGATATGGTCGTTGTAGATACATCTCCCATATTACCAATCAATCGCAGTATGATGGATCCTGTCATATTTTCAAAAGCAGCGGATGGAACATTACTCATGGTTTTAAATTATGTGACTCCTAAGCATCAGGTCAAACGGGCTCACATGATTCTTGAAACATCAGGGGGACGGGTACTTGGGGTTGTTGTAAATCAATGGAAAAATCCGATGTTGTAAAAATACACCCCAAGCACTAACCCGGGCAAGCCGGAATTGATTATTGAAAATTGAATATTTGTGGAAATCGCGTCGCTCCGTCATTTTTTTGACAGGTCTTTTTAAAATTGAAAGAATTCCTTAAATTTTCAATATTCAATCGAAAATATTCAATCATTTGAATATAGGAAAAATAGCCCAATTAATATTTTTTTTGCTCTGTCTGCGTGCGGTCACGCACAGGCAGGCACAAAATGCAAGAATTTTACAACTAAGCAACTAAGAACTTCAGTCGGAGGAAAACATGCGATTTTTCCTGAAGCATTATGTTCATGCTATTTTAGCGAGGCGGTGCTGGCTGTTGCTCTTGTTTGTCCCTCCGTTGGCATACCTGCTGATAGCAGCCATAATCCCAGACCGCTTCTCCGTCGAACAGGAGATCTCAATCCCAAAAAATGCGTCGGTTCAATTTGGGAAAAAGCCGGGGAGTTCCTTACCTATGAGTGACATTGCATCACAGCCGGAAAGTTTTTTTCAGGACGGTTTTGCCCTGATCTTGTTGAAAAGAGAGCTCAATCCTGACACCATCCTCAATCCCACACTAGCCCCGCTGGGCAGACTGAGAATGATTGTTGAAAACAGTATGACCTTAACATTAAAGGGTGAAAAAACGGCGCTCGTTGTATATAAAGGTGAAGACCGGAATCTTGGGAAAAAACTCGTTGCTTTCTATTCGCAGCGTTTGGTTAGCAAGATCAAGGATGGAGGTCCGGGAATTCATCCTGAGGATCGGAATCAACACCCTTCTGCAAGTCTCATCGGGCAGTTCAAGGTAAGTGATCACCGGGCTTTTTGGCGATCGGAACGTCTATTACCATCCTTGGTAATCGCCACGATTTCGCTATTTGTTATCTTGATTATTATAGCCCTAATTGAATGGCTTGATACTTCATTCAGATCGGAACGTCAGATGGCCCGTTACCTGGGATTACCCATCATCGGTTCAATACCAAATCTTAAGAAAATCTCTGACGCTATATCATCGGACAACCAACCTACTCAGGTCCCGTAGGGGTGTAAATCAAGACTGTTGTATGCTAAGATTGCCATGGCTATTTGGTGTCAGGTGTCAGGAAGCATGTTCAGTTTTTTATAGACCTCAAGATCCTCCACGTCCATATAATTGCTATTGGTCACCTCGTTTTTCCCATAATCCTGAAACCTGACATTTTAAAAAAGGTTTCGGAGCCACGGTTTGTCAATATGCAAGGATCAACGTTTTCCAACGATCTTAATTTACACCCGCCGTATTGTAATACTGAAATCGATTGATAACGCAATAGATCCGGTTGAGACGAGGCTCCAGAAGGGTTAACTTCTTTCGAAATCCAATACGGATTTCATCCTTTTATTTGGCCCATTATCAGCATGCGGATATTGATAAAAACATCACGAAGGACCATTGTAATTATGTCAAATTTATCTCTTTCGAAAAAAGTTAATGCAGATTTTAGGTGGTAAACTGTATGGATGTGAAATCAGAACATAACCTTTCTATTCCCTGCGTTTTTCCCTTTTTAATTTTTAAATAAGGTCTTCTCAATCTTCTGTTGGCATCTTTATTGCATGAATATCAGTAAAATTCAGTTAATTTCAATTTTTTTTCGCTTGAAAAAGGCAAACCACACGAAAGAGTGGGACGCAAAGTCACTGGCCTAAGTTTCGGAACACCGGAATACGGCAGCAGGACTGCCGAGCAAGAGTGCGCTTCATTGGATACTGCACTTTGCACGGTAAAGGCAAATTATTGAGAGGTGCAGCCATGAAGAACCAAAGCAAAGTTTTCGTACTATCTTTTCAATTTTTTCGTATTTTTATTCTTTCTTTCTTAGCCTTATCAGTGATCTTCTCTCTTTTTGCCGCCAGGGCGCAAGCAGCCCAGGTGACTTTGGCATGGGATCCCAATACTGAACTGGACCTGGCCGGGTACAAGATCTATTACGGTTTTGAAACCGGCAATTATTCCTACAGCATCGATGTGGGTGATATAACAAGCTACACAATTTCCGGCATTGAGGAAAACCGCGCCATCTACTTGGCGGCTACCGCCTACGATGTTAACGGGAATGAAAGCGAGTATTCCGAACAAGTAGTTTTCAAAGCCGAAAACCAGCCACCCGTGGCCGACGCCGGTCCGGATCAGATTGTTAATGAGGGTGTGTCCGTAAATCTGAGCGGTATCAATTCGTCTGACCCGGAGGGTGGGATTCTTTCTTATTTCTGGGATCAGACAGGCGGATCCACCGTGGTTCTTTCTGACTCTGAGGCAGCACAGCCGATCTTCACAACCCCTAACGTGAGCCAGGACGGCGAATCGTTGACCTTTAGGCTGACGGTCACCGACGACAATGGTCTGAGTTCTGAAGATTACTGCACTGTCAATGTTTCGTGGGTTAATATTCCGCCTACAGCCGATGCGGGCCCGGATGTTACTGTGAACGAAGGAGAAGAGGTTGTCCTGGATGGTTTCGGATCTTCGGACCCGGACGACGGGATAGTGGCCTACCTCTGGGAACAAACCGGAGGACCCGGAGTGGAAATCCTGAACCCGACAGATATTCAGGCTTCTTTCATCGCTCCGTATTTGACATCAGGAGACGTCTCACTCACCTTTAAACTGACAGTGCAAGACAGTGGCGGCCTGATAGCCGGCGACACCTGTGTGGTCAATGTCACCTGGACGAATGCGCCACCCACTGCTGATGCGGGTCAGGACCAGACGGTCTGTGAAGGTGACACGGTAACTCTTGATGGTTCAAGCTCATGGGATCCGGACGACGGCATCGTTTCCGTCCGTTGGACCCAAACAGGTGGATCTCCCGTGAGCCTCTACGACCCTACGGCCGTGAAAACTACCTTTACAGCGCCCAAGCTTAATCCTGAATCCGGCCCGATGATATTTCAGCTAAGCGTAACCGATAAAGGCGGATTGACATCGCAAGATGCATGCACTATAAATGTAGCCGGGGACACGGTCTACGAAGACGCAGAGGATAGAAAAACCTACGGATGGTCGATTTACGATAACAACCCGAAAAGAGCGAGAATCCGAAACGTTTTTGATGATCAGCGGCAAAGTCGAGTCATCCAGCTAAATGGCTCTGGAACCGCTAATGGATATAGGTTAAGAAATGAGGATGGAAGCCTTTGGCACAACTCGGAACAATTCACCATTCAATGGAGTATGAAATACGATGAGGGTTTTGTGGTATACTTAGATGTGCAAACGACTGCGGGCCACCGCTATATTTATTATAGGCCAGACGACTATGACAACCTGGGAAGCGACAGATACGTGCACCACGGTCTTGGATCGGACGTTGTAGACGGGCAATGGCACACATTAACCCGGGATCTTGAGGCAGATCTTGAAGACGCTCAACCTGGGGTAAACATACTGGAGGTGAACGGATTTTTCATTCGCGGTAGCGGGAGAGTGGACGATATAAAACTACTATACTCACATCCTTCGGAAAAGGTATATGAAGATGCCGAAGACAGTACTACAACCGGTTGGCATGTTTATGACAATAACCCGACCGGTGCTACTATCTCCAATGTCTATGATGAGGATCACCAAAGCCGGGTGATTCGACTTGACGGCGCTGGAACCAATAATGGCTATGTTCTAAGAAATGAGGATGGGAGCTCCTGGCACAACTCAGAACAGTTCACCATTCAATGGAGTATGAAATACGAAGAGTCTTTTGTGGTGTATGTGGACGTGGAAACCACTTCGGGCCACCGTTATCTACACTATAGACCGAACGACTATGACGATCTTGGAAGTGGCGAATACGTACACCACGGTCTTGGCTCATCTGTTATAGACGGACAATGGCATACATTTACCCGGGATTTACAGACGGATCTGGGGGATGCACAACCTGGTGTTACCATTCTGGAGGTAAACGGCTTTCT
>Ga0164318_10003137_pt1 | contig 15578 bp, 8 predicted proteins | sample GuaBasSedimGuay9_FD_113734 | JGI IMG/M metagenome (GOLD analysis project Ga0164318, IMG submission 113734) | Subseafloor sediment microbial communities from Guaymas Basin, Gulf of California, Mexico - Guay9, Core 4571-4, 0-3 cm | ecosystem: Environmental > Aquatic > Marine > Hydrothermal vents >...
CATTACATTGACCATTGGGACCTGTCCAGACTTGGTTAGCATTAAGTGAACCTGAGGTAGTAGTAAAAAATACAGCCTCATTGGCAACAGGAGCGCCAACTGGATCTAATACTGTTACAGTAAAAACTTGATTTGTGCCTGGCGGATTAGTTACCATTGTTGGAGATATAAAATAACTATTGGGTGGCTCAGAGTTACATATAATATAAGCATAATTTGTTCCCAAAATGGGATGAATAATCTTTATAATATTCGTAACATCATCTAAATTTGGAGCAGTAAATGTAACAACAGTATTTCCATAAGGATCTGTAGTAGTACTTGAAGTATTTAAGCTCCCATAATTAACTTCAAAAGTTAAAGTTTCATTACCACAGGGATAAATATTACCATTAGTAATTTTATTAAGTTGTATATATATGTTTTGATTACTGTTAGGTTTAATTGTTGTAAAGGATGGATTAATCACTATATTATTAGGGGCACCAGAATCGTTTGTTATATATAAAGTATTTGTTTTCAGAGTTAATAAAGTGTCACGATTAGTATAAATAAAATGGATGCGAGCAACAGAATCATCTTTATCTACAGAACCGAACCGGATGTAATAATTAGGCCAACCATTATAAAATGTCCCATCTTGCTCCGTAGTTCTAAGGGTTTCGTCCAGATATCCTTCAGAAGAGTCAACATAAATTTGTATTATTTGATTATCCCAAGGGTCACCATTTTCATCTGTTACTGCTGTTATATCAATATTGTGCCAAGTTCCTGGTAATATTCTTGTATCTATCCAGCTGGGGAACCCAAAATCAAGATTACTCCCTGTACTTTGAGTTGTTACCCAGTCTTGAGCATAATTTACAGTTGGATGCGTAACTCTAACCCATCTTACTTCATTATCCCTATTAAGTTCAATGTTTGGTGTTGTATATATTACAGTAGCTGTTCCATCAGAGCCTGTAGTAGCACTTGTAACATTCAAGATACCACCACCTGGATAGGCAACTTCAAACCCAACAACTTCATTTGATACCACTCCATTTGTATAATCATAAACAGTTGCTTTAAATGTAACAGGCTCTCCTGGCCGCACTGTATAAGATGTGATATTTGTCATAGTCATTCTATACGCACCACCAACTGTTACAACTTTAGCGTTACTCAAAATTGTTGGATAATTTATTACTTTTACAGTAAGTGTATGAAGTTGTGGTGGAGCGTTTGTTACTGTATATAAATATACGCCAAACTCTCCATCATTAGGTGTAACTTGTGTAAAAATAGTAGGACCTGTATTAGAGAAAAAACTTCCTTTATCTGTTGATAATTCAATTGGTTCCCCGTTTATAGGATTATTATTAGTGTCATGAAGTACAATTGTAAAATATGCCCAACCTCCTCTTGCAACATTATTACTATATGGTGTTATATGGATATGATTGGGAATTAATGCTTTAGTAAATACTCTTACTGTATATTCTAATATTCCATTTCGCGCAATTCCAACATAGTGCATTATTTCATCTTCATCTATAGTATTTAAAGTAACCGATGCATTCCCATTAGTATCAGTGTATACATATACCTCATCAGACCCACCGTTTAAAGTACCATATGCATATGGGTCATATGTCCCATTAGTATCCGAGGCAATAAAAAATCTAATTAATTGTCCTTGCACATTAGGTATAGTTACAGTAATAGTCTCAGGTTCACCAGGACGATTTGTATGAATACCTGTTGGTGTTACATAAAAAGAAGATTTAGAAACAACTATGGATGTAACGGATGAGATATTAGCATGTTGCGCCACAATATGATGTTCCCATCCTTCATAGGTAGAAAGCTGTAAAGATAAATTTATCTTCCCTTGCTCATCTGAAAGACCATTAATAACTATATTCGTTTCATCATCATCTATTAATGTGCCATAATCAGCTGTAAAAACAACTGACTCACCTACAACAGGTCTATTACTTGCATCCAAAATAGTTAAAATTAAATTCTGATTACTTCCCGGTGTATTTGTTGATAACACAGGAGTAAAATACATTATTGAAGCAATTCCACCGTCAGTAGTAATATAGGAATATACATTTGACCCAAAAGATGATATAGTTACAGTATGAAGGTCATTATCTAAAGTACTTGTAGTCAAATTTGCAATAGCAATACCATCATTACCTGTAAGATTAGATACAACAGTTATTCCTGGTGTTCCAAAATAACCTTTATCAGTAGTAAATTTGACCCAGACATTTCCAACAGGTGCATTATTTGTATCTGTAACTTTTCCTTGAATTTGAACAGTTGTATTTATACCAACAGTAGTAGATTCAGGAACAGGATAAAGATTTGCTGCTGAACCAGCTTTGTTTGTAATATTATAATTATTTGTTCCAACACCAGGAATTTTTACCCTAAAATTATGGATAAAATTATCAATTTCAGCAGTAGTTATAATAGCAGATATTTTTCCATCAAAACCAGTGTTCCCACTTACAGGGTCAACTATACCACCACCGTCTATCTCAAATTCTACAAAAACATTATATACAGGCGCATTATTAGTATCAGTTACCAGCACCTCACAATTTACTGTTCCACCAGGATATATAGTTGTAGTTGAAAGTGTAACAATCATATTTGCTGGTGGTCCAGCTTCAGTAGTAATATACGAAGTTACAGATGAGGTGTTTGCATTATCTGCTATTACATAATGCACTAAATTATCTTTATTTTCAGTTGTTAGATGAACTGTTACATATCCCAAATTATCAGTGGTCTCATTATATTTATCTAATGTTCCATTAATGCAACTAAAATTTATAATAGCATTGCCAACAGGATAACCAGAACTGTTTTTAGCAATAACGGTAATACTTGTTGTTCCATTAGGGGCAACAGTATTACTTACTGGCTCAATAATTAGATATGCAGGCAACCCGGAATCAGTGGTAATTAATGCAGTATCATTTGTAGATGGCGAATTTATAGAAGCTGTCACAGTATGAGTTTTATTATCTTCATTTGTTATAGTAGTTAAGGTTGTAGTAGCTTTCCCATCAGCACCAGTGTAATTTGATAAAGGTGTTACAGTTCCAAAATCTGTGTTAAAATAAACAATAACTCCCTTAACTACTCTATCATTTATGTCTTTTACCGTAGCTGTTAAAACCTTATCACTTCCTGTTGGAACAGAAGATGAAGAAGGAATTAAATCTATAGAATAGGGTGCACCTGAATTTGCTGTATAGGTGCAAACACAAGATAAACCTGTTGAGTCTTTTACAATAACATTATAAATCTGATCATCATAATTACCTATTGTTAATACAGATGAAGTTTCGCCGTTTAAATCAGTATAATTAGATTTTTCGCTTAAATTTCCATATGGATTATTATTTGAAAAATAGATAACAGAACCATTTATCACATTAGAAGCTGTATCATATAAATTTACACTTATTATAATATTTGTATCTGGAAGAGTTGTTAAAGTTAATGGTGAAGCAACCAGCAAAGCCGGTGGTCCTGGCACAACAATTAATCTAATAGTATCATAAACTGTTTCATTTGGACTTTTATAATTGCCTATTTTAATAACATAATCATCTCCTTGCTTGGTAGAAACATAGAAAATATTTGTCACTAATCCATTATAAGTATAATTAGAAGTCTCAGATACACCAGAAAATGCTTGTGCTGTTCCCTGATTGGATGGACTTTGATCTATATATGACCAATATATTTTTGTTCCATTTGCAACTTTATTTCCATATTCATCTTTTACCTCTGCTATAATCGTTCTATAATTAGTAGCAGCACTTACATTTGTCTCTGTAGTTAAAATATTTATACTATACACTGGTCCTGGATTTATAGTAACAGGGAAATTGGTAATACCAGATAGTACAGGTGGCCCATCATCATCTGTTATTGTAATAGATGGATCAGGGTCGTCTGCTTCTGTGTCTTTATAATATACTGTAATTTCTCCAGAAGTTAGATTAATATTTGTAATCTCTTCGCCTGGTATGCAACTTGAATTTGAATAAAAATTTCCAGTTGGATTTGAAGATTGAAGTTTAATTGAAGTTGTGTCATCTGATACAAGATTACCATAAATATCCTCTGCCACAACAGTTAAAGAAATACCTTCGCCAGCTGTACCTGCTAAAATAGAATTTGTTAAAACTAATTTAACAGCCTCAGCAGGATTGATAGTAACTATTTGGTTGTTTATTCCAGTATATCCTAAGCAGCTTATACTAATTTGTGGCTCTGGGTCAGCATCTGTATCAACATAGTATACTTCTAATGTTCCACTTGTAAAGTTTTTAATAGTAATAGAATTTGTCTGATTAGTAGCATCACTTAAAGTAGAATAAAAACTTCCTGTAGAGAGATGAGTTGTGGAAAAATTTGCACTCCCAGATTCTGTTGTTCTACGGTTATTATAAATATCCCTTGCTTCAATCTTTATTAAAATTGGTGAACCTGCTGTTCCTGATAAAGGCAAATTTAAAATTGTTAAATGCTCAGGAGCTGCTGCATTAATTATTACATTATTAGTTGCAGCTCTTAATAAGGGAGCAACTCCATCAGTATCTGTAACAGTAATTTGTGGGTCAGGGTCATTTGCTTCTGTATCCTTATACCATACAGTTAGCTCGCCATCAACTAAATTAACCTGCCCTGTAATTTCATTTATATCATTACTTGCATCAGAAGCAGTAGGATAAAATTTTCCTGTGCTTGAACCTATTACACCAAATGTAACTCCTGTTGCATATTGTGCAGCTAATTGTCCAGTATCATCTTGTGCCTGGACTACTACCTTTATTGGGGCACCTGCAGTTCCTATTAATGTGTTTGTAATAACTAATTGTGTAGCTTCTATTGCAAACAAAATTTTACCAGCTAAACACAGAATAATTAAAATATTAATTATACGTGCCATTCTCTTACTCTAATTTCACTTTTTTAATTTCTTCAATTTCATTTCCTGCCATATCTGCAATAATAATTTCCAAAGTATAGATGCCAGACTCAACATTGTTTCCTTCTTTATCCTTGCCATTCCACACAACAGGTTGAGGTGATACTTTTAGTGCAAATAATGTATTTATTAAATTTTCTTCTTTTATTCCTTCTCCTTTATATATATTGACTTTGTAATATTTTAACACTTTTTCCTCAGTGTTAAAATCTATTACAATATCTTCCCAATCACCATCCTCTTTTCGCTTAATTGTTTCTTTATTTAATGTAGAATTTAAAGAGGGTGGAATAGAATCAATCACAAACTGAAATAAAGGCAGTTCAGTCTGATTACCATCAATGTCAATTGCTCTAACAATATAATTGTAAACTCCATCTTCTACAACTTTGCCATTATTATCTTTTCCATCCCATTCAATCTTATCAGGAGCTGATACTTCACCTCTATAAACTCGAACAACTTCTGATTTTCCTCGTAATATAACTACTATCCATTCTTTTAAGGGACTTTCATCTTTTATATTTAACTTAATCAAATAAGGTTTTCCAATTTTAGTAGAATAAAACGGTTCAGAGAGTGCTTTTACATAAGGCTTATATATATCTCTGCCTTTTCCCCATGCCATATTAAAAGTAAACCGATGAGTATTACCTACTATACTATATGGCACAAATGCATAATCAAGTTTATATGATTTATATCTCACACCGCACCCTAATGTGAAACCAGCAAGATCAGTTCCTATCTGATAACCCGTTCGTATAAAAAATAGGTCCTTAATCGCTATTTCTACACCAGAATTTATTATAATTCCTTCATCCCTTGATTTTTCAAGATTTAGTAAAAATAGAAAATCTTCTTTACCAGAATGAATAACCTCATGTTTAAAGAGTTTAATTAACAGGTCATCAATATAAAATTGATAAGAGGCACCTATTCCAAAAGTTAAAGGTAATGGATCTGATTCTTCTTTTACAGCAGTTGAAAAACCAATATTTTTTATAACAAATGCTATATCAAAATTTTTATATAAAGTATTATAATAAATACCCAGATTTAAGCCCAAACTTATTCTTGAATTCTCGTAAAATGACTCTCTAATAAAATTTAAAGTGGTTCCAATATGTAGTTTTCTCAAGTATTTATATGGTATCTTTTTCCCAAATCCTACAACTAAACATAAATCAGTATTGGAAAAAGTATCAACTGCTCTATGATCGGTTGTGGTATGTGGGATGTCACTTAGAGAGAAAAATTTTATACCTAAGCCAAATGTTCCAATCCTTCTAAAAGGATATACAATTCCCAGGGTTCCTGAATTAGCTCCTCCCAACCATCTTAGATAAGTAGCTGTTAATTCCTTACTTCTAATAATATTTAATGAAGATGGGTTCCAAAATAATGAATCAACATCATCAACAAGCGGAGTTGTAGCACATCCTAATGCCGTGGCTCTTGCATCATGTTGAATTTTTAAAAATTCTGCACTACTTGTTCCTGCATTTTCTGAAAAGGAAAATATATTAGTCGCGTATAATAATAATATAATTCCAATATATTTAACTAAATGCCTATTACAAATAATTATCTTCATAATATTCCTATAACCCTGTATTTAATAAAATTTTCTATTCAACAGTATAGCAATTATAATGCCAAAATTATTAATTAATGAAATAAATTTAAGACTACTTTATTACAGTTTTTCTGTAATTTGTTGTAAAAATTGTGCACTTTTTTGCGTAATAATTAGAATAGAGTAAAATTTATACATTAAAAGTCCTATTGTTACACAGTAATTTTTATTTATTTTAGAAGCTAAAATTATTTTTTGAGTCTTAAAATTACAATCCGAGTTCTTTCCTTAATTGGTTCATCAATTGATTTCCCATTAAAGTATGCTATTTTTTTATAATACTTAGGAGTACCATAAATTTTTTGTGAGATACTCCACCAAGTTTCGCCTTTATTAATATCATAAAATGTATATAATTCTTTATCCAATATAAATTTTACCTCCTTATAAACTAAACCTAAACTTAATAAATAACCCTCTGTTAGCCAATTCTTTATATGATAATAATTTGCTTTTAATGCTTTATATTTCTGAGTTTGTTTTAATTTTTCCAGAACATTTGTTGGTGGAATCTTAATGCTTTTATATATTCTTGAAAAATTGTCCATTTCTAAATGCGTAAGATTATTATATAAAGCCAATGCAAGATAGTAATCTGAAGAATTATAAAATTTTTCACATAACTTAATTAAACTATCACCTAATTTGACAGAGTATTCAATTTCTCGTTGTGTAATTTTTCGTTTATAATATATTTGAAAAAAATCCTTTTCTCTTTTTTGATAAAATAAAAGTATAGTATTATCATCACCAGAAACAACAGGAAATAAAGAATTATTATTCTTTGTTAAATTAAATGGCTTAGTCCATATTTTCTTTTTATTATTATAAAACGAATAATATATATCTGTTTTACCGTTTTGTCCGTCACACCAGAAAAGATGAATTCCATCTTCATTTACTAAAACATCACTCATATTATAAAATTTTTCAAATTCAAAATCATCTGCATTTAAATTTAACCTGAATCGTTTTAATTTATCCCCCGCTAATAAGAAAAGATATAATCTGTTATACTTTTTACCTATCCAGGTTATATAAATTTTATCTTTATAAATTTTTGCTTTTGGTGCAGATAAAATATTTTCTTTTGTAATTTCTATTTTAGGTATCCAGCTTGTTCCTTTTCCCAAACTTTCAATAAAATATAATCTCTCGCCATTATCCGTTTCACCTTTCCAGTATATTTTAAATTCATTATCAAATAGAATTTGAGGATAAAAATTATCATATTCACCATCTGTTAAAAATGATTTTAAATACCATTTTTTTCCATAATCCTCACTTTTTTTAAAACAAATATGATAATTAACTTTTGAGTCGTTAACCCAAACAATCCCTGCATATTTGCCATTCATTATAATTGCAGGGAACATTTCATTATCTTCACTTTTTGTAATTTTCTGAGTTGCTTGCCAATTTACTCCATAATTATCACTATGTTTTAAATATATTTGTGGATTTTTTGAAGTATAATCCTCCCATACAATATTAATATAATTTTTAAACACAGCAATAGATGGATGAATAGCATCTTCTATACTTTTAGAAATATTTTTAGAAATGCTCCACTCTTCCCCACTATCTTTTCCCTTTTTATAATAGATTTGATATTTACCTGTTCTATTATCCTGCCAGACAAGATGAATATCATTATTATATTTAAATATAGAGGGACATTCAGCTGAGCCTTTTCCATCGCTAATTCTTATAGGTTCTCCCCACCCTTCGTTATATGCATATTGAAATAATTCTAATCCATTTGAATAGAGTAAATTTAAATGAATAAATGAATAAGCCAAGTAAATTATTAAAATTTTATTTGCCCGCATAATATTTTTCTTACTATTATTCTATTATTAATTTCGGTTTTGTAAGATGATATGTTTAATTAAAAAAGTCCATATTCCATATTGAGATTCAGATAAACAGCTCGCTTCTATTCAGTATCCTATACCTACTTTTTATTTATAGACTGTCTGGAAATTATAATTTAAGATATATAAACAATTAAAATATTGTCATTTTTAAATTACCTACATCTCAAAGACACAAAACTTTACTCATTTTAATCCTTACTCCTACATCCTGTAGATGCGGAACCATGAAATCTCTCCCCACTTACAGGATGTGAGTGTGGAGCTCCGAAAACTGTAAAATTTTGTGCCTTCTATTATATAAATTACCGAATAGTCTCATTTATTTCTTTACTATTAGAACATAATTTATTAAAAGAGGCTTTCATAGCATCATTCATTCTTCTCTTAAACTTAGCCTGTTTAAAAAATTTTGTAATTAAAGAAAATACTCAATCATTTTCAGTTTTTGGAGAGATAATCCCTCGCTTACAAGATGTGAGTATGTGAGAAAAAAGTAGCACAGGCATTCCTGGTTGGAAACGAGAAGGAAAGTGTGAAAGGGTATTGACGGAATATACATTTTCTACTATATAAATTTGCTCTGATAATATTGCTTATTACAATTTTTAAATTCATAGATGAAAATCTGATTTTTTTAATCCCGAATGAAAAAACAATGGAAGGAAATGCAAAACTTTATTGTTAATTTTTTAACAAAAATTTTAGCACAATCTCAATCTATGGATGGATTAAGCAAGGGGTTAGCAATAAAGTTTATAAAGTTGTGCACCGTCCCTCATTTAGCGGTGAATTGCAAATTTTATGTATTTTACATAGCATTCAATGCAATTGGAGCATTCGGCAACTTATTTGTTGTAGAATTAGTATTTATATATTTGTCAAGTCTGGGATTATTGCCACTATCCTCACCTGTGACAATCAAATCTAAATCGCCATCATTATCAATATCCCCAAGCGAGATGGAACTCCAATAAACTCCTGTGCCCCAGTTTGTGTATGGTTCTGTAAAAGTTGCATAAGATTTATTACATATCAAAGCAATATTGAAAAGCCCAAATACCATTAATATTACATATCTTTTCACTTTTTTATCAACCTTCTCTCTTCCTTAAAATTGCTCGGTAATCATAATCTACTACATTTATACAATTAAAACATTGCCATTTCAATTTTTAATTTTTAATCTTTAATCTTTTATTATATATATTATACCACATTTTCTTAAAAATGTCAGCTTTTTTAAAAACTTTTGTAATGCAAACAGTAAAAAAGGAGGCACTTGTCTTCCTAATAGATTTCTAAATCAGGCGATGCTTCAGCTATTTCAGAAGATGAAAGGTATCACTACACCACATTTCAATGACACAAAATTTTACTTATTGATTTTTGCCTATCAGATATAACTTGAATGCTTCCCTTACAGAAGGCTCAACTAATCCTTATCCTTCAACAGATTTTCTCTACTCACCCGTTAATTCTCCTTTCAGCTCCTCTTTTTTAAATGTGTATCGGTTTCCTTCAATTGTTTATCTGTTTTCTTTTGGCTCTCCTGTAATTCCTTTATCCCAAGCATCATATTTTTTATTAATCATTCAGATTTCGTCCCATAATTATCTGTTGCTTTCACTGATTTATCTCTCTACCGACGCATACCTGTTCCCTACTTACTTTTAAAATTTTATTTAACAGTGCTCCCAGCGCTGATGAATGAAGACTTAATTTTAAGCATAATTATTAAACAAGCAAAGAAATTGTAGGGGACCTGATTTATTAAGCCACTACAAGCAAATTTTTGACAGCTCAATCTTTATTGCTGAAATCGCATCAAAAATGTTGACAAGTATTTTAAATTTAGATATATTAAAATATCTCATAGATGAGAATGGGGAGTCGTCTAATGGCAGGACAGCGGACTCTGGATCCGTATGTGGAGGTTCGAATCCTTCCTCCCCAGCATTATTCTATTTTATTATTTATTTGTATGTAAATACTTGTCAAGTGATTCCTTATAATTTCTTTACAGGGTATATAATAAATAAATGGACTAATAGATAATGATGAATTTCCACATTGTAATTATAGTTAACATCATAAAAAATAGACTATTTCGCAATATGCGAATATTGTAGCAATTGTGTAAAAGCTCTGTATCAAGCAATTATAATTCTATTTTCGCTATAATACCATTTATTTTAAATTTATGTTTTATCTCATTGCGTAGATTTATCGCTTCTTTTTTATTTTTAAACTTTCCTACCATTGTTCGGTAAAATTTCCCTTTATCAGTATTAACTGTTCTCATAAATGCATTATACCCGTGAACTTTAAGCTTAATTCTTAAATTATTAGCATATCTTTTATTTTTAACACTTGAAAGCTGAACTGTATAATATTTTCTTCTTTTTTTCTTTTTTTCTCCTTTTTGTGGAAAGATTCTCTTTACATTTAATTTATCAAAAATAGTGCGATTAGATTCCATAAATTTTATTTTCCTAAGTGCGATTTCATATTCAGGTGTGCCTTTAAATTCTTTTAAAATCTTTTTATAATAATAATAAGCCTTTCTATAATTTTTCATCTTTATGTATGAATTTCCAATTCCAACATAAATCTGAGGAAAATAATTTTTATTTTTCAACTTTAATGCGGTTTTATAAAATTTAATGCTTTTTTTATAATTGCGCTTTTCAAAATATGTATTTGCCTTGCCTATCAATGCAAGGATATAAAATCTATCTTTTTTATTATAATTCAAAACCCGATTAAAATATTCTATTGCTGTAGAATAATTTCTCTTTATAAGATGCGTAATACCAAGCCAGTAATTTGAACCGTAAATAAAATCGCTTTTGGGATAATTGTCCTGTAAATGCTCAAAAATCCTTATTGCTTCTGTATAATTATTATGGAGAAAGTAAAGTTTTCCTAATTTATAAAGTGCTTCATCTGCTTTTTTATATTCTGGAAATTTTACCAGGAGTTCCTTGAAAGCTAAAATAGAAGAATAATAATCTTCTTCTAAAATCGCAATGTAATAATATATATCAGGAAGATAATAACTTGAAGGATATTTTTCTTTAAATATTTTAAATCCTCTAAGTGCATCTTTATACTTCTTCTGTCGGTAAAGTTTTATAATTTTATTAAATTCCTTTTTCTCAAGATAGGTCTGTGAATATAAATCTGCAAGTAAAAATAATAGTAAAGCCCATAAAATTATTAATCTATTTAGTGCTTTTTTCATCTGTTTTGGAAAAATTTGTTTTCTGCTTTAGTTCAAAAATTGTTCTATTTTTCTTAAAAAGCATTTTAAGCCAAGCAATAGAACTGATAATAACTCCAAATAATACAGAAAGTATAATAATTACTATAAGTGACATTTTTGTTTTATAAAAAATTAAATCTACATCTACAAATTGATTATTTTTAAGGATTATAATTGTAAACAGGATAATCAATATAAGATAAAAAATTATTTTATAAATCATAATAATTCTCCTATTAAGGTGATTCCCTTTGCTTCTACAATTTTTACTTTATAAAAATTCCCTTGTTGTAGTTTCTTATTTTTAATAATTACAACTTTATTTATTTCGTCCCTGCCCATTGCATCTTCTAAATTCCTTTTACTTTGGGATTCTATCAATACATCTCGGATTTTATTTTTATGTGATTTAATTTTTTCTTTTTCAATTTCTCTTTGAATTTTTATAAGGAGTTCTAATCTTTTATTTTTTACCTCTTCTGGTAATTTGGCAGGAAAAGTTGCAGAAGCTGTATAAGGCCTATCTGAATACTTAAACATAAATGCTTCATCAAATTTTATACTTTTTGCGATATTTATTGTTTCTTCAAAATCTTGTTCTGTTTCACCAGGGAACCCAACAAGGAAATCAGTACTTAAATTATATTCTTTTTTGTATGAATTTAATCGTTCCACTATTTTTAGGTAATGATTCACATCATATTTTCTATTCATCAATTTTAAAATTCTGTCAGAGCCAGATTGAATTGGCAAGTGAATCCACCTGCTTACTTTCGGAAGAGTAAATACAGCGTCAATTATCTCATCATTAAAATCTTTCGGATGTGAAGTCAGAAATTTTATCCTCTTTATCCCATCTATCTGATGAATTTTATATAAAAGCTCAGCAAAACATATATCAGAATTATCTTTGCCATAAGTATTAACATTTTGTCCAAGTAAAAAAATTTCAACTACACCATTATCTGCAAGTCTTTTTATATTTTCTATTATTTCAATACTTCTCCTACTTATTTGTGGTCCACGTAAATATGGCACAATACAATATGTGCAGAAATTATTGCATCCAACTGTTATATCAACAAGCGATTGAAAAGGATATGTGCTGTTCCGCACGGGTTCAAGAAATCTGTATTCATCAAATTCCACATTAATAAGATTCTCTTTCCCATTCTTTAAAATTTCTGGAATTAATGAAAGCTTATATGTGCCAAGTATATAGTCAGCATTTTTTATATTATGTTTCTGATTTTGTGCAAAACACCCTGTAACTACAATTTTTAATCCTTTTTGTTTTTTTAAGTAACTTAGATATTCCAATCTATTAAACACTTTCCTCTCAGCGTGCTCTCTTACAGAGCAAGCATTTATAATAACAATATCTGCATCTTCTTGGGAATCTGCTAAAACAAATCCTGAAGTATTCATTTTCTCTTGCAATTGGTCAGATAAGCTCACATTCATTTGACAACCATAGGTCTCTATATAATACTTTTTCATAAGTATGGATCATCTTCTTTCATTAAATAATTTTGAACATAATCTTTTATAGCATTTTCAAGAGATGTAAATTCTTCAGTATATCCTGCATTTCTTAATTTTGACAAATCTGCTTGTGTAAAATACTGGTACCTATCTCTTATACTTTCGGGCATTGGAATATATCTAATTTTGATAGGCTTTCCCATTGCATTAAATGTTGCTTTTGCTAAATCATTAAAACTCCGTGCTTGACCTGTCCCTACATTGTATATACCTGATACTTGTTGATTTTCATAAAAATAGTGCATAACTTTTACAACATCTTTAATATAAACAAAATCGCGTTTTTGTTCACCATCTATAATACCTTTTCTGTGAGATTTAAATAATTTTAATTTTCCTGTTTCCTTTATTTGAGAATATGCTTTACAGACCACACTTCTCATTTCACCCTTATGATATTCATTAGGACCACATACATTAAAAAATTTAAGTCCAACAAATTTTGTATCAAAATTATTTCTTATTATCCATAAGTCAAAAAGGTGTTTTGAATAACCATAAATATTGAGCGGTTTTAATTTTAAGGTAGTTTCATTTGAATCAGAATATCCAAGTGAGCCATCACCATAAGTTGCACCAGAACTTGCATAAATAAATTTTTTATTATTTTTTGCACACCATATCGCAAGTGTTTTGGAATACTCATAATTATTGCTCATCATATAATCAGCATCTCTTTCAGTTGTAGAGCTGCAGGCTCCCATATGAACAATTACATCAATTTTAGGTAGCTTGTTTTCCTTAACTAATTCTAAAAATTTTTCTTTTTCAATATAATCATCAAATCTTTTATTTCGTAAATTTTTCCATTTGTCACTCCTACGAAGTCTGTCAACAATTACAATATTATCAATTCCTTTCTGATTAAGATACCAGACATATGCACTTCCAATAAAACCAGCACCACCTGTTATTACTACCAATTTTTAACCTCCTTTTATTTTTAATATACTGTTCGGTAATTATAATTTAAATCATACCTAAAATTATAAATTACACACTTTAAATTTCCATACTTTCAAAAAGGCACAAAATTTTATCCCCCACTTACAGGATTTAAGTGGGGAATGTCCCTTTTCCCATTTAAATTACTGAACACTCTCTTTTTAAATTTAGCCACATAAATACCATGGGCACAAATTTTATATATAAAATAATGGAGAAAAATAGAGTTGTCAAATTATTTTCCAGGTAATTCAAACAGTAAAAAAAGTGCTTCTCTCCTTGATAGATTTCTATATTCAGCCTCTATTCATAGAGGCTGAATCTGTTTTATTTGATAACAATTCAGTAACTTATTCACTGGCTTGTTATTTATTACTCACTGGTCTTTATGAATATTCTTCTTGACATCAGAAATGAGTTTTATAAGATAATAGCAAATAATGAAATATCGGAAAGTGAAATATACGAACCTTTACAATTAAAAAGTTCGTATATATTTCTGCAAATGGATAAAAAGTGAACCTTTAAGTTCGCTAATATTTGAGATAAGCTCTATTGCTGAAGCTTGGAGCCTTTTAAGAGGTAGCTGCTTGGAGTCACCTATCCGCAACCAAATGAGACGGCGTAAAGAAAGTGGAAGTAAAATGCTATAGCGAGTATTCGGGCATTTAGCCGACCAGCTACGCCGTTATTGGAAATTCTTCGCCCAAAAATTGGGAGGTGATAAAATGGTAGAATATTCAGATGAAGAACTGGACGAAATTCTTGATAGGGTCCATCAATGGGGTGTAGAGTTCTCCAAAAGCAAATATTTTGAAGAATTGACTGAGAAACAGAAACAGGACTCAAAATTTGTGATTATGTCTTTTACAGAATACATGTATTCCTACCACGGGTTATCTCCTGAAGAATGGAATGAAGACGAGGTTGAAAAATGCTGTTTATATACACTACCAAGAAAGATTAGTGCAGATGAAACTTATTTTGAGTCCATACAAAAAAATATGGAGTTTGTTCCGCTTGCTTTGGACACTGCTTTGAGTTAAGGCATTAAGGAAGAATGGAAAAAATTATTGAAAAGTCAAATAGATTTAGTATAGTAAAATCAAAGAGACGGCAGTGTCATATACGCTCGGAACCTTATATGACATTCCGCCTCTTTTTTGCCGAATCAAAAATATAAAAATATGGGAATAATTGTAAGTTATGGAGGTTAAAAAATGGCAACAATAAACGATATACTCAAATCAAAGAAAAAGCCAAAGGAAATTGTTGAACTTTTGGCTGAAAAATTAAAAA
>Ga0164318_10003138_pt1 | contig 15577 bp, 24 predicted proteins | sample GuaBasSedimGuay9_FD_113734 | JGI IMG/M metagenome (GOLD analysis project Ga0164318, IMG submission 113734) | Subseafloor sediment microbial communities from Guaymas Basin, Gulf of California, Mexico - Guay9, Core 4571-4, 0-3 cm | ecosystem: Environmental > Aquatic > Marine > Hydrothermal vents...
GAGGCCGTGGCAAGAGAGATCGAAACTTACGTACGAGAGAACACTTCTGAAGTGGGAATTGAGACCGACATCTCATTCATCACCAAGGGCAGGGGCTGGAGCTCAGACCCAGACAATCCCTTCACCCAAGTCTTCTTGGAGGCGGCCAGAGAAGTCGCCGACCCGCAGATTGTCATGGCCGCTGACCTCGGTGGCAATGACGGTCACTACTTCACGTCGGTCGGAATCCCAACTGTGTGCTTTGGCCCAATCGCTGCTGATACCAATTTCCATGGGATTGACGAGTTCATGCGTTTCTCTGACTATGAGAAGGTCAAGGGCGTCTTGATTCGGTTTGCGGAGACGTGTGAGTGATTGGCTGACCTACGTAGTCTTGAGATTGGGGCCCCAGGACCGTTTCTTCCACCGTGGGATAATGCCCTGAAGAACGCGCGGCTCATCGACTCACTGGGCTATGATAGCATGGCGTTTCCAGACCACTTCGCCGGTTTCGTTCCCGAGTGCATATGGACGCCGGACATAACTCCACTCGCCCTGCTTCAACCATCTCCTCACACCTACTACGAGCTGGCATCACTGATGGGCGCGGTCGCTGCCGTGACCGAACGAGTACGTTTGATCTCCGCAGTTACAGAGCCGCTACGGCGACATCCAGTGTTGTTGGCTCAGACCTTTCTGACACTCGACCATATCAGTCGGGGCCGCACAGTCATGGGGATTGGTGCCGGCGAGGTCGTAAATCTTGAGCCGTACGGGATTAGCTACTCAGCGCAGGTGGGCAAGCTCCGTGAGGCACTTGACATCATTCGTAAGATCTGGGTGAGCGACCAGCCGTTCGACTATCACGGCCGTTACTGGCAGATGAAGGGCGCCGTTATGTCACTTCGGCCTGCGGTACAGGGTCGTCCGCCTCCCATATGGGTTGCAGCTCATGGCCCAAAGATGTTGGAGATTGCTGCGGAGTTCGGCGACGGCTGGATTCCGACACTTCTCCGTCCATCCGAATATCGTGAGCGGCTGAGAATCATTCAGCGACACAGAAGACGAATGGGGCGTGATGGGCAGTTCACGGCGGCGCTATGGAACTGGTACATCTTGGATGAGGACTTGGGTGAGTGTGAACGTCTGATGCGCACGCCTCTGGCCCGAGCCTTCGCTCTTCTCTATCCGGCATCGGAGTGGAAACGGTTGGGCCATCAACACCCATTTGGTGAGGACTTCTACTCGCTTCGTGACTACGTTCCCATGCGCTATGATCGCGAGACCGTGCTCCGCGCGATAGACATGGTGCCAGATGATGTGCTCCGGGAGTTCTACACCATGGGGGACGCGGAGTCTGTCATCAAGCAGCTCGAAGAGTACGTGCGGGCCGGTCTTCAGCACATCATCATCTGGAATGCAACAGGCATGTTCGACTTGGAGAAAGCAAGAAACTCAAATATGATCTTGAAGGAGGTACTTGGTTACGTCAAGGGATAGCGTCATCCTGGTGACTCAAAACCGTCACAAGCTGGCGGAATTGACCCCATTGTTCAAGAGATACAATGTGTCCTTTGAGACCATATCCTACGAGAAGTTCGAGATTCGTTCAGACGATGTCGAACAGATTGCAAGGGCAGCCGCTCTGCATGCCGCCGATGTGTTCGGTCGCCCGGTAGTCGTCGACGATACTGGCCTATTCATAGACGCGCTCAACGGTTTTCCACGGGCGTATCCTGCGCTTGTGCTGGATACCATCGGTCGCAAGGGCATTCTAAGGTTGATGGAGGGTGTGGCGGATAGGACTGCGCGTTTCGTCACTGCAGTGGGATACTCCGACGGTACGATGGTGAAGACCTTTGTGGGCGAGATGAAGGGAACAATTGCCCTGGAAGAGCGAGGCACCGGGGGTTTTGGCTATGATCCAATCTTCATGCCTGAGGGATTCGACCGTACCTATGCTGAGCTATCCTTCGAAGAAAAGGTGTCAATCTCACATAGGACCCGTGCCTTCACAGCGTTCCTTGATTGGTATACCTCGACTCTTCGGAAAGCTTAAGGTACGCCAGAGAACTGTTGGTCGATGCCAATGTTGACGGTCAGCGAAACGGCGCTGAAGGCACTGAGGGAACTGGGTCTCACAGAGTACGAAACCGCAGCCTATCTTGCCCTAGTCCAAGGCGGGCAGATGGCCGCATCAGATGTGAGTCAGAAGTCACAGGTCCCATATTCGCGCATCTACGACGTCCTAGGTCGCTTGGAGGAAAAGGGATTCATACAGATTCAGCGGGGTCGCCCGACCATGTACGTTGCAAAGGCCCCGGTAGAGGTCGTGAAGCTTGTCAGGTTGTCGTGGGAAGAGCGCATAGAGCGTTCCTCGAGGATTGTTGTGGACGAGCTCCAACCTCTCTATGAACGCGAAACAAAGGTCACAGCTCGCGATGTCTTCGTGATTCATGGGCGGGCTGCAATTCTCGCCAAGGCAATCGCGATGATAGAATCAGCACGCGAAGAGATCAAGCTCTCTCTTCCAAGTCTTGACATGGGTGTTGAGGAACTGGACGCCATCATCGAGAAAATACTAGATGTGCACGCATCTCATGTGTACATTCTGACATCGAAAGTGGATGAGTCACTAGTCCCACTCATTCCTGAACGCTACGAGGTGCGAACACGGGATAGGGTCTTTGGAGCGGGCCTTGTGTGCGACACCCGCGAGACCCTCATCATGTTGACTGCGACGGGCCAAGCACAGTTCTTGGGCGTCTATTCAAATCATGTTGTCTTTGCCTCTATGGGAGGCGCGTACTTTGATTCACTGTGGACAGACTCGGTCCCTCTTCGATAAGTTATGTCTGCGTTTAAATCGTGTAACACTCGCACTAAGATGTGAGGTGCTCGACCGCTGTACGGTGACTTCATGGGAGAACAGACCACCTCTCCATCGCTTCCCGAATCGGAGCTACGTGGCAGGCTATCACCATCGGCGGCGTCCATGTTGGACAGCCTACTGAAACTCAAAGTCGGCAGTCCCCTCACGTTGTTCCAGCAGATGCCGGAGGCACTGAGTTTCGAACGGATGGTTCGCACTTTTCGTGGAGACCTCTACTCTGCTGTTCTAAAGCGTCTTCGCAGGCTGCTCTCACTCAGCTCTGATGTGATTGTGACTCAGCGTGACATGTTCCTGCTAGTCGTCAATGAGTGGAACTCCAACATCTCTCAGCTCTCTGAAACAGAACTGCGCGTACTCTGTTCCTACGTCCGGCATCCGTCTGAGAGCATTGACGGCATAGCTTCTATGGCCGGAGTATCTTACGCCCAAGCCCGGCGTGCACGAGGGCGGCTTGTGAACAGCGGGATACTTCGTCTGGAGGGAGTGCTCAACACGTCGGCCCTAGGATTGGAACGCCTGTTGGTGCGCCTCGAGAACCCGTCCCTAGTGATATCTTCGCCCTACGTGGAGAAGACATTGTTCGTGGATGGTGCATCCTCAGTTGTCATGCAAGTGTTTCTCTGTCCATGTGAGCATGTACCAGAGGTGGTGTCATTGGTGAGGTCGCTGCGCTCAAGCTCCGAGAGCGCCACGGTATGGCGTCTTGCAGCGGGGTTTCTTAGCTGTTCCCCATTCTACTACGACTTCTCATCACGGGGATGGCGTGTTGATGCTGTGCATCTTGGGATGGCTCTGCGTGGGTCCTATGAAGCAATCTCCATTGGTCGTGCGAGTGCATCTGTCCAAGCACGGCCGCGTCTGGGTGCTGCAGATGTCCGACTGATAGACCGTCTGCGAAACGAGTACAGAGCCCCCGCTTCACATCTTGCAGAAGCAACGGGTCTGTCAGAATCCACAGTGTTCAAACGGCGTGCAGTTTTGACATCTCATGACGGGCTGGTGCTTCCTCGCGCGAGGCCGCATCTTCCGCTACTGACCGGACGAGTCATGCTCACAGCGCCACCACAGTCTGCAGGCCGAATACTGGAAACGGCGTCCCTCCTGCCGATGTCGTTTGTTTCTCAAATTCACAACTTGGAATCTCCCAGCGAGGCACGCGTGATAGCCTTGGTTGCCCTGCCTGCTGAATCTCTCCGCTCCGTGTTGGATGTTATGCGGTATGAGGTTTCCGCGGTCGACGCTATCACTATCGATTCGATTGCCGCGGGCCATACGGAGTGTATGCAGATAGAATCGATGTACGACTGCCCCACATCATCTTGGCGCTGGAATCATGGTGATTTCGTTGATGTGCGGGGCTACTCAGTGGTTCGACGCGAGGCTGAGGGCTCGGCCATCCCTCTCGACCTGGTGACATAAGTATTATGAGCAGAGAGGTGCGGGCCATCCTTGACATGTTTGAAATAGTGTTTCTCGGGACTGGTGGCTCAATTCCCACTGAAGGACGGAACCATCCCGCTATCGCAATACGGTTTCAGGGCGTCGTTCTGCTCTTTGACGCAGGAGAGGACGTTCAAAGGCAATATATGCGAGCAGGCCTTGGCCTGAACCGCCCTATGGCAATCTTTGTGTCGCACATCCACGCCGATCATGTGATAGGACTGCCAGGTCTTCTTCTTCGAATGTCACTTCTTGGACGACAGCGTCCCCTTGAGATATTCGGGCCAAAGGAACTGATTGAATACGTGAGAATGACACGCGACTCCATTGGTCTTGGCACGACCTTTGAAACCACCGTGTACGCTGTCGACGAGGGGCGGCTATGGGGGCACAACGGACTCTCTGTACGAGCCTTTCCCGTGAAGCATCGTGGTCTAGCGCTAGGTTTTGAGGTCACCTATCAGCGACCGAGAGGCAAGTTTCACCCGGAGCGCGCCGAAGCACTTGGGGTTCCCCGTGGTCCCCTCTGGCACAATCTCGCCATGGGAAAGGCAGTAGAGATAGATGGGCGCCGCATCGAGCCACATGAGGTTAGTGATCCTCCTCCAAGTCCTCTAAAGATTGTGTACACTGGCGACACACGACCGTGTGAGTCACTTCTTGAGGCTGCGACTGGTGCCGAGGTGCTAATATCTGAGGCCATGTATGCCTCGGACAAGGTTGACTTGGCACAGGAACGTGGGCATATGACCGCTCGTGAGGCTGCTGAGCTTGCAGCTGAGGCTGATGTGAAACTTCTAGTCCTGACACACTACAGTCCGCGGTACGACTTGGAGCGTGGCGCGACGATTTTGAATGAGGCGCGTGAACTCTTCAGCAACACCATACTTGCCCACGACCTCATGCGGATAGAGGTCACTTGGCAAGGTGCTCGTGTCGTGGCGAGTCGCCAGTATTCATGATTCTCTTCTCATCTCATCCAAGAGTACCAGGGCCTCACCCAGGGATATAGAAAGCCTGCTTGCCAGCTGATGTGGTGTTATGTGCGGGTCAGACGGCAGTATCTTTGTCCGGACATAGTTGACTAGGCCGACGTAGAGAGGCGACCTGTGGGTAGTTTCGACGAGAATGTCCCACAACGGATGTTTCTTGAAGGAGTCGATATCGATTTCGATAAACTTGGTTGATGGGACCGGAATAGGTGGTGAATCTGCTTGCTGCTCCGTCTGCCTGTTGGAATGACTGCTGCTCTCAAAATGGTCTGTCAATCTCTGCTGAGTCAACTGTGTCCCTTCCCTTAGAGTGATCTTTCCCGGCGGGCCCTCGAAGAGGGCTGAGATAGTTCTCGTTGGAACAGGTATTAAGCATTGGGGCGAAACTACATATCAAGGCCCTCGTAGTAAGCTTTAACAGTGAAGTGAACGAACTTCATCAAGTAGCAACACCACTGGCATACGAGGCCAGACGTCTGGGGTATGGAAGTCAATTGCCGCACGGCATACGAAGAATCGTTTTGGATGTACTGAAACCGCACACACCGCGCATAACTGACCTCGCGCTTATGATATCTCGCGACGAAAGAGTGAACGGCATTAACCTCTCACTCAAGGAGGTCGACCAGAACACAGAGTCAATATCTGTGACCATTGAGGGTGACGACCTCGACTTCGAGTCAATCAAGGAAATACTTGAACAAGCGGGTGCCGTGATTCACTCTATCGACCAAGTAGTCGCGGGTAAACGGTTCGTAGAAGAGGTCACGCTGCAGCCCGAGAACAGTTGAGGTGGAGTCATCGGCCCCCGAGTTCCCGAATCAGTCGTTGACTCTCCTCCTCAATCTTTCTCTTCACCACTGTTAGCAGTTCCTGTTCGAAGGCTGCAGGGACTATCTTTACGACATTACATAGTCGGTCGACTATTCGTTCGGCCAGAGCAGTTGGGGACACTGCACCACCACGTACAATGCTCAAGACGACCTCCTCCCCAACACTGCTTCTCACTATGGAGTCAATGACGCTGGCTATGGTGCCCTCCGGGTCCACAAAGAATGGAAGTTGCGAGTGATCACGAAGCACAATGAATCCCAGTGCCTCGACGATGCTGTCGGTGTACCATTCGAGGCTTGATTCCTTCATCCGGAGGCGAGCTGCGAACTCTGTCTTTGTCAGAGGGTTGGGATGGCTCCACGGGTGTCTGGACACGATATAAAGTGCGGCCGCGAACAGTGAGTCGGTCTCGCGAGGCATACCGACTTGCGACACATACCTGCGGACGAGATCTAATGCGACTGACTGGTATCGCTCGTCGATGCGATTCTCAGCGTAGAACCCGTGGGCATCACGAACTACGTTCACAATTACCTGTGGGCTCACAGCGAGATGAACCTTCTCACTACGATACACGATCCTCTGACTCCTAACAGTGGCCGCAATCTCACTGTGGGGTTTCGATGTCCCAATATAAACAATGTTGCATGAGAAGCAGAGGTGAGGGGGTTTCGCGCGCTATGGCCGCCTATCGCGGGGTGTATATTTTCTCAAGAGCCCAGCGCAATGCCCGCTGAATCTCCTGTAGCTGGGCCTCTGAGCCATAGTTCCGAATCACAATCTCCTTGAGATGGCCGTCTTCGTCCTTGACCTCGAAGTCAAAGGCCTGCTCCCAACCAATCTCTCCGTTCTCGACCCTGCGTCGGTCCTCCTGTTGGAATTTGCCGAGGATCCGTTCTACGAAGAAACGTGCGAAGGCGCCACGCTTGATGTCGTATAGTGCGTGCTCTGCGGGGACAATTGTGATATTTGCGCCCTCTACAATCATTTGAGCAAGGAGAAGACTTCTGCCCTTGTTGTACACATCAATTGTCTGGCGTTCTTCCGTTGAAGGTTGTGCTGCTGGCACTTGAGCACCACTGGGCGCTGCGGATGTGAGCGCGGCGTCCGCTGTTGCAAAACTTCGCACTCCTATTACAGTGTCAAGGGCCTGTCTATATGCTCTCAACATCTCAAGCCTCTTCGTGAGGCGCTCGTATTCCTCATCAATCTCTCTCTTCAACTCCAACAACACACGAATTCGCGGATCTTCCAGCGCAGACACCACCGATGGGCCAACGGGTCATAGCTTCTCATGTACACTTCTATATCTTGTCTTGTATTATATTCGCCACCGGTGGTGAGAAATCGGTCACTTGTCCTCGTGAACAGATATCGCGAAGTCGGGGCACTCCATCTCACACATTCTGCATACCGTGCAGGCCTGGAGATTCACAACCACTGGCAGATAGAACCCCCTGTTGTCAACCTTGTCTGCCTTTGCAAGAACATTGTGGGGGCATACTTGAATACAGATCTGGCAGCCCTTGCACAGCCGTTCATCAATCCGAATCTCTCTTGCCTTGCGCGGCAATCTCACGTTCACCGAGGTGGGCCGTCCGTGTCCAAGATATAATGCTTCGGATAGCGCCGCCGAGAGTGTCTGTTATATACGGCAGTCAACTACCACATGATGGCAAGAGATGACGAAACCATATGTTGTATTCATGTGTCCCCGTTGCAGACATTTTACGAATGCGCCCCTGGGGCAAAAACGCCGACGCTGCAGCTACTGCGGACACATCATCGACATCACCAGTGCTGCGACTGCTCTGTTTGACGACCCGAACGCCGCTGCGGAGGCCGTTCGACAGTTCAATGCGAGGGGCGACAAGGAATTCGAGGAGGCTGTACGCCGTTCTCGGGAACGAATCCTCGCAGTGGTGCCGGCAAGACGACTCAGTGTAGAGGATGTGGCTGATGAGGCTGGCGAGATGCCCCTGCCAAGTGCGAAGACTCAGAGGCTGATACTGATGCTCGTTCAAAAGGCGAAGGAACGGCCCTGCAACCTCGATGAACTTGAGGCTGCTTGCAAGTCATACAGACTTGAGTGGGAATGGGTTGAGAATCAGTTGACCAAGCTGTTCAATGCTGGAGACGTGTTCTTTCCCAATCCGTGGACGGTCCGATACATCGGTGAAGGCACAGGACAGCCTGCGGGCGCGCGCCGGAGAGTGGATGTTTCAGCAGAGATTCTTGCGCATTTGCGTTCTCATGGTGACACGGTTCCTGTGAAGGACATAGTGAGAGAGTATGCAGAGAAAGGGGTTTCAGAGGAGTCTGTTGAGGAGTCTCTTGACAAGTTGATGCGAAAGGGTGAGATCTTTCAGCCACGTCCTGGCCATGTCAGGGCCGTATGAGCATCATGGAGCACCTTAAATGCCCACGCTCTGACTCTACGCCGAGGAATCCAGTCCAATGAGGTGAGGGCGTAATGCCCATCGTGGAGCTTGTTGCAAGGAGAGCTATAGAGAACAACCCCGACCTAGGACTGGATGTCATTGATCTCATAGTCCTCCTATGGATGTACTCGAATCCATATGACAGCAAGCGAAGACAGCTCTCGAGTATGAAGAATGTCCTCAGAATGACTGAAACTCTTCAGACTCCTGGGAAGGGACTCGATCTGACCGACGATGAGCTGACTCAGATTGTGCTTGCCAGTCTCAGCCGCCTTAAGGCGAAGGGACTGGTCTACATCCGCTCCTCCGGGAGGATATTCGTGAAGGGTACCCTCACCGAGAAGGGCATTGAGCTTGTCAAGCACACTGTCGATACGCCGTCGCTGAGGCGTGTCACCGCTGAGTTCGGAAACAATCCATAAGTCACTGTGGACAAGTGGCAAGCTTTAAATTGAGAACCATTGCGAGTGCGAGCAACCCTCTAAAGGGCAACCGTTTCAGAACCGATGGATGCAGTACAGGCAATGACTTCTGCTCGCGGAACCGCCTGTATACGTTTGCCGGTAGGTTCTGGGGTGGTTGTGGAGGGTGTCAGACCGAAGAACTAACGCTCACTCCATAGTGAGAGACTTGGCCAAGCCACGTCATTAGCACCGGAAGTGTCGTACCATGCCAACATATCGGTATAGCATAATAGGCATAGACCCGGACAGGACTGCCATAGCCAGCGGCAGGAACATGAGATGCTCACCAAAGCACAGCAGAGAGATCTGCAACGCCATACGAGGAATGATGCTTGACAAGGCGATTGAGCTTCTTGAGAGCGTCATCGAGGAGAAGGCATGGATTCCGTACAGGAGGCACAAGAAGAAGCGTGGTCACCATCCCGGAATGAAGAAGTGGCCAGCTGGCGGTCATCCTGTCAAGGCCTCCAAAATGATTCTCAAGGTTCTGAAGAACGCGGAGGCCAATGCCGACGATAAGGGTCTCGACATAGACCGATTGAAGATAGTGCATGCCGCTGCTCACAAAGGTCGCACGTACAAGGCGTACATTGAGAGAGCCTTCGGTCGCAGTACACCCTACTTTGAGTATACGACGCATGTGGAGATCGTCCTAGAAGAGGTGGCATAGGTGTCGGCAGTCAAGTACTTTATCGAGCAGAACACCCGCAGACTCAAAATCGACGAGTTTCTCGCGAAGGAGCTCAACTCTGCGGGCTACGGCGGTGTCGAGATACGCAAGATGCCGACCCGCACTGAAGTAATAATCCATGCGTCCCGCCCCGGCGTTGTCATCGGCAGGCGTGGTTCCAAGATTCGCGAACTCACTGACATCCTCGAGCACGATTTCGGGATTAATAACGTCCAGGTTGAGGTTGCAGAGATTGAGAATCCGTGGCTCAACGCACAGGTCATGGCCTCGCGTCTTGCCCGCCAGCTGGAGCGAGGCGTGCGGTTCCGCAGAATGGCATACTGGATTCTCAGACGAGTGATGAGGGCGGGGGCTCTTGGTTGTGAGATCATTGTGAAGGGCAAGTTGTCGAGCCGGCGTGCGAGATACCAGAAGTTCCGACAGGCCACCATTGCGAAGACTGGCGAGCCTGCGGAGACATTCGTCGACGAGGCTGATGACATTGCTGTTCTCAAGCCTGGTGTCATTGGTGTGAAAGTCCGAATCATGAAACCGGATGCAAAGTTGCCCGGTGTGGTCCATGTCAAGAAGCCGAAGCCGAAGAAGGCCGAGGAGCTCGAGCTAGTGAAGGCCCCAGAGGCCGAGGCCGAAGAGGTGGAGCCTGAGGTGGTAGAACCGGAGCTTGAGGGCATAACCGACATTGAGGAGCTGAAAGAGCTTGAGGAGCTTGATGCTCTGGACCTCATCGAAGAGGAGCCCTCCGAGACACCGCCTGAGGAACCCAAGACCGAGGAGAGTGCCCCAGAACCCACTGAGGAGCCCAAGAGCGAAGAGGCTCCCGCAGAGGAAGGTGCAGCAGAGGTCGATCTTGCCGAGCTTGACGAGCTGGACAATCTCGGTGATACCGAGGGAGGCGACTAACAGATGGCGCGACTGACGGCCAAGGACATTCGGAAGCTAACTCCTGCTGAGAGAAAGAAGAAGCTGGAGGAGCTCTATGATGAGCTCTCATCCGTGAGAATTCAGATGGCTACTGGCGGTGGCACGGAGAACCCCTATCGCATTCGTGCTGTCAAGAGGGCCATCGCAAGAATACTGACCATTGAGCGTGAAGAGGAGCTGGAGGCTGTAAGGTGACAATCACTCCTGAGAACCTCGTCAGGCATGAAATCCTGGGGCTTCGTGCTCACGTGGTGGAGTCGCACGACCCCGGTCTTGTTTGCCGAGAGGGAACAATTGTGGACGAGTCCAAAGAGATGATCCACCTTGAAACCTCACACGGAGTCGTGATGCTTCCAAAGAGCGTCTGTGTGTTTGATGTTCAGCTGCCCAACGAAACTGTTGTCAGAGTGGATGGTCGCCTCCTTCGGGGTCGGCCCGAGGACAGACTCAAACGACCTGTCAAGAGGAGATGGTGAAGAGATGGCGAAGAGCAAACAGAAGGTGCGAAACATCGGCATCCCGAACGTGACGCCGCCGGAACGGGTCTGCGAGGACCCCAACTGCCCATTCCACGGGAGCCTACCAGTCCGAGGCCGAATCATGGAAGGGGTCGTGACAAGCACAAGAATGCACAAGACAATCACGTTTCAGATGGACTACCTTAGCCTCATCAAGAAATACTCACGCTACGAGCGGCGCAGGTCGAAGAAACACGCGCACGTACCGGACTGTATGGATGTCCGTGAGGGCGATATCGTGAGAGTAGTCGAGTGTCGGCCGCTGAGCAAGACTGTTTCCTGCGTCGTTGTTGAGGTCAGAAGACCTGAGACCGCCCAGGAGGAGTAAGCCATGTCGAGAAAGATCAGTAGAGGAATCCGAAAGTTCGTGCCGAGGATGGCCCGTGGCCTACCCATCGGGGCCACTCTTGTCTGCGCGGACAACTCTGGTGCGAAGGAGCTGAAGCTGATAACGGTCTTCGGCTACAAGGGCCGGCTGCGGAAACTTGGCAAGGCTGGGATTGGCGACCGCGTGAACGTTTCGGTCACGAAGGGCAAACAAGAACTCCGAAAGCAGGTCCTGCAAGCGGTGATCGTGCGGCAGAGAAAGCCATTCCGTCGTCCGGATGGAACGTGGATGCAGTTCGAGGACAATGCCGCAGTTCTGATAAAGCCCGGTGGTGAGCCTCAGGGTTCCGAGCTCAGAGGGCCGATGGCTAGGGAGGTCACGCTGAAGTGGCCACGTGTCGCCGCCATTGCATCCAAGATAGTATGAGGTCGATGAAGAATGACAAAGAGACCAAGCAGCAAGTCACCGCGAAAGCAGCGTCGGCGCATCTACAAGGATCCGGTCCACGCACACAAGAACATGCTCCGGTGTAGATTGGACGAGGATCTCCGTGAGGAGTACGGTGTCCGTTCGATGGTCGTCCGGAAAGGTGACTTGGTCAGGATAGTGCGTGGGCAGTTCAGGGACACTGAGGCAAAGGTGACCCGCGTCGACTACTCAAGGATACGCGTCTACGTGGACGCAGCCACGACGACCAAGGCGGACGGCAAGGAGGCACCAGTTCCGCTACACCCATCCAACCTGATGATTGTCAAACTGGAGCTCGATGATGACCGCAAGAGGATTCTCGAACGGAGGATGGCGGAGCCATTGGAGGTAGAGTGAGATGGCAAGAAGAGGTCAGAAGAAGCATCTCAAGAGATTGCCAGCGCCAAAGCACTGGCCCATAAAGAGGAAGCACGGGAAGTTCACGACGAGAGTGATACCTGGGCCTCACCGAAAAGAGGAATGTGTCACTCTGGCAATCCTTCTGAGAGAGATCCTCGGCCATGCGGAGACCATGAGAGAGGTAAAGAGCATCCTTAACTCGAGGCAGGTGTTTGTGGACGGCCGTGTACGCCGCGAGCCAAGATTCCCGGTCGGTGTGATGGATGTCATTGAGATAAAGTCCTCAGGTGATAGGTTCAGGCTTCTGCCAAAGACTCGGGGCGGCCTTCGTCTGGTGCGGATAGATGAGGATGAAGCGGCCTTCAAGCTCTGCCGGATTGAGAAAAAGATGATGGTGCCAGGCGGGAGGCTGCAGATGACACTTCATGATGGACGCAACATTCTCCTCCCAGAGGGTCGCACTCCGTCCGAGTTTCACACTCTGGACACCCTCAAGATTACAGTCCCCGAACAGAAACTCATAGACTCCTATCCCCTCAAGGAAGGGGCATACGCAATAATCACTCAGGGCAAAAACATTGGCATCGAGGGCCGCATAGTTGCCGTCGAACGGCGTTTCGGCACTCACGCCAGTACTGTGACACTTGAGGATCCCAGTGGGAACAGGTTCCAGACGGCTCTCGAGTACGTGTTTGTGGTCGGCAACGATAGACCCGAAGTCGCGCTAGAGTCTGCAGGAGGTGTCACCGCATGACAACAGTAGAAGAGAGCATCACTCCCCATGAGGATGTCATAGTCAAGGAGTGGGAGGCCTACCCGATGAGGAGGCCCTATATCGCGAAGGTCATTGTGGATATGTGCACGGGCGGTGGCGAGCCTCTGAAGCGTGCGGCCACTATTCTCGAGATGCTCACGGGCCAGAAGCCCGTGCAGTCCCGGGCAAAACAGACGATTCGCGACTTCGGCATTCGAAAGAAGGAGCCAATCGCGGTCAGAGTGACGCTGCGACACGAGCGGGCTGTGGAATTTCTTAGGCGTGCCCTACAGGCCAAGGACAACATCCTGCTGGTGAAGAACTGGGATGAGGACGGTAATTTTGCCTTTGGAATCAAAGAGCACATCGACATCCCCGGGGTCAAGTACGATCCTCAGCTGGGAATTCAGGGAATGAATATCACAGTCGTCATAGAGCGCCCGGGGTTCAGGGTGAAACGAAGACGAAGAAGAAAGGCCAAAGTCCCGTGGCGGCACCGGCTTACACCTGAGGAGAGCATGGTGTTCATGAAGCGGGAGTTCGGCGTTGAGATACTGGAGAAGGAGCGTGAACGCACGTATCTGTTCTAGAGGTGAAGAATGATGAGTACAACAAGAGGAGAACGGAGCAAGAAGCGCAAGAAGATGGGCAAGGGTAGCAGGACGTGCATTCGTTGCGGCACGCACCGCGCGATAATCCGCTCCTACGGTCTCAACATGTGCCGACGCTGTTTCAGGGAAACGGCTGAGAAGATGGGATTCCGAAAGTACAGGTAGGGAGGTCGTGAAAGAATGACGCTACTAGATCCACTTGCGGATGCCATGTCAAGCATATACAATAGCGAGATTATTGGCAAGTCCGAGGTCGTTGTGGCACCAGCCTCCAGCCTAATCGAGCGAGTGCTACGCGTGATGCAGTCCAAGGGCTACATTGGAGAGTTCGAGAGAATCGACGATGGAAAGGCTGGTCGCTTCAGGATACAGTTGATGGGTCGCACGAACAAGTGCGGTGTCATCAAGCCGAGATACCCTGTCAAGCGCGACGGCTTCGAGAAGTTTGAGAAGCGATTCCTCCCGGCCTACAACTACGGCATCCTGATCGTGACGACGCCGCAGGGCGTGATGACCCATGAGGAGGCCAAGAAACGTGGCATTGGCGGCCGGCTGCTTGCCTACGTGTATTGAGGAGGTTGAATAGATGCCACGAGAAGTTGTCTATGAGAAACGCATCAAGATTCCCAGTGACTGCGAGGTATCCCTCGAGGGCAAGACCGTGCGGGTGACAGGTCCGAAGGGAACTCTTGAGAGAACATTTCCTGAGCCTCAGACCTCCATCAGGATTGAGGGAAATGAGATCGTGGCGTGGACGAACATATCCAGAAAGCGTACTCGGGCCCTTGTGGGGACTATCATCGCGCATCTGCGTAACATGTTCATCGGAGTACGTCACGGTTACACCTACGAGATGAAAATAGTCTACTCTCACTTTCCAATCACAGTGGAGGTTCACGGGAAGGAGGTGCACATCAAGAACTTCATTGGTGAGCGGGGCATCAGAAAGGCCAGGCTCATTGGTGATGTCGACATCAAGGTCACAGAGGATGACATAATCATCAGTGGAATAAACATCGAACATGTGTCGCAGAGTGCAGCCAACATCCAGCTGGCATGCAAGATTCGTGACAAAGATCGCCGGGTCTTCTTGGACGGTATCTACGTCATCAGGAAGCGCAAGGGCGAGGAAGTGAAGTCCATTGTGTAAGGGAGGCGTGACAAGTGTCAGAGAAGTCTAAGAAGTCGAAGACGAAGAAGACTGAGGACGCTCCAAAGGAGCCGAAGAAGACAAAGAAGACTGCAGCCAAGAAGGCTGAAGACGCTCCGAAGACCAAGGCCTCCTCAAAGAAGACTACCTCCAAGAAGACAGAGGCCAAGGCAGAGAAGCCCAAGAAGGCAGCTACAAAGAAGACCGCTGAGAGAAAAGAAGAGAAGCCAAAGGCCAAGAAGGCCGCAAAGAAGACTGCTGAAACGGCTGAGGCTGAGAAGCCGAAGACAAAGAGAACCACGAAGAAGACTGCTGAAACGGCTGAGGCTGAGAAGCCCAAGCGAGCGGCCAAGAAGAAGACTGCCGCAAAGACGGAGGCCGAGAAGCCGAAGACCAAGAAGGCCGCAAAGAAGACCGCCGAGAAGGCTGAGGCTAAGAAACCTAAGAGAACGACCAAGAAGAAGGCCGAGGCAGAGAAGCCAAAGGCTGCTAAGAGAAAGACCAAGGCCGGAGCGGCTGAGAAGCCCAAGACGAGAGCCAAGAAGGCGGCGAAGAAGGCCCCCGCCAAGGCAAAGCCCAAGAAGCCCGAGCCTGTCACCAGAGAGACCATCATCAAGTCTCGCCTGTTCCGGATTGCAAGGCTCATGAGGAGAAGGCAACCCGCATTCCGCCACGAGCAGGCACACCGCTGGGTGAGGGTGAAGGAATCCTGGCGCAAGGTCCGCGGCATCGA
>Ga0164318_10003139_pt1 | contig 15574 bp, 16 predicted proteins | sample GuaBasSedimGuay9_FD_113734 | JGI IMG/M metagenome (GOLD analysis project Ga0164318, IMG submission 113734) | Subseafloor sediment microbial communities from Guaymas Basin, Gulf of California, Mexico - Guay9, Core 4571-4, 0-3 cm | ecosystem: Environmental > Aquatic > Marine > Hydrothermal vents...
ATTAAAGCTATTGGTAAAGGTGTTTCTATAAAAATTAATGCAAATATTGGAACATCAAAGGGGTATTCTTCTTTGTCTGAAGAGCTTGAGAAGATGAATGTTGCTATTAAGTATGGAGCTGACGCAATAATGGTTCTATCAACATGGGGAGATATTCAAGATATAAGAAAAACAGTAGTTGAAATATCACCTGTACCAGTAGGATCTGTTCCTGTATATGATGCAGCTGTAAAATCAGTTAAGTCTGGAAAAAAGGTAACAGACTTTAGTGAGAAAGATTTTATAGATATGTTTTTGATGCATGCAAAAGATGGGGTAGATTTTACTACTATTCATGCAGGTATAAATTTTAATGTTTTAGAGTATATAAAGAAGTCTAATAGAATTTTGAAGATTGTTAGTAGAGGTGGTTCTATAATAGCAGGATGGATGATTGTTAATAAAAAAGAAAATCCTTTTTATTCTCATTTTGATGAGATTTTAGATATTGCAAGAGAATATGATGTTACTTTAAGTCTTGGGGATGGAATGAGACCGGGAGCTATTGTTGATGGTAGTGATCCTCAGCAATTTGAAGAATTGTTTGTCATTGCAGAGTTAATTGATATGGCAAAAAAGAAAGATGTACAGGTTATTGTAGAGGGGCCCGGGCATATTTCTATTGATATGATTGAAACTAATGTTAAATTAATGAAGAGTATTTGTAAGAATGTTCCTATATTTTTGTTAGGCCCGATTGTTATTGATAATGCGCCTGGATATGATCATTTAACTTCTGCGATTGGCGGAGCTTTTGCTGCTTATTTTGGAGCTGATTTTTTATGCTATGTTACACCTGCAGAACATCTTGCTTTACCGGATATTGAAGATGTAAAAGAAGGAGTTATTGCTTCTAAGATTGCGGCAATAGCTGGTGATGTTAGTAGAAATAACAAACAAGCAATGGAAATTCAAAAACAGATGGCAATTGCAAGAAGAGATTTTAATTGGGATAAAATGTTTAGTCTATCTGTGAATCCGGATAAAGCTAAAGATTATAGAGAAAAACGTTCTTATGATGAAGATAAGGGATGTTCAATTTGTGGCCCTTTTTGTGCTATTAAAATTGTTAAAGATTATATTTCATGAGAAAAGGAGTTTCTACAAGCATTATAAAAAGCAATATTGATTTATTGCATAAATTACCGGATGCAGATTTATATGAACTCGGCTTTTTTAATGCTGAAGATCTGGACAGAATAAAATCATTTATTAATCAAAAAAATACAAGTTTCGGTATTCATTGTCCTTTTGTTTATAGGTTTCCTCGTCATCCTCATTTGACTTCAATGGATAATGCAAAAAGAAAAAAGACAATGGAGATTATTGAAAAATGTGCTATTTTATCTAAAGACCTTAAGGCAGAGTATATTGTTGTTCATTTCCCAGATTCTTATCAAAATGAAAACTGGTTAATGTTATTAGATTATATAAAATCTTTTTTATCGCATATTAATCACATCATTCCGGTTAGAATAGAAAATGTTTATTTTAATAAGTATTTTCATTCTTATAGAGATTATCTGAGATTTTTTGAAGATACAGAATTTACTTTTTGTGTAGATATAGGCCATTTATTAATGGATGCTGAATATTTTAGATTTAATCCTCTTGAATTCATAAAAAAAACAAAAAATTTTATTTCTGAATTTCATATTTATTATGCTGATATTAGAAGTTATAAAAAGTGTCATCATAAGCCATGGAAGGAAGATGAAAATTTTTTACGAATTTTAAATTTTATTAAATCTTTTGATTGTGATATGGTAATAGAACCTACACCTTATTGTAATGAAGGATTGGATAAACTATTAATTTATTGGAGGAATTTATAATGAAAGTTGCTATTATATCCGGTATTGATCCATCGGGTAATGCGGGATTTATCCAGGATGTTAGCCTTTTATCTTCTCTGGGGATTCAGGTATGCGGCACAATTGGTACTTTTACTACTCAATCATATGATGAAGTTATTGATTTTAGATTTAGAAATATTGAGGAAATAATAAAGGATTTAGAATATGTTGGGGATTTTGACGTTATAAAAGTTGGGTTAGCAGATCCCGCACTTATAAAAGTGTTAAAAGAAAGATTTGATAAAACTATAGTGTGGAATATTATTTTAAAATCTACTTCAGGGAAACAGTTTATCAAAGCTGATGATATAAAAAATTATTTAAGTTTTGCAGATTATGTTATATTGAATTCTGTTGAGGTAGAGGAATTAGGTGAAAAAAGAAAAAATTTTATTGTTACAGGTGGGCATAGAGGCACTGATAAAATAATAGTAGAGTACGACAATAAATATTTTGAATCTGAAAAAATTGATGGAAGTTTTAGAGGTACTGGATGTGTTTTTTCTTCAATGATAGCGGGTTTTTTATCTATGAAATATAAAATTGATGAAGCAATCAATAGTTCCTTGTATTTTATGGTATATTATCTGAAAAAATCTCAAAGGAAAGTGGACATTCAGAATATAGCAAGGGAATGGCTCAAGTATAATTTATTGCAAAAATTAGAAAAGATATTGCCATATTATTTAGAAATATCAGAATACACAGTACCTGAAGTTGGGCAAAATATTTCTTATGCCCTTCCGTGGGCAGAAAATGAATCAGATGTTGCAAAATTTCCAGGACGAATCAGGCTTTGTAGGGGTAAAGGAGCAGTTATTTCATGTGCATCCTTTGATGATTCTTCTCATACTGCAAGAATGACTCTGGAGATGATGAAAAAATTCCCACATATTAGAACAACTGTAAATATTCGATATGAAGAAAGTTATATAAAAAAAGCTATAGAGAAAGGTTATATTATAAAAAAACATAATAGAGAAAAAGAGCCAGAGGAGATAATGAAAAAAGAAGGTTCATCATTAAGATGGGGAATTTACAATATTGTAAACGATATGGAAGTACCACCAGATTTTATCTGGGACGATGGATATTGGGGTAAGGAACCTATGATTAGGGTTTTTGGAAGGAATCCAGAAGAAGTATTGAACAAAATCAAAGATATAATTTTTTGATATGGAACATAGATAGGTATTTTTATGTTAAAAAATAAAAAAAGGAAGAAATATGTATTTGTTTGATGAAAATCGTTATAATAAGTTGGAGTATAGAAAATGTGGGAATAGTGGTTTATATCTTCCACCAATTTCATTAGGATTATGGCATAATTTTGGAGGGTATGATGTTTTTGAGCAGGGTAGAGAAATTATATTGAAGGCTTTTGATTCAGGAATAACTCATTTTGATTTAGCAAATAATTATGGACCTCCTCCTGGTAGTGCAGAGGAAACATTTGGTAAGATTTTGAAAAATGATTTACGAAATCATCGAGATGAATTGATTATTTCTACTAAAGCAGGATGGAGAATGTGGCCTGGCCCTTATGGAGATGGTGGTAGTAAAAAATATTTAATTGCAAGTCTGGATCAGAGTTTGAGAAGGTTGGGAGTAGATTATGTGGATATTTTTTATTCTCATAGATTTGATGGAAATACCCCTTTAGATGAAACTATAGAAGCTTTATATGCCATTGTGCATCAAGGTAAAGCTCTTTATGTAGGTATTTCTTCTTATAGTGATGAACAGACAAAGCAGGTTGTTAATATTTTGAAAAAATATAAAATAAAATTATTAGTGCATCAACCATCATATTCTCTTTTAAATAGAGGAATTGAAAATAGATTGGTAAATGTTCTTCAACAGTATAAAATAGGTTGTGTAACTTTTTCCCCATTAGCTCAGGGATTATTAACAGGAAAATATCTAAATGGTATTCCAAAAGATTCAAGAGCAGCAAATCCTTATGGATATTTAAAAAAAGAGGCTATAACAGAAGATAAATTAGAAAAAGTTAAGAAATTAAATGAAATTGCTAAAAATAGAGGTCAAACTTTAGCTCAAATGTCTATTGCCTGGATTTTATCTCATGATTTTGTAACATCTGTTTTAGTCGGTTGTCGGACTCTTGAGCAATTTAATGAAAATCTTGATTCTTTAAAAAATATAAACTTTACAAAAGAAGAATTAAATTTAATTGATGAAATTACTAAATAAATTATTTTATTAATAAATAGAAAAAAGGAAAACTTGACAAAATAAATAATTTTTGTTAAGTTATATTAAGATAGCTTTTTTAATAGGAGTGCAGTGTATGAAGAATGTAGTAATATTTATTATAGTTATTTTAATAAATAATTTAACATATGGAGGCGATATGGATAAAATATTTAAAGCGCCCGGTGCAGGCAGATGGTATCCATCTTTTGTTAATCAGCTTGAAAATGCCATCTCAATTTATTTATCAAAAGTAAAAATTGATAGTGAATTTAAAAATAAGAAGCTGGTTGCTGCAATTTCTCCTCATGCAGGTTATCAATTCTCTGGTTTAGGTAATGCATATTCTTATAAACTACTGGAAGGCAAAAAATATAAACGAATTTTTGTAATAGGACCATCTCATTATATTTATGTTAATAAAGCATGTTTATTAGATGCTTCTATTTATAATACTCCTTTAGGAGATATTAAAATAGATACTCAAATTTGTAATGAATTAAGTAAAAATCCTAATTTTAAATTTGAATTTGAAGCTTTTCAATATGAACATTCTACTGATAATCAGATTCCATTTATTCAATATGTTTTGGGAAATGAGGATATAAAAATTATACCGATTATTGTTGGTGAAATTGATTTAAAAGCAGCTCAGGCTATTGCAGATGAGATAAGAAAATATATTGATGATAATACCTTTGTAGCTATTAGTTCAGATTTTACCCATTATGGAATGAATTTTAATTATTTGCCATTTCCAATTAATGACAAGACAAAAAAAAATTTAGAAAAGCTTGATATGGGTGCTGTAGAATTTATTAAAAATTTTGATGCCGAAGGTTTTGATGATTATATCACTAAAACAGGTGCTACAATATGTGGTAGAAATCCAATTAAAATTTTGTTATATTTATTTAACAATAAAGAATATGACGCAAAATTATTGCACTATTATACTTCTGGAGATGAAAATAATGATTATTCTTTATCTGTTTCTTATGTATCTTTAGGTATATTTAAAAAGTAATAAATGGTTATGACAGAAAAATATTTATATTTTATCTGGGATTCTATTTTATTTAAAAATGAGAATTTAAAAACAGAAGCAGGAAATGATATAACAGTTATTTATCCAGGTACTTATAATAAAAATGATGGACCAGATTTTAAAAATGCTCGACTTGTTTTGAAAAATCAGATTATAATTGGTGATGTTGAAATAGAAATTGATTCACTTAATTGGTTTAAACACAACCATTATCTTAATGATAATTTTAATAATGTGAAATTGATAGTAGTGTGGCATCATAATTTAAATAATAGCAGTAAATTTGACAATATTGAAATTTTAAATTTATCAAAATATTTTGATGAAAGTAATTTATATAAAATTAAGATAAAAACAGATTCATTAGCTACTGGCAATTCTTATTGTCCTTTTTTTAAAAAAAAGGAACATTTTATTAAAAAATTAGATTATTATGGTAAAAAAAGGTTAAACAAAAAATTGTTAAGATTTTCTTATAATTATTCTAAAATTCAGATATTTGATGAACTTTTTTATGATGGTATGTTGGAATCTTTAGGTTATCATAAAAATAAGGATAATATGTTAAGAATAGCAATTGAATTACCATTCAGGCAATTAAGGGAAATGTTGGTTTATTTTCAGGAGAGTGAGTACCATTATGTATTGCAGGCAATTTTTTTATTTTATTTTAATTTGAAAGATTTATTGGTTATTGACAGTGATTATATGTTGATTTTGGAAAATATTAATAAAAAATTGCAGAGATATATTAATATCAAACCCGTTAATATAGAATGGAAATTATCAAAAATAAGACCTTATAATCATCCTATAAGAAGGTTAGTATATTTTTCTTATTTTTTGGCTAATAATATAAAAAAAGGATTGACGGAAGTTTTTGTTGAAGCTTTCTATAAAGATGAAAATATATTGAAAAATATTTATGAAGTATTAAAATTATCAAGTTATGATAATTTTTGGAAGTTTAATTGGGGATGGAAAAAAGAAAAATTATATAAAGAAATATCTCTTATTGGAGATAATAGAATTAAAACAATAGTTTTTAATATTATTTTACCATTATTATATTTGTTTTTTGAAGATAAAAATAGTAGAAATGTTATTTATAATTTATTGAAAAATTTTCCTAAATTATCTAATAATTCATCTCAGGAATTGGTGATGCAACGATATTTAAAGAAAAATAAAAATATAGATATAAAAACGGCTTTACAACAGCAGGGATTATTATATATTTATGAGACATATTGTAGATATGGAAACTGCTCTAAATGTGTAATTTCAAATTAAAGAAAGGAGTATTATGATGGATATAGATTTTTTACTAAAAAAATTAGAAGATTATAAAAGTAGGGTAATATCTGATGCAATTTTATTTAATCAAATACCAACACCGTCATACCATGAAGAATTACGTTCTGAATTTATTGTCAATAGATTGAGAGAGTTTGGGATTTCAAAAATAGATGTAGATCAAGCTGGGAATGTTATTGTTAAATTTCCAGGAGATATTGCACGAGAAGAAGCGGTATTACTTTTTACACATTTAGATAATTATAATTATTCACCGGAGCAGAGAATTGTTACTGTTGATACTAAGAGAGCTTATGGGATGGGAATAGGGGATAATAGTCTTGGTGTATCTTCTTTATTGGTTTTAGCAGAATTTTTTAATAAATATTCAGTTAGTTTTAAACATAATGTAATATTACTTTTTACGGCTGGAAGTAGACCAGAAAAGGATTTTCCGGGAATTAAATTTTTTCTTCAGAATTTAGATTTTAAAATAACTTATGCTATTGAAATTAATGGAGTTAGTGTAAATAAAATTGGCCATAAGGCAGTAGGAAAATATCAATATCAAGTTACTTTAAAGACTAAAGGAGGTAATGCCTGGAAAAATTCCGATCAATCATCAGCAATAGAATATTTATCTCGTCTTAATGCAAGACTACATTATATTGGATGGCCTCCATATCCAAAAACACGTATAAATGTTTTTAGGTTATATGGACGTTCTGAACCTAATACTCTTATCTCAGAAGCTATTATGGATTTAGAAATTATGTCTGAAGATGATGAATTTTTAGAATTTGCAAAAAAAATTTTTTTTGGGACAATTAATAAATCTTTTGATTCCTTACATGCAGATATAAATATTAGACAAATTTCTTTTATACCTCCAGGCGAGATACCTAAATATCATTTTTTAGTTAAGACTGCTTTAGATATTCATGAGAAATTAGGTATAAAAAGTGAATTAGATTTGATTAAAGATGAATCATCTATTTTATTAAGTTATGGGATTCCTGTTATATCTTTAGGCATAACAACAGGAGAACGTTCTTTGTTAGATACAGAATATGTTGACCTGGAGCCTATAAATAATGGATTAAAACAAATTTTTATGGTTATTGCTGAAACTATGAAACATCTTGATTGATGAATTGGGAGGGAAAAATGAATGATTGGATTAATAAACGCACTTTTCACCATTCTCAATTTGAAGATAAACGGAAACTTGTAGAATTAAAAGAGAAGCTTGATTTAAAAATATCTCTTGCATTTCCGACTCTTAATGAAGAGAAGACTATCGGGAAAGAAATAATGGTTATTAAAACAGAATTGATGGATCGTTTTCCCTTAATTGATGAGATTGCTGTTATAGATTCAAATTCCATTGACAAAACGAGGGAAATTGCGGAAGAATTTGGGGCAAAAGTTTTTTTATCAGAGTCTATTTTGCCAAATTATGGTTCTTATAAAGGCAAAGGAGAAAATTTATGGAAATCTCTTTATGTGCTGGAAGGGGATATTATTGTATGGATAGATGCTGATATACAAAATATTCATCCTAAATTTGTTTATGGATTATTAGGTCCATTATTATATTATCCAGATGAAATAAAATATGTTAAAGGATTTTATGAACGACCGATCCAAATGGGAGATGGAATAAAACCTTCCGGTGGCGGTAGGGTTACAGAAATATTAATCAGACCATTATTCTCGCTTTTTTATCCAGAATTAAGCGGATTAATCCAGCCTTTGAGTGGGGAATATGCAGGTTGTCGTGAAATATTGGAAAGGTTACCTTTTTCTGTGGGTTATGGAGTTGAAACAGGGCACTTATTGGATATTTTAAATGGATATGGAATTGATGTTTTAGCACAGGTAGATTTAGATAAAAGAATTCATAGAAATCAAACTATACAGGCATTAAGCAGGATGTCTTTTGGTATTCTGTTAACTTTTATGAAAAGGTTAGAGGCTCATAAAAAAGTAAAATTGTTGACAGAATTAGAAAAATATTATAAATCAATATCTGTTGAAAAAGATAAGCATTATATAAATGAAACAGAAATTATTTTTGTAGAACGCCCACCAATGATTGAAATTCCAGAATACAAAAAAAAGTATAAAAAATAATGATATTGGATTTATTGATAATACCGCATAATTTATTATTTAACTTTTTGATTAAACAAGATAGTGCTATAATGGAGGTAGAATTATTAAAAAAATTTTATAGTATTGATATGGGAGTCTTTTCAAATCCAGAAAAGCTTTATTTTTATCATTTTTCGATGTATCATTCTTTATATTTAATGGAAAGAATAATCAATCAAAATAAAAGAAAATATTTTTTGTATTCCCATTTTATGAATATTAGATTATTAAAGCTTCCACCAGAAGGATATTGCCATTATTATAATGAGAATACAAATATTTTTTGTAAGAAAAAAATAGAAAATTTGGATTTATCCAGATATTATTGTAAAGAGCATTTTGTTGATACTGATTATATTGATATACTTTCTGATCGTTATTTTTATCTGGATAAGAATAATTTGATAAAATTTTCTTATAAAAATATTGAGAATATTTTGAATAAAATAAATAAATATTTTTTCAATGCTCAGGAAATAATGAGTGCATTTAACACACTTGAAATGAAGCCCAATCAAAATTTAGATAAAAATATGCTGAGAAAACAATTTCTCTATTTAGCTAAAAAGTATCACCCAGATATAACAGGCAATGATTCTACTTTTAAAAAAATAAACTCAGCTTATATTTTTTTAAATAAGGTTTTGTTTGAAAAATAGAACTTTTCGTAAAAAAGATAGGAGGATAATATGAAAATTGATGAAGAAAAAATAAAAAATGAATATGCTAAACAAACGGCAGATTTTGATAAATCAAAATTAGATGAACTGCTTAATAAAAAAGAGTTATTAGAAAAATTTTTGCATAATAAGAAATTTATACAGTTAAAGCAAGATTTAGTAGATTTATATAGTTTAATTTCGGATTATGCAAAAGGTAGATATAAGAATGTCCCATGGTGGACAATTAGTTCAATAGGAGCTGCTTTATTATATCTAATTAATCCTTTTGATATAATACCTGATTTTATACCTGTATTGGGTTTTATAGATGATTTCTTTGTTTTATCTTTATGTATTAAAATGACAGAAAATGATATTAAAAAATATAAACAATGGAAAGAGCAAAATTCTGTTAATTAATTTGATTTTTTAAAATTTTTATATAGTATTTATTTTTATCTTTTTTTTGAAGCTTTAGTGGTAGTTTTAGAATTTTATTATAAAATAAATTTTGTAATTTTTTTATATTAAGCTCTTTTGCATATAAATCACCTAATTGATATAAACATATAGATTCATTTATATGGTTATTAGGAGCAGCATAAATTAATTTTAATAGTTTTCGCAGAGTTTTTTCTAATAAAAGAGAATTTTTTATTTTTTTAGCATATTCTATTCTTGTCCAGTAAAATGTTCGGGATTCTGGAAATTGGTTTATCAATGAATCTATCAATATTTTTGCTTTTTTCAAACTATCTTCGTTTATATATACCCAGGCTAACATATTCATTGCAGGATATTTTGTTAATATTCCAGCCTGAGCAGCAATTTTTATTTCTTTTATTCCTTCTCTACTATTGTCTTCTAAACCTGGAAAAATTTTTAGAATGCCGATTTTTTTACTAAACCAATAATTATATATTCCAATCCCAAGGTATGCGTCATAGAATGAACTATCAATTTTTATACATTCTTTTAGAAAATAGATCCCCTTTCTCCCATATTTAAATGCTTTTAGGAATGATTTTTTTTTACCATAATGAGAACCTATATAGCCGTATATTGTTCCCATTAAATAATTATATTCTGGAGAATTTGTTTTATAATATTTTTGGGTATATTTTTCACAGGAATCAAGATAGGATATAAAAATTTCTTCATCAGAATAATCTTCATAATCCATCATTTTTGTCTGGATAACACTTGCTTTTAATAGATAATAGATTGCTTTATTTTTAATATTTTTTTCAATTTTTTCATTAGCATCATTATACTTTGCATTTATTATATCTTCAATTATATAATTTATACTTTTAGGGAATTTTAAATTAGCATTTATTATAGTATTTAAAATTAAAATAGAAAAAATAAATTTTTTCATTGCATAATTATAGTGAAAAAAATATAAAAGTCAATACTTGACTTTTTTCTATATTATTTTAAATTATATAAAAAGGAGAAATATGTTAAAAAAGATAAATATTAAAAATTTAAAACCAGGGATGAAGCTTGTAAAAGGGCTAACTTTTAAAGGTAAAAAATTATTTGAAGCTGGTACTATATTAAATACTCAAAATATTTTACAAATACAAAAATTGGCTAATCCCAATACCTATATAACAGTAGAAATTTCTACTGGAGTAGTAATGAATGAAAATGGCGAAGTAGATTCCAAAGCTACTTTTACAAATATTGTAATAAATTTAAGAAATAAAAATAAATAATTTATATATTTTCTTCAGTGGCAACCTGGTTTCTACCATTATTTTTTGCAAAATATAATGCCTTATCTGCTCGTTCGATAAAACTATCTGGAGTATCTGTTTTTTTTAATTCAGAAATTCCAGCTGATATTGTTATTTTTATAGTTTCACTTTTTTTATAAGTAAATATTATATTTTCTATTGTTTTTCTAATTTTTTCTGCCACATTTGCTGCATTTTTAAGTTTAGTTTCTGGCAAAATTATAGCAAATTCTTCACCACCATATCGAGCAAAAAAATCGCTATCTCTAATAATTAATTTGATATTTTTTACAATTCTATTTAGAGCATTATCTCCAACTCTATGGCCATATTTATCATTTATCTTTTTAAAATGATCTATATCTAATATTATTAGGCAATATTCGGTATTGTATCGTTTATTAAGTTTAATAATTTCTTGTATTTTATTATCAAAAGCACGTCTATTGTATATTCCCGTTAGACCATCTATTAAAATTTCTTTTTCTATTTTTTTTCGTTCTTCTTTTATTCTTTCTAATTCTTTTTGTGTATCTTCTAATTTATTATTTAAAATCTGAAGTTCTTTTTGTAATTCTTCATATCTTTGATAATCTATTTTATTTTTTTCTTCTATTTTCTTTTGTATATCATCTAAATATAAAAATATATTTTCTTTTAAACTATCTAAATCATTTATATCTGTAAAACCCTGTACAGCATCTTTAATATTATCTAATTTTTGAAATAAGAAATTATTAAATTTTTTATTAGATTCCTGATTTTCTTTATTTTCATTATTAAAATATAGGTAGAATTCTTTTTCAGTTTTTATTAATTTAGCTATTAATTCCTGGAGAAAATTGTCTATTTCATTTCTTTTTAATTGATATTCATATTTTAATTCCTGTAATAGTTCTATAATATTCTCAAGATAGGAGTCTAAGTTCTCTATTTTAAAATTATTTAGAAAATTATTTAGAAATTTTTTTGATTTTTTATTTAGTTTATCATATCCCGGTAAATTTATTTCTGAAATAATATGTTGAAATTTTTGGTATATTATTTCTTTGATTTTTGATAGTTCAAATTCTTTTTGTTCTTTTTCGAATAATCGTTTTAAAAGGGTATGCCTTTTTTCTTTTTTATTTTCTTCATAATGTACTTCTTTCTGAAAAATTTCATTTTTTAGCTGATTAATTAGATGTTCAATTTCTTCAAAATTGATTTTATCAATATCTGTTTCTTTTTGAAGTTCTTGAAATTTATTATAAACTGAAAAATTTTTAAAATAATCTATAGAAAGAATAAGACTTATTATATTTCTTAAAATATTTGTTCTTTTTTTTAATAAAATTTGATAATCATCAAATTGTTTTTTTAAAAAATCATATTCTTTTTTTAACTCATCTAATTCTTTTACTGTTTTTTTTAAGTTATCTATGTCATAATTAAATTGTGATAATCCGTTTTTATCTTTTTTTAAAAGTTTAATTACAGTTTTATTTTGTTTTAATAAAGTTTTTATAGTATTTTCGGTAGCATGTTGTTTAGCTAAATGCAAATCTCTTAAGATTTTTATTATTTCTTTACTTAATAAACTATATTCATCGTCCATTTTTTATATTTTAGAAGAATTTTTCAAAGGTTTTTATTAATTTATCTTTTGGTTTAAGGCCAACGATAGCTTCTAATAGATTACCATCTTTAAATATTCCAATTGTTGGGACACTTAAAATAGAATATTCTAAAGCAATATTTTGAGCTTCTTCTACATTACAACTATAGAATTCAGCTTTGTCACTGTTTTCGTTTGCAATTTCTGTAAAAATTGGATCTAATTTTTTACAGGGGCCGCACCATGGAGCATTAAAATCGACAATTACAAGTTTACCACTATTTATAACTTCTTTAAAATTTGCATCTGTAAGTTTTGGTAAATTTGCAGCCATTTATTTTCTCCTTTCTTTTTTGTTTTAATTTATTATAAAAAAAACTGTTTGTCAAATGAATTTTGTCAGTAATTGTTGACAAACAAAAATTTTTATTTTATATTAATTCAAAAATGATGATTTACAGATTAAAGTGATTTTCATTTTAATCTGTAATGTTAATTAAAAAATTTAACCTGCAAGAAGAGTTTAACTTTTCTTAAAGGAGGTAAATATGTATTATTATATTTTAGATATTTTCAAAGGTCAAATAAGGGATAATTTATTAAAATATCGATGGATTAATCTATGTTAAGTGTTGTTAGTATTATAATTGAAGAACCTGATAAAAATTCCGGGAAAGTTAATGATATAATTAGTAATTATCGTAATTATATTAAAGGTAGAATGGGAATACCCTTTGATGATAGGAATATAGGCATTATCACAATTATTTTAGATTGTGATATAAATCAGGTTAATGCATTGACTGGTAAAATTGGTAAGTTAAAAGGGGTATATGCTAGAGCAACATTTCAAAATAAAGCTAAAAATTTAAATCAAGGAGATTAAAAATGATAAAAACAAATGTAAAAGAATGGATGGAAAATGTTATTAAACAGGATCAGATAGATAAGTATTTGAATAATGGGAAAGATTTTATTGACGAAGCTAAAATTATTGAGCAAATAGAGGGAAATAAAAATCCAGATAAGAAACGCATTTTAGATATAATTAATAAAGCGTTAAATTTAGAAAGATTAGCCCCAGATGAAACAGCGGCTTTAATAAATTTAGATCCTGATGAAAAAGAATTGTGGCATGAAATCTATAAAGCAGCAAAAGAAATAAAATTGAAGGTCTATGGTAACAGAATTGTGACTTTTGCTCCTTTGTACGTTAGTAATTATTGTGTAAATAATTGTCAATATTGTGGCTATAGAATTGAAAATAAAAAAATAGTTAGAAAACAGCTGACGGATGAAGAATTAAAAGAAGAAGTAGAGGCACTGGTAAGTGAAGGACATAAAAGATTGATTATGGTTTATGGAGAGCATCCTTTATCTGATGCGGAATATATAGCTCATACTTTAGAGGTAACATATTCTGTAAAAGTTGGTAATGGTGAAATAAGAAGAGTTAATGTTAATGCAGCTCCATTTTCTATTGAAGATTTAAAATTACTTAAAGAAGTTGGTATAGGTACTTATCAAGTTTTTCAAGAAACATATCATCATGAAACTTATAAAAAATTGCACCCTCAAGGGATAAAATCGAATTATAGATGGAGATTATATGCTCTCCATAGGTCATTAGAAGCAGGGGCTGATGATGTAGCAATTGGCGCTTTGTTTGGTTTATATGATTGGAAATTTGAAGTTATGGGATTATTATATCATGCTATCGATCTTGAGGAAAAGTTTGGAGGAGTCGGACCTCATACTATTTCTTTTCCACGATTGGAACCGGCTGTTGGTACTCCATTTTATACAAAAACTAAATATTTAGTTGATGATGATACTTTTAAGAGAATTGTTGCTATTATCAGATTATCTGTTCCTTATACTGGAATGATTTTAACATGTAGAGAATCTCCAAAGGTTAGAGAAGAGGTTTTAGAATTGGGAGTAACTCAACTTGATTTTGGTTCTAATATTGGAATAGGAGAATATAGTAAACATGGGCTTGATTATTCTAAACAGCAATTTCTTTTAAATGATAGTCGTTCTTTAGATGAAGGTATTAGATGGCTTGCTCAAAAGGGGCATATAGTATCTTTTTGTACTGCTGGCTATAGATGTGGTAGAACTGGTCATTATTTTATGGATATTGCAAAAAATGGGAAAGTACATACTTTGTGTATGCCTAATGCAATTTTAACTTATAAAGAGTATCTTGATGATTATGCATCTCCGGAAACTAAAAAAATAGGAGAGCAATTAATTCAAAAAGAACTTGAAAATATTGAAAACCCTGAGTTGAAAAAAATTGTCATAGAATATCTTGAACGGCTTGATAAAGGAGAAAGAGATCTTTATGTATGATAAATATTATATTGAGCAAATTGATAGTTTAGATGATGATAATGTAAAAGAAAAGTTTTGTGATTTTTATGATAAATACAGAACAAGATTTCAGGATATTGAGTTTTATTTTGTAGAAATTTTTGGTGGCAGAAGATGGTCTTATATCTGTGGCTATAATTTTGATATTTCTGTTCATCCATTGAGAATTATAATATCAAAAAAATTTGGAATTTGTTTACATTCTAATAAAAATTTAACTATTAATGATAGGTGCGTTCAGGAATTGTTGAATTTATTGAGGAATTATTTTTTAGAAAATAGTTAATGTGATGGGATTGTAACCACTATATTGTAGCCATCATAGTTACTTTATGATTCAATTAATTTTTATCAAAGGTGTAAAGGAATTTTGCTAAACTAAATAAAAGTATGAATATTAAATATTTGTTAATATTAAAATTAAATAATATTAAACATAAAATGTATCCTCCTATCGTAATATTTACAGATTTAATTTTAAATATATTTTCTTGACTTTATAATGATATTTTTTTATTTTATAATAGTTAAAGAAGGAAGGAGATTATATGAATATTATTAGTGTTGATAAATGTTTGAAA
>Ga0164318_10003140_pt1 | contig 15572 bp, 10 predicted proteins | sample GuaBasSedimGuay9_FD_113734 | JGI IMG/M metagenome (GOLD analysis project Ga0164318, IMG submission 113734) | Subseafloor sediment microbial communities from Guaymas Basin, Gulf of California, Mexico - Guay9, Core 4571-4, 0-3 cm | ecosystem: Environmental > Aquatic > Marine > Hydrothermal vents...
CCCTTAAGCCTATCCGGGTAACCGTTCCCGTCGTACCGTTCATGGTGGTTCCTAACACCTCTTAAAATATCTTTGTTGTCTATAAAATATTTGAGTATCTTTTCTCCTGTTACAGGATGTTTTTGAACGATTTGCTTTTCCTCTGCACTCAAATTCGCAGGTTTTGAGAGAATCGCATCTTTCACGCCGATTTTTCCGATATCGTGAAGAAGAGCGGAAATTCTTAGATCGTTAAGTTTATTTCTTTCCAATCCCATAGATTTGCCGAGAAGCACACTGAATACACTAACCCGTTCCGAATGTCCTTTTGTATAAACATCTCTTGCTTCGAGAGCTTTTATCATAGCATTTATTGCTCGTATAAACATCTTTTTTATATATTTTGTCTGTTCGTTGACCTTGTATTCGAGAAGATCTCTGTACTCTATATTTTCTTTCAGTAATTTTCCTCTTTCTATGGCACGTTTTACGGTCATGGCAAGATCTGTTATTTTTACCGGTTTTACAAGATAGTCATAAGCTCCCTTTTGCATAGCGGTTTTAACAACATCGATTTCGGCAAGTCCCGATACGGCGATAAAGGAGAGATAGGGGAAATTATCTCTTATATAGTCTATCAATTCAAGACCTGATATTTCGGGCATTACCATATCTATTATAGCACATGAGGGAGTGTTTTTCGCAAGGTAATTGATTGCCTTTGCTCCACTGGAAAGTGCGACTACATCATACCCGAGAACGGAAAGAAAATCTTTGAAAGTATCCAATATATTCGGATCATCGTCTACTACGAGTATGGTTTCATGTCTTTTGTGTCTTCCATTCAATTGTTCTATTCCTCCCCATTGCTTTTGCCATATACATTGCCGTATCCGCTTTTGTCAATAGTTCTTTTACCGTATTGCCGTCATTGGGGAATGTTGCTACACCGAGACTAATCGTAATTCTCCCCTCCGGTTGATATTCAGCATTTTTGAAATTGTACTCTATTATGGCTTTACGCAATCGTTCCGCTGCTTTTATTCCCGACTGTTTATCCAGATTTTTCGCAATAACAACAAATTCATCACCGCCAAACTTACAGAGTATATCATCGTGTCTGAAGTTATTTCGCATTACTTCTGCAACCTCCTGGAGTGTTTTTGATCCCATTAGGTGGCCGTTTAAGTCGTTGTAATTTTTAAAATGATCTACATCGAGAAATATTATGGAAAATATCTCATTGTTTTCCTTACATCGATCTATCTCCTTTTGAAGCAATTCTCTGAAGTAGATTTGATCGTATAAGCCTGTAAGCCTGTCCGTGATTGAAATATAAAATGTTTTTTTGTATGCTTCCTGTATTTTATCCGTCTGTTCCTGTATGTTTTTATTGATATAGTATGAGATATAGGAAATTGTAATAATCAGTGACGAGTATAGTAAAAATGTTGCGCTCATTAAAGAGTAGTTATGTGATATATCAAAATGAATAAAATCTTCCCAGAAACTTTTGTAGTGATAAATGATACCGTTATATTCCCCTATCATGAGCAATATCAAGAATATAATACTTGCAAATGCAAATATGAAAATATAATAGGCATCCAAAATGAAAGAATTCAATATTATTATAAGTATGAGCATTATGATAAACGGACTTGTTATCCCTCCCGTTAGATAGATAAATGTAAAATAGGCGATAAAATCGATTGTAACAATAAACAGAGCAAAAAGCGAAATATAATTTTTATTTGCTTTGTGTTTTGAGAGGTTGCTAATTTCCTTTGAAATGATTATTATTGCTATGATGTATATTACTAGGAGAATCTGAAGATATTGAAAAGCCGGGGTTGGGGGAATGACATCTAATTTGTCAAAAATAAAAAAAATCAAAGTATTTAAAAGAAGTAAGAAGATCTTTATATTAAGGACCCATTTAAGTTTATTCTTTATCGATTCCGATTTGTAATTTAGCAATTTGACGGATTCATCTATATTCAAAAAGTTCTCCTTTATAATTCTCTATACCGTATGTGTCGCCTTTTCTCGATTTTATATAATTATAACATATTTCCACTTTTCCGCCACCCGGATAGAGATCGACCATATAATGGGGGATAGCCATACCGGAAATGTAGCCTCTTAATGAGTGTATAATCGAGATACCTTTTTCAATGTCGAGGCGAAAATGAGAAGTCCCTTTTGTATTATCGGGATGAAAAATGGCGTATGGTTTTACTCCGATGTTTAGCAATTTTTTCAATAGTACCTTTAATATTCCCGGATCGTCGTTTATTCCTTTTAGTAAAACGATTTGTGCTCCAAGGATGATTCCCGCTCCCGATAGCGACAGGCATGCATTTTCTACCTCTCTTGTTATCTCGGCAGGGTGGACAAAATGTATGTTTATGTAAATGGGAAGGAAATTACTTAAAAGGGTAATCAAATCGTTGTCTATTCTTATGGGAAAAGCTGAAGGGACACGTGTGCCAATACGGATGAGCCCCACATGCTTAATTTTTTTTAAATTTTCAATGAGGTATTTTAGATCGCTATTGTTTAATAGTAGAGGATCGCCCCCCGAAATAAGAACATCAAAAATTTCTTTATGATTTTTTATGTATTCTATGCATTTATCCCATGTATGCCTACCGAAGTTGACTTTCTTTCCCAAGATTCGTTTTCGCGTACAGTATCTGCAATGAATAGGACAAACATTGTGGACTAGAAAAAGAACCCGATCTGGGTACCTATGAACGATTCCGGGAACAGGAGAATCTCTCTCCTCTCCAAGCGGATCTTCAAGTCCTTTTTCATCCTCAAGTTCCCGTTTGTCGGGAATGATAACGCTTTTAATCTCCGGATGTTTCGATGCCAATTCCACATAGTAACGATTCGCAAAAAAAGGATATTTTTCTGCAACTTGTCTGATTTCCCTAAAATTCAATTCACTGAAATAATCCGGCAGATTATCCGTATCTCTTATGCTCTTTACATATTCTTTTTTCCATTTTTCCATAATAATATTTTTATCACAAAAATTGGCAATTTTCAATCGGTTTAATTTTGCAATATGAATATATATGGATATATTAAACGGAGGGAAGCGAAAAATCGATGGGAGTGAGCTAAGAAGCGATATTGCGAAACATCTTCTAAATAGCAGCACCGATTGGCTGATAGATGCATTATTAGACCACACATACACTTAATTTCTCTGCATTATCCCCACATCCCCTCCCGATTATTATCTATATGATTGTTCGCTCCCTCTTGATAAAAATGTAAAAAAGTATTATATCCTACAGGTACTTTTTGTTTAAGGAGATTATTTGATGCATATGGAATCTTCAAACGTAAATATAATATCGCGATTGATTATGTTAATTCTAATTCTTTTGTTGATATCAGCCTATTATTGCCCACTTTACTCCGATATCAGCGTGAATGCCGTAGGGGACATTATGATGGGAACATTATTTCCCTATACTACTTTACCACCCGATAACGGAAGATCACTTTTCGCCAATACTACGGAATCACTCCGCTTCGGTAACCCCGATTTTATATTTGGAAACCTCGAAGGTGCTATTACGAATTACAATCATACGATAAAGGATATTTCGACGGGAAGAGCCTTTGCGTTTCAAATGCCGCCGAGTTATGTCCAATACTTGAAAGATGCAGGTTTCAATATTGTGTCTATGGCGAATAACCATGCAAGGGATTTCGGGACAAAGGGGTATTATGACACGAGAAAGTTTCTCTCCGAAGCGGGAATATCCTATATAGGTTCAAAAGACGAGATAAAATATTTTAATGTAAGAGGCATAAAGGTTGCATGGATTGGGTTCAGTTGGTTTGAGTACTCAAATGACATTCTTGCTCCGAAACATTCGGTTGAACTAATAAAAAAAGCCGCATCGGAAAGTGATGTTGTAATCGTTTCGGTTCATGCCGGTGCCGAGGGGGAAAATGCTCTTCATATAAAAAACGCCAATGAGTATTTTTATGGTGAAAACAGGGGGAATCTGATGGCATTTGCACATCTCGCAATTAAAAGCGGTGCGGATCTTGTTTTGGGCCACGGTCCTCATGTTCCGAGGGCTATTGAGTTATATAAAGATAGATTAATAGTTTATTCTCTCGGGAATTTTACCACCTATAAAGTTTTTTCAGTAACGGGAAACAAAAAACTGGTTCCAATTATACACATTGAGGTTGATAATCAGGGTAGATTTATCAAAGGGAAAATAATTCCTTTTATTCAAACAACTTTTGGTGCTTATAAAGGCATTCCCCGCTACGATTCTTCGGGAGGAGTGATAAAATTGATTAAAAAACTTACTAATGAGGATATAAGGAACAGTGGACTTATCATAAAAAATAATGGTGATATTGTGAGAAAATGTCAAATAATCGTTAACGAAAAATCTGATACGAGTCGTATTACAAACGCGGAGACAACCATAAAAGGAGGTCATAATGATTAAGATAGCGTATTGTCCGACAATGAAACAGTATGCCGAAACAATTTCAAAGAATATAAATGAAGTGGATATGCTGGAAGGAAGCGCTGCTGCAGCTGTTCTTGCAGCTTTTAGAGAGAATCAGGTAGATGGAGTTCTCATAGGGAGAAGAGCAAAACGTTATGAGATTGACGAAAGAACAAAATTTAGAAAACTGAAAAGCGGTCTAACGCTTGTGTATCTGCAAAAAGCGGCGATTGATGAGGCTCAACTATCATCGATTCCCGTTAAAACGTATCTAAAAAAGGAAAGATTGTTGCAAGTGGAACATCTTTTTAAATCAGTTGAATATAGAAGTTCATTTGAGGCGTGTTTTGAGGATGGTCTTGAAATTCCTGCAATTATCGATTGGGACGATTACAAAGACGAATTCGAACTGTTAATACCTATGAATCGATACGGAAAAACACCGATTTTCAGAGCCCCGGTACTTTATTATAAAGATATCGGAGAGAATATTGTAGAAAGTATCGGTAACTTATTAAAGAAATAGGGTAGATATTGATGTGAAGGAAATTGTATATCCCGATTATGGAAATTCCGTACTGAACTTCATATCTTCCGTTTTAAGGGCTTTTGGCATTGATATTTTGTATAAGCCACTTCCATATATTGACTCTGGAAAACTCGCTGAAAAGAGAAATGTCGTACTTATAATTCTCGACGGTATGGGATATAATCTCTATGAAAATATAAAGAGGGAAGAGGATTTCGAAAATAGTACGGTTCGCAAAATTACATCGGTATTTCCTCCGACAACGGCTTCCGCCATAACGAGTATAATGACAGGGAAATCGCCGTTGGAACACGGAATTATCGGTTGGACACTCTTCTTCAAGGAATTTGGCAAGTTGATAGATGTTTTACCTAAAATGGAGTCTCCGACAGGTGAACCGTTGAATGATTCGTATAGTGTCACAGATATAATGGGAATCAAGAACATATTTCAAGCAATTTCCAAACAATCCCCGCATACGGATTTGATAAAAATAACACCGGCATACTTAGCCAAAAGTGATTTTTCATTAACTACTTCATCTCCTGCCAAAATTATTCCCTATGAAAAAATCACGGATATGTTATCTAATATAGAATTTGCAATAAAGGAAAATAAAAGGAAAAAATTTATCGTTGCATATTCTACGGAACCTGACGGACTTGAGCATGTCAATGGTGTTTATTCGGAGAAAGTGTCGCATTTTATGAAAGGTATATTCCGAAAAATAAATGCTTGTGTTGATTCGATTAAAAATGAGAATGTTACTGTGTTTATAACGGCTGATCACGGCCTTACCGATGTGGAAAGATACATCCATGTAAGTGAGGATAAGGAGCTCTTTGATACAATCCTACTCCCTCCTTTCCCTGAGCCTCGTTTTTCAACTTTTTTCGTTAAAAGGGAAAAAGAAGAACAGTTTAAAAAGGCTATAATGAAATATGAATCTGAATTTTTAATAATGTCGCGGGAGAAATTTTTCGATACCGGAATGCTCGGGAAAGGGGAACCGCATAGAAAAATAAGTGATTTTATAGGAGACTATGTTGCAATAGCAAAATCGTCGTCGGTGTTTAAGATGAAGTACGATCAGGGTATAAGAAAATCGTTTGAATTTAAAGCGCATCACGCCGGAATCACATCGGAAGAGATGTATGTCCCTCTTATAGAGATTGATTTGGATTAAATTGTTATTGCCTATATCACGATTTTGGAATATAATAAGACTAGGTTTTAAGATTTATGAATAAAACAGGTGGATATTTTGGAAGATCTTTATTCAACTATAAAAAGAGATAAGCAGATTTGGAAATTTTGCTTTTACGGTTTCTTTAAAAACCTGAGGTTTTTCGAGCCGTATCTCTACATCTACTTTTTATCTCTTGGATTTTCTCTCTTTCAGATTGGTATTCTCTATTCCATAAGGGAAATTACCGTTTATATATTGGAGATTCCCACAGGGATATTTGCTGATAATTACGGAAAGAAAAAATCACTACTCATCTGTTTTTCATCGTACATCGTATCGTTCATTTTGTTTTTTTACACGAAACATTTTCTTATGGCTGCAATAGGCATGATAATATTTGCACTGGGAGAGGTATTCCGTTCGGGCACGCATAAGGCGATGATATATTCTTATCTCGAAAGAAGGGGCTGGTTTTCTGAGAAAACATTCGTCTATGGAAGGACGAGATCGTTTTCTTTGTTGGGTTCATCCGTTGCCGCATTTCTTTCGATTTTCTTTGTACTGAACATTCCTGCTATGAAGTGGATTTTTATTATCACAATCGTTCCCTATATACTCGATTTTATTTTGATTCTTTCGTATCCGGATTATCTCGATGAGAGAACGGAATCGAATCTCAGTGTAAAACGATTTTTTATCTCTTCGATCGAGAAGATGAAATCAATATTTGGTAATGGGTTTTTAACGAGAGTTCTCATAAGTTCGTCTTTATATGACGGTTTGTTTAAGACTATAAAGGATTACATTCAGCCGCTTATGAAGGCATTGATCATATCAAGCGGTCTTGTCTTAATTAAAAATTTGCCTCAAAATTCCAATGTTAAAGTTATACTCGGCATTATTTACGGTATTTTTTATATCTTTAGTTCATCCGCTTCGAGGAATGTGTTTAGGTTGAATCGATACATCGATTCATTCTCTTTGATGAATTTGCTTTTCGATTTGATGGGAGTGATATTTGTAATTCTGTTTTTTACGATTAAATTGAATTGGATATGGGTTGTAATCGCCCTGTATTTCCTGCTATACTTAATGAAAGATGCAAGGCGTCCTCTTGTTGTGGATGTATGCGGGGATCATATGAATAAAAATGAAAGAGCAACGGTTTTGTCCGTTGATAGCCAGTTTAGATCCATAGCAATGATTATTTTCGCTCCTCTATTTGGTTTTGTTTCAGACAGATACTCTATTGCTGTGGCATTTTTAATAACGGGGATTTTCATTTTAATAGTTAATTTATTCCTTAAAGGTGGAGTCAAATTCAATAAAAAATACAAATTTAAATGATAGGATTTGACAAATAACGGAACGGATATATAATACGATATGAAAAATTTTTGGAAAAAGCCCGTTGTAAAATTTATAGGAGCGGTATTAATAATTATACTGCTCGTTTATGTTCTGAAGCCGTTTATTAAAAATTGGGATGATACCGTAAAACTGCTTAAGACATTTAAACCGTTATCTCTGCTTGCCGGTATAGTTATTCTTTCTCTCACCGTGTCCGTTTATCCTCTTATATGGCGGTCGATTTTAGGTAAATTCGGGACCAAAATCGGAGTGAGACAGGCTTATAAATCGTGGATTTATTCAAATGTAGGGAAGTATATACCGGGAAAAGTGTGGCAGTTCGCAGGACGGATCATGTTAACGAAGGAGGCGTACGGGGAGGTGATAGTTGTCACAATGCTCCTTGAAACGGTTATATCCGGGGTTGCCTCTATTATTGTGTTTTTATGGGGGACATTAGTCGGTGGAATATTTACGGCTGTTTGGGTAAAGTATCTTTCGATTGCTTTACCGATTCTCATAGTTCTTTTGCATCCGTTTTTTTTGAAACAGATTTTAAAGATATTATCGAAAATCAGAAAAGTGGAATTACATGAGAACTTTACAATGAGATATAGGGATATTTTATTATATCTTGTGATTTATATTTTGCTATGGATAGCGACAGGATTTGCATTCTGGTTAATGTTCGCAGGTTCTGCAATCAAGATAAATTTGATTGATCTCGCTTCGTCATACGCTCTCTCGTGGGTGTTGGGTTACGCTTCACTGTTTGCTCCGGGCGGGCTCGGTGTAAGAGAAGGGGCAATTGCATTTTTACTTAACCTGAAATATCCTCCTGTGGTTTCTTCAACATTTGCAATGCTAACAAGAATCTCATTCATAATTACGGATTTCTTATTATTCGGTGTGTTTTATCTATATTTTAAAATAACGGAGATCGGGAAAAGGAAAAATGAAGATATTGGAGATAACGCATAGTTTTGTCAGGTTTAAAAACGATTATATTTCACGTTTTCTTTTAACTCTTTTTGAGGGGTTAAAAGAGTCGGGAGAAGAGATAAAAGTAATTGCTCCACATGCCGAGGGGTTAAAAGAGAAGGAAATAATAAGCGGAATAGATGTAGAGCGTTTTAAGTATGCACAAGATTGGAGAGAAATTCTTGCATATAAGGGGAATATGCACGAAATCGCATTTTCTTCGCCATTCAATATTGTCCTTCTGTTTGATTTTATAGCTTCCGCTTTTAGAAATGTAAAGAAAAACATATCGGATTACGATATTGTTCATTTACATTGGTGGATTCCGTTCGGTATCCCCATATCAATTCTAACAAAGAAGTATAATAAACCGTTCGTAATATCTCTTCACGGAACGGATGTGAGGCTTATAAAAAAAATAAAACCTTTGAGATTTGTGCTTAAATGGCTTTCGGGACGTGTGGATAGATTCGTTGTTGTATCGGAATTTATAAGAAGGACAATTTCCAAATATGGAATAGAAGAAAATAAATTGGAAGTAATTCCCATGCCGGTGGAAGAGGAACTGTTTTATCCCCGAAGGCACAGGAACAGTACTAAGATAGTTCTCACAATAGCCCGTTTTTCGAAACAAAAGAGAATAGACAGGATATTGAAAGTAGCAGAGAAATTTAAGGGGAAACCCGTTGAGTTTCATATTGTTGGTTCCGGTGAAAAAGAATCGGAAATAAAATCATTTATTGAGATACACGGATTGTACAACGTTAAGCTTATACCACCGATGAAAAGGGAGATGATAGCGAAAAAGATAAGAAAGTCCGATCTTTTTCTTTTACTATCGGAAAATGAAGGTTTCGGAATGGTTGTAGTAGAATCCATGTTATCGGGAGTTCCTGTAATTCTTTCTCGTTCGGGAGGATTCTATGATTTAGTAGAAGATGAATTCAACGGACTTTTGGTAAATGGGGATGATTACGATACCGTTGCAGGTGCGATAAGCAGATTACTCGAGAACAATAAGTTCAGATCCTTTCTAATCAAAAACGGACTTAAGTCCGCTAAAAAATATACAAGAAAGAATATCGCAAAAAAATTCGAAACACTATTTTTAGCGTTGAAAAAACAGGTGTAGAAATTAGAATAGAGAAAGGGACGATAAAATCGCCCCTTTCTCTATTGTTTTATCCCCATTAATCAAGAATTGTCAGAGATTTTGTATAAGTGCTGGAGCCAGCATTTAACTTAATAAAATAAATACCTGGGAGTAGGTGTTTCTCAATATTAATTGAGTGATTCCCCGGGTTTTGATATCCGTTGTATATGCTTTTAACAAGGCTTCCCTTAATATCAAACAAGGCTATGCTTACATTTCCCGCCTCCGTAAGGGTATATGAAAGTGTAGTTTTTCCTTTTGCCGGATTAGGCGCTAAGTTTAGTGTTATTAGCGAGTTTTTTGTAGTTTTACTCGTTTTAATGCCTGTCCAATTGTAAGCATCGAACCATATGTTTGCACTGTTATACTCCCTGTATACAATGTATCCCCCTAAACAATCGTTGCTATATGAAACTCTTGCAGAAAATTCCCCCGTCATCCTGTGTTCGTTTAAAATTGCCCTTCCACTCCATGTATCAGGATCATCATTGGTGGAGTAAGCGTATACAAGTGAATCAAAATCTGTTTCGCGAATTGTAGCTACGGCTCTTGCAAGGTCGCTGTTATATGATACACGAATGTAAGGATGAACCATATTCCACGTTGTGTGTGCCTGATTTACGGGAGACCATATTGTTGGTGTTATCCATGAGTTCCCTCCGTCAGTCGTATAAGTTCTCCTTATACTCTTATTACCGATTGAGTTTGTTCTGCTATAAAGGATCCATGCGACCTGTGAATCCCCGGGTGCGGTTCTTGCCGCTGCAACGGTAGGTTCATATATGCCGTAAGAACTGGTGTCTACGACAAAGTAATCTATAGCTGGTGATATCTGGTTATTGGTGTATCTAATAACGGTTATTGCACTGCTTGATGAATCCTGGTATGCGATATAGACATACCCGTCGCCTCCTGCTGCAACCGAGGGTCTAGTTCCGTTAGATGATACGTATCCGGCATTTCCCCATGTGCGACAACTGTCCGAACTCATAATTCTGCGAACATGCGCATTGTTTGTTTCATATGCAATGAAAAAGCATTCCGGATCTTCTATATTTCTGTCCACTGAAAATCTCACGAGACTGTCTCCTCCCGGAATGATATTGAACCATCCTGCGTCGGAACCGTCCGGACGCATCCAATGAACGTAAAGGCCGTTGTCACTGTTAGAACCGGAACCGTCAAACATCATAAAATTGTACACCCAAGTACCTCCCGTACTATGTCCCACCAAGATCTCTTGATCTATTATTCCGCCGGCAATGCTACTACCTTGATATGTCCAAAAAGGAGACCAATTTCTTCCTCCATCAGTGGATCTGTATGTATATATCGTATCGTCTTGTCCTGAGTGGGGGACCAAAAGAGACACATAAATATCTTGATTTGTTTCATCGACGTCTGTGCTTAAGACACCCCATGTTGGTACTCCCTTGCTCATAATCAGTATATCGTCACTCCATCTGTTGCCTTCCCTATAGGAGGAATTGTCCATATCACCAAAATCGGGTGAATTGTTCGTTGTAATCGTACTGTAATCAGTTACGGATTGCGTCTGTAAAAAAATACCTTTTTTCGCCATATCAACGTCTGTCATTTCGGCAGATAGAAATACAAAACTCACAAGCACAATTAAAACAACTAAAAGATGTTTTTTCATTTTTTTCTCCTTTTTAAATGTTAATCGTTTTTTTTACTCTCGCCTAAAAGTTATTAAATAATCACCTCCTTTGTTTAAATTAAAATTATAACCCTTTCAGCGATAAAACAACACTCCAATACTTATACAGTTTAACATTACATACAATTTGAGTCAAGTATATTTGGTAGATGGGGCCGCCTGCACTAAAGTCCCGGCGGATAGATATAGCCGTATTAACCGGTAATAAGAGAGATTCCGAAACAAGCTCAGTAAGACCTCCCCCTGTCGTCCTGAACTTGATTCATGGGCTAAGTGGTTCCGAAACAAATTCGGAATCTCAGGATATGAAACAGCATGCGAGATATAAATGTATTTTTGGCTTTGTTTATCATTTTAGAAAATAGAGCAAATTATGACAACAATTTTACAATCGGCGATAAGTGTATACGCACCAATTTTCGATTCAATTTTATTATCATTGGTTCTTACTTTTAAAAAGGGATGTATAATATGTTCCCCGGCAAAAAGAATGGTTTGGTCATCATTTCCAATAATGTCTTAATATTGACATAAAACTCGAATAATGGTATATATGAGAAAATTTAAGAAGGAGGACAAACTTGAAAGGAATTGATATCAAAGATGTAAGAAATATCGGCCTTTTTGGTCATAATGGAGTTGGTAAAACTTCCCTCGGAGAAACTTTTCTATTCAATGCAAAAATTACAAGCAGGTTGAATAAGGTAGATGAAGGAAACAGCATCCTTGACTATACCGAGGATGAAATAGATAAAAAGATGAGTGTGAGTCTTTCAACCGCCTACTTCAAATGGCAGGAGAAGGCTTTTACTTTAATTGACGCCCCGGGATATATCGATTTTATTGCAGATGTCTATTCGGCGGTTAAAGCCGTTGACAGTGCGGTTCTCGTGTTTGACGCCCTTTCCGGTTTTGATGTGGGTGCAGAGAAGGCGTACTCGCTAATATCGAAAGATAATAAATCGATGTTTTTGGTTATTAACAAAATCGCTAAGGAACATGCCAAGCATGAAGAACTTTTAAAAGAAATTATCGATAGGCTGGGAACAAAAGCGATCGCCGTACAGCTACCAATGGGCGAGGGGTTGGATTTTAAAGGCGTGATCGATCTTTTGACGAAGAAAGCCTATTTCTACAAAGATGGTAAGGTTGAAGCGGGTGAGATCCCGGCAGAGTACAATGCACAGGTTGAAGAGGCAATGGAGAAGTTCGTGGAAGCGGTTGCCCAAACAACCGATGAACTTACTGAAAAGTATCTCGAGGAGCTTTCTCTGTCAGATGAAGAGATTGAAAAAGGAATGAAAGCGGGAATATTGAACGGAACACTTTATCCCATTTTGTATACTGATGCTTCGATAAATTTTGGAACGGAATTGCTGCTTGATTATCTTGCCAAGTATGCACCTTCACCTGCTGACATTTACCCCGTTAAGGGTTATGATGCTTCGGAAAACGAGGTTGAAATTAATGCCGATTCACCTCTTTCCGGTATCGTTTTCAAAACCATTATTGATCCGCACCTCGGAGAGATGAATTTTGTAAGGCTTTACTCGTCTAAAATCGCTCCCGGTTCCGAGATCTATGATTTTGATTCGGGTAACACGGAAAAAGTCAACCAGCTTTACATTATGACAGGGAATAAAAGAATTGAGGTTGACGGTGAACTTAGTGCAGGTGATATCGGTTTACTCGTTAAAATGAAAAGTGTAAAAACGAATCATAGAATAACGGAGAAGAAAAATCCTGTGGTTGTGGATAAAATAGAATTTCCCGAACCCACGATTTCACTAGCTATAGAGCCGAAGGATAAGAATGATGAAGAGAAAGTCGCCGGAGGGCTTACTAGGCTCAATAACGAGGATCCGACGTTTGTTTATAAATTTGATCCTGAACTCAAACAGACATTGATTTTCGGTATGGGTGAAGCTCAATTTGATATAATGATTAAGAAACTAAAATCCAAATTCGGTGTTTCCGTTGAAGTTAAAAAGCCGAAAATACCATACAGGGAAACAATCAGAAAAACGGCGGAAGCCCAAGGGAAGTATAAGAAACAATCGGGTGGACACGGGCAGTATGGTGATGTATGGGTGAAGTTCGAGCCGTTAAAAGATGGTGAATTCGAATTTGTCGATGCTATTGTGGGAGGTGTAGTACCGAGAAACTACATTCCTTCGGTTGAAAAAGGATTAAGAGAAGCATTGGAAAACGGTTTTCTCGCGGGCTACAAGATGGTAGGGATTAAAGCCACACTGTATGACGGATCGTATCATTCTGTAGATTCATCGGATATGGCATTTAAAGTGGCGGCTTCTCTGGCATTTAAGAATGCCATGCCCAAAGCTGATCCTATACTCCTTGAACCTATTATGGAAGTAGAAGTTTCCGTTCCGGAAAGTTTCATGGGTGATGTTATGGGGGATCTCAGCTCGAGAAGAGGAAAAATTCTCGGTATGGAAGCGAAAGGAAAACAACAGGTTATCAAAGCGTTGGTCCCGCAAGCGGAACTGTATAAATATTCGACACAGTTGCGTTCCATGACACAGGGAAAGGGTAGTTTTACGCAGAAGTTTGCGAAATACGAACCTGTTCCGCATGAAATTGCCGAGAAGGTTATAGAGGAAAGTAAGCTCGAAAAGGAGAATGAAAAGTAATAGGAGGGGAGCATAAGCTCCCCTTTTTTCGAATGGAAAAAGAAGAAGCAAAAAAAAGAATAAAAGCATTACGGGAAAAGATCAATTACCACAATTACAGGTATTATGTTCTTGCGGAACCGGAAATTTCCGATGAAGAATATGACCGCCTGTATAGGGAGTTGAGAGACCTTGAAGATAAATTTCCCGATCTTATAACACCCGATTCTCCAACTCGTAAAGTGGGGGGAGAGCCCTTGACCGAATTCAAATCCGTAAGACACCCCATACCTATGCTGAGTTTGGATAACACATATAGTTTCGATGAGATAGAGGAATTTGACAGAAGGATAAAGGATTTGCTTAAAACGGATAATGATATTGAATATGTTGTGGAACCGAAAATAGACGGTGTAGCAGTCAGAGTTGTATATGAAGATGGAGTTTTAGTGCTGGGGGCTACAAGAGGGAACGGCGTTGTAGGTGATGACATTACTGAAAATATAAAAACCGTAAAACGTCTTCCTTTGAGGTTATGGAACTCTTCTGTCAGTCTTGATGTAAGGGGGGAGGTTTTTATGGACAGGGAGACCTTTATCCGGTTAAACACAGAACGGGAGGAGGCAGGCGAAAAGCCATTTGCAAATCCGAGAAATGCCACGGCAGGTTCTTTGAAGTTGTTAAATCCCAAGGAAGTCGCGAAGAGGAATCTCGATCTCTTTATTCATTCCATGGGAAATCAAATATTTCCGGATATTTCCACACACTTTGGCACACTGGAGAAATTAAAATCGTTGGGACTCCCTGTTATAGAGAATAGGTCACTTGCAATTGGAATTAAAGAGGTGATGGAACTTATTAATAAATGGGATCGGATAAGGGATAAACAGAGATTTATGACCGACGGTATGGTAATAAAAGTTAACAGATTCGATTATCAGGCTATGCTAGGCAGTACGGCAAAGGCGCCTCGTTGGGCAATTGCATATAAATTCAAAGCAAAGCAGGCGAAAACGATACTGAGAGATGTTGCGTTTCAAGTTGGAAGAACAGGAGTCGTAACGCCCGTTGCAGTGCTTGAACCGGTTCTTTTGGCAGGTTCCACCATATCACGGACCACTCTTCACAATATGGATGAGGTGAAACGTCTCGGTATAAAAATAGGTGATACGGTTATTGTGGAAAAGGGAGGCGATGTAATACCTAAGATTGTTGGATATGATAGGACGGCAAGAAGTGGAAAGGAAAAGGAAATTCATGCCCCTGAAAAATGTCCCGTTTGCGGAAGTGTGCTTGTTAAATTACCGGAAGAAGTTGCTATACGATGCATAAATGCCAATTGTCCCGCACAGCTAAAGAGGCGGATAGAGCATTTTGCCGAAAGGAATGCAATGGATATAAGAGGATTGGGAGAGGAACTTATTTCAAGACTTGTTGACAAGAAACTTATAACCGACATTACATCTATTTACAAGCTTAAACTTGATGAACTTATAAAAATCGAGAGGATGGGGGAAAAATCTTCCGAAAACTTGCTGAAAGCTATTGAAGTTAGTAAGAAAAGGGATTATTTCAGAG
>Ga0164318_10003141_pt1 | contig 15570 bp, 19 predicted proteins | sample GuaBasSedimGuay9_FD_113734 | JGI IMG/M metagenome (GOLD analysis project Ga0164318, IMG submission 113734) | Subseafloor sediment microbial communities from Guaymas Basin, Gulf of California, Mexico - Guay9, Core 4571-4, 0-3 cm | ecosystem: Environmental > Aquatic > Marine > Hydrothermal vents...
CTTCACCGCATTTACAAATTCATGGGCAAGGGAGATGATAAGAGCGGGAGCAAAAAAAGTTATTCCCAGGAGCATGGGGTTCTCTGGTCTCAGGGAAATTATTCGCTCTTCTTTAGAAAAAAGAAGGGTGCTTATGCATTAGGATATAAGAAATTATTAAATATCGAATTGAAATGATATCTTGGTGCAAAATAGATGAAGAAACTGATTAGCATTTGGATTGTTTTTTTAACTTTATCATTAACCTATTCTCAAGTCTATGGCAAGGAAGAGTTTGTGGGGATAACAACACATCTTTATGGGGCAAATGGAATAAAAGAAATGAAGATAGAAGTGAGTTTAAAGAAAGCGGAGGAAATAAAACATGATTTGGGAGAGTTAAGGAATTCAATAGAAAATAATGACAAAAAAACTGCTTTAGAAATAATATCCAATCTAAAAAAAGATGGGATTTTCAATGACGAAGTATACGAATTCATAAAAAAATTTGTCAAAGACGACTACATGAACCAAAATAGTTATGATGCAAACCTCACTAATCTTATGTGCTTTATAGTCGGCTATGGAAAGGGCATTTTTGTGTATCCTCTGGATCTTTTAATGATTTTTTTGATTGTTGCTGTTTTGGGATGGATGCCATTGGGAATTTTGCTGGTATTTTTCTACAGTATAATTTGGCTATTCACCTCTCATTTAATCCCATTCAGATTCATAATGCCTCTCACCTTGTTTGGTCTAAGTGAGGGGAATATAACCACTGTTGGATTAAAAGGGACTAATTATTTTCAACCTAAAAATGAGACAACCATGGGCATCCTCTTAGGTTTTATTGGAGTGATAATAAACATATTTATTCCACCAAAAGAGGGAAGAGAGGAATTAACTCCTTTCTTTTGTATGGGCTACTCAGTTGGTGCTATGGAATTAATAAAAGAATGAGCGGACGTGGCGGGATTCGAACCCGCGACTCCTGGCTTAGAAGGCCAGTGCCCTATCCTAGCTAGGCCACACGCCCTTAATATGAATAAAAGAGATGTTTTTAAAACCTCTTTTAAAATTATTCGTAGCGTGCCGCCTCATCAATGAGTTCTTCTACTTTATCTTCTTTTATTATTACGGGATGGGAAATGATACTCCTTCTGCAACAGTAGCGGTGCACACCAAGCTCATCCAGCACCTTTTTTGGCTCCTCTCCCTCAATGTATACTCTCCTTTTGTACTCTTCAAAGATGGAGCCAATGACTTTTCCACACGTGAAACATCTTACTGGTATTATCATATTATCTGTAAGACTTTTGCCTTTTCTTTCTTGCCCCTCTTCCCAACTGTTTCTTCGGCTCTTTTCTTCGTGTATCACTCACAAGGAGGGTTCTATCATATTCAATGAACATTTGCTTTAATTCCTCATCATTTGTAAAGGCAACAATTGCCTTTGCTATGGCAGTGCGAGCAGCCTCCGTTTGGCTCATCACTCCACCACCTTTCACCTTTACCTCTATATCCATTTTTTTAACATGCTTTTCGGCAAGGCGAATGGGCTCTTCTATCAAATTTCTCATAAATTCTGGCTGATAAACATCCAGCAACATTTTATTGATTCTTATCCTTCCTTTTCCCTTGCGTGCTACAGCCCTTGCAATTGAGCTTCTCCTTTTCCCAGATTGGACAACCACATCTACCATGTTACCCCCAAGTGATGAGATAATTCCTCAAGCGTTACATGATTTGAAGTTGTTTTATACTTAAACTTCTCAATTTTTTCCTTTTCAAACTCTTCTGGAACACCAATGTATGCTTTCAATTTTTTATAAGCATTTCTTCCTTTTGGCTGTTGGTAAGGAAGCATTCCTCTAACCGTTCTTTTTAAAATCCTGTCAGGCATGCGCGGGAAATAAGGTCCTTTCCTCTTCGTTCCTCCTATTTCCCTTCTTGCCTCATATCTATTCTTTATTTCTTTTTTATCGCCCACAATAATTGCCTTCTCAGCATTAACAACAATGATTTCTTCTCCATTCAACAATCTCTTTGCAACAACGGAAGCAAGCCTTCCTAAGGGTGCGCCGGTTGCATCTATAATAGCCATTTAACCACCTATGATACGTATATTTTTGCCGGAGGGATTTTTCTCAACAATTTCCCTTAGCGAATAACATTTTCCCCCTGCCTTTTCAATTTTTTCCCTTGCCTGCTTCGAAAATTTCCATGCTGCCACTTCCATTTTCCCAGCTTCACCATCCCCCAAAACTTTTCCAGGAACCAGTGCAATCTCTCCCTCTCTTAAATGCTTCATGATTTTCTCAACATTAACTTCAGCCCAATGGCGAAGCGGCTTTTCCAGCCTTTTTGCAATGTCCTTCCATATATTGGCATTATGCTTCTCCGCAGCATCAAGCAGAAATTCGATTGTCTCTGCAATGTATGGATTGCTCTTTTTCATCTCAGCCGATAATAGGGCATTGTTTATAAGGCTTATGCTTGTGATAGATGCATTAACTTAGAAAATTTCAATAAGATTTTGTATATTATCTCAAACCATTGCATTTTAAATAAGCCCAGATATAATTACTCAACAAGCTTCATACCGCATTCGCCACAAAATCTGGTTCCTGGAGGGTTTTTTGCACCGCATCTCTCACATACCACAAACTTGAGTGGCGCACCACAATTTACACAAAATTTTCCGCTCCCTGCTGGTTTTCCACAGACAGGACAAATTGTTATTTTTTCTTCTATTTCGCCAGTAAATACTTGAGTTTCAGCTGCCTTCTTTTTTATATCCTGAACCATTTTTTCTGCTCTTGCTGCAGCTACTTCAACTGCCTCTCTTGGAGCACATTCTACACAAAGATTTGTCTGCTCGTTCCAGCAATTCTCACATACCCATTTTGTGCATTTAGGGCAACGGTGAAAATGTCCTTTAGCCTCGTTTTGAGCTTTTTCAAAAGCTGCGTCATGCTCCTTATGCCATTTAGGAGACATACCTCGATATCTTTCAGAAATTATATCTGTGCCTCTTTCCACCCCATATCCAAACCCATATTCGCCAGTCATCGAGGCTGCTGTACTTGCAAACTTTCCCAATCCTCGCAGCAATCCGCTCTTTTTATGACTTTTTGATTCAATAAACCTAGTTTTATATCCTTCATGACAATTATCGCAGAAGAACGTAAACTGAAAACCCGCCTCGGTACTATTGTCGGCATAATTATCGGTAAAGGCAATAAATTTTCCATTAGACATTTTTATCACCTATTTTTAATGGCTTACCACATTTTATACATTTCCCTGCTATAGGAGGTTGCTCAGTTTTGCATTTCGGACAGATGATTACCAGCCTCTTTCCACAGCGTTCGCAATAATCGCCAAAGAATGTCCTTTCCCCACAATGAGGGCATGTTATTTCCAGGCTCAATCCACAGCTGGGGCAAACCTTATATTTTTTCTGTATAGGGCTTCTGCATTTTGGACATCTCAAAGGTCCAAGTGGATTTACTTTGCCGCATATGGGGCAGACATTCGAGTCAGGTGGAATAATCTCGTTGCAGTAGCGGCAGGGATGCATATATCCTGGCATTTACTCGCCTCTTCTATACATATTATACACCTTTGCATTTCTTACCTTTTTATTTTTCCTCTTGGAAATACTATTGGTTAAGGAAACTGATTCAATAAACAATGTTTTCACCCATTAATTTCACCTTTCTTCCACTTTGCATTATCGTCCTGAGCTTTCACATTAAACTCCAGCAAATCCATCACATCATTTTTCCATTGCTCATAGGAAGAATGAATCACTCTCCCGATGAATAGTTCCCGCAGAAGTTTAAGCTCTGGTATTTTGGCAATGGCAAACTTATACTTTTGATAGCGCGAATCATCCAATTTCTCATCGGGCAAATAAATCGGCTCACGTCTGAAGTTAATGGCAAGCATGCATCGATTCACCTTTTTTATGAAATTATCTGCTTCATGATGCAAATCTTCCATATTTTCGAAATTGGGATATTCTTTCCTGCTCACTAACCTGAAGAAATAGGTTGCTTTTCCACCGTCTTCACCGGATGCTGCTTCCAGCGCGATGGCATTTCCGGGCTTTTTTGCATCCGTGTCGTAAATGGGAATTAAGAACCAAATGTATTCGCCCGTTAAATCACCCAAAAGCCCTCGTTTCAACCCTATACATATCTTCTCCTTTTGGGAGAGGGATTTCAGGAAGTTATATTCCTCCTTTAATCCCATGACATCCAACTTATTTTCCATTTCCTTCCACAGTTCTGGAGAAATTGACTCTATATCACTTCTTCTGGCTGCCCTTCCTTCTTTCATAAATCTTGCGGCCTGCCTCAGTACCAGGGGATCTGCATGAGGCAGCAATTCCTTGAGAGATGACTGAACTTTGACGGAGAGTTCATTAATCAGGCGGGAGAGAGTTGTAGTAAATGAGGTAAATTGCGCCCCCATCCTTGAAATAATGAGCTTTCTTCCAGATTCCATTTCGAGGGAAAGCGCATAATCTTCTTCATTAATTTTGGAGAGGCTGCTGTAAGGAATCCTGAAGATTTCTCCTCTCTCAGGTATTATTACCATCGCCGTTTCATACAGGCGTGGCTCGCATTTCCCTTTTTGCAATTCCGCTTCATTTTCATCATAGTAAATGAATTCTGCTTCTACACCGGATTTTTTTAGTGTTTCCTGCATGAGCATATCCTTCAAAAGCATTTCATTTCGCAACTTTGATAGATACCTCAGAAAATCCTCATATTTATATCCAAGGTTGGAAAGGATGAGTTTTTCTCCAGAGGATAAAGCCAGATAAATCTTGTAGTCTTTATCAGAAACCTCAAAGATATCTCGATATGAAATAAATAGCACTTCGCCAAACTTTGGGAGAATAGAGATATTTTCTTCTCCAAGTCGAACTTGAGCATCCCCAGATGCTATCTCTCGTCCATTTTCGTCACCTAAATAATAATTCAAGGGGCATTCCATAATAATTGTTTCTTCCTTTTCTTCATCCATATTGTTTACCTTCCTGACCAGCCCTAAGATATGCAACAATTCTTCGTTTATAAAAATTTTTATGATATTCCTGCTGACTTGTTCGCCTTAATAGAAGCGGACAGATTATTGAAAAACATGGAAAAATTCATCTGTACAATGCTAAATTTAATGTCTATACAATATGAATAAAATTTTAATTGAATTGCTGATTATATCATCATGCTGGACAGAAGCGTTGTAGACAATTTTCTAAAAGATGAGCTGGAGGGAATAAAAATACCAGAAGGAATAAAATGGAAAGACCTTGTTGAAACATTCTGCCGTTACATAGAAGATGATTACTATGAATGGATAAAGGACAACTTCAAATCTTTTTTCAACCACGGCAATCCCGACTGGAAATGGATAAAGGAAAAGATTGAAGGCACATAAACCTTGCTTGCAAAAAATATAAAATCTTTCTGCCGTTCTTTTATCATGGCATTTGAATTGAGAGTCGTCAAAAATACGCCTTTGACCAATGAAGAAGATTATAAGAAAGTGGCACAAGAATTTTTAAAATATATTGGCTATTTATCAGAAGGGGCAAGTGATGATTCCATTGCTTACAAACTTTTTGAACTCTTTATTCTCCATCCAAACAAATACTGGCAGGTTGATGAATTAATGATGCAATTGGGAGCGACAAAGGCAGCAGTTTACAGACATTTAAATAAGTTAAAGGGTATGGACATTTTGGAGGAAGGGAAGGAAGGAGAGGGGAGGAAAGTAAAAAAAACTTACCGACTTCGCTATGGAAACCTCGCAAAGGCGTGGAGTTTTGTTGAAGCACATGTTAAAGTAGCGATGGAAAATTATGGAGAAACGGTGCATCATTTGCAAAAGTTGCTAGAAAGGAGGGATTTAAATGAGTGAAGAGATTGAGCTTACAGTTGGCTCAAAATATGTCATACGCTCTTTAAGCACCGAAAAAGAAGTGATGATTACAAGTGGAACTTTTATTGGCTACACTTTCATTGGAAAGGATGAAGGCGGCATTTGCATAAAAATGGACTCATCTCATGGAAGCATGAAAGGAAGGGTGCGCATTGTCCCAATTCCAATGATTCTTTCCATTGACATAATAGAAGAAAAGAAGAAAGAAAAGAAAGAGGAGGCAACTCATTACTTTAGTTGATAACATGTCAATGCAAATTGGGATAGTTGGTAAGCCAAATGTCGGGAAAACCACTTTTTTTAATGCCGCCACGAATGCCCATGCAGAAATTGCTCCTTATCCTTTTACAACAATAAATGCAAATAAAGGAGTCATGTATGCCCGCTCTAAATGCCCATGCAAAGAGTTCAATGTTCAATGTAATCCTAAAAATTCAGAATGCAGGGATGGCATAAGATATGTGCCAATAGAAGCAATAGATGTTGCTGGATTGGTTCCAAAGGCACATGAAGGAAGAGGTTTGGGTAACAAATTTTTGGATGATTTACGTCAGGCTTCCTGCCTCATCCATATTATTGATGTATCTGGCTCAACCGACGAGGAAGGAAGGGCATGCAATATAGGAGAGCATGACCCACAAAATGATGTCAAATTTTTAGAGGAAGAAATTGATTACTGGATTTTGGGAATCATAAAAAAGGATTGGGAAAAAATGAGCAGGAGATGTAAGTTAGAAGGGAAGAAAATAGAGAAAGCTCTGGCCGAAAAACTAACTGGTCTGGGAATAAAAGAAGGGGATATACATGCAGCAATAAAAAAAGCAGGACTCACAGAGGATGCAACAACCTGGCGTGATGAAAATCTGCTCCATCTATCTTCTTCCATACGCCAGATGGGGAAGCCAATTTTACTTGCATTGAATAAAAGCGATAAAGCTCCGGATGAAATGGTTAAAAAAATGATGGGTGAATATGCCATTCCTACATCGGCAGAATCTGAGCTTGCATTATCAAAGGCTGCAGAAAAAGGATTCATTGAATATAAGCCTGGCGATGCTTCTTTCACCATTATCAATAAAGAAAAAATGGATGAAAAGCAAATAAAAGCATTAGATTATATAAGAAAGCATGTGATGGAAAAATATGGAGGGACAGGTGTGCAGAAATGCATAGATACTGCCGTCTTTAAGCTACTTAATTTAATTACAGTCTATCCTGTTGAGGATGAGCATCATTTATCAGACAAAGATGGGAACGTTTTACCAGATGCCTATTTACTACCGAGAGGCTCAAAAGTTCTTGACCTTGCATACAAAGTTCATACAGACCTTGGGGAAGGATTCATAAGAGCTGTTGATGCCCGCAGCCACAGAGTCGTAGGGGCAGACCATGAATTAAATGATGGAGACATAATACACATCATTGCAAAATAAACAACATTTATATATTGTATTGTTATTAGGAGAACACAATAAATGAGGGAAACTATGCCTGTTGTATTGGTTGTTGAAGATGAAGAGCCTATTCAGGAGTTAATTAAGGAATATCTCTCCCCCCTAAATTTAGAAATATACCAGGCAACAAGTGGAGAAGAAGGAGTGGAGATGTACAAAGCCTTAATGAATAAAAAGAAGAAACCTGACTTGGTTGTAATGGATTTAAAATTGCCAGGAATAGATGGTGTTGAGACAACAAAAAGAATAATGAAAATTGATCCAGATGCAAATGTCTATGGCTTCACCGCCTACTTTGGGACAGAATGGTCAAAAGAGCTGGAAGAAGCAGGGGCAAAAGGAGTCATTGCAAGACCCGTAGGCTTTGAAGGATTCAGAGATATTGTTAAAAGAATTTTGCAAGGGGAAGAGATATAATTACCTCCCAAACCAAACTTCATCGGGAATTTCTTTATAAATATCTGTTACATCCTCTTCTTTCCTTTCCTCTTTCTTTCCCCTTCTCATTTCTTTATATCTAAGGATAGTTTCCTTATTTATGAACCAATAATGAGTTCTCCATGTTCTGCCGTCATAGATAGTTGTTTCTTCCCTCTCTGTTGTAAGCATCCCTTCTTCCTCGAGTATATAAAAAAGTTGTCTATCCTCTGGCTCCAAAACATTATCTATTATTCTATCCTCAAAACCAAATAAATCCATAACAAAATTTGCATCTCTCAATGCTGATTCAAAGTCAATACCGACACGGCTTGCAATTGCCATTGCGAGATCTTCTAAAGTAACTATGCCCATAATATCTTATTTTGCTTCTTCCACTATTTATAACTTTCTTTTTTCACCATAGCGAGGGCTTTCTTTTTTACTTCCTCCGTCAAATTATTTCCATGGGTGTCAATGGTCACAGTAAGAGGACCAAATCTCTCTACTTCAAAAACCCAGAGGCACTCTGGCATTCCTAGCTCATCAAGCCAGAAAACATCTCTAACTTTTTTTATTGCCTGTGCTGCAAGAACTGCAGCTCCTCCCGTAAAAGCACAATACACTGCCCCATATTTCCTGCATGCCTTTGCTGTCTTTTCTCCCATCCCTCCCTTACCAATAATTATTTTCGTACCAAATTTTTTTATGAACTCGTTCTCGAACAGTTCCATCCTACTACTCGTTGTTGGTCCGGCAGCAATAACTTCCCAACCATCATTCTTTTTCATGATAGGACCGCAATGGAAAACAGCTAGTTGAGAAAAATCGACAGGCAATTCTTCCCCTTTCTCATGCATCTCAATTGCCTTTTTGTGTGCTTCATCCCGCGCAGTCACCATTATGCCTGTTATGTAAACAATGTCCCCTGCCTTGAGTCTTTTTATTTCTTCTTTTGTCGGTGGAATCTTTAGTTCATACTCCATGTTATCTCTCCTTTTTCATCAATAAACATTTTTGCCCTCCTATCAGCCCAGCATTGGACAACGATGCCAACAGGAAGAGATGCTGGATGCCGATGTGCAACCTCAATATGAACATCCAATACAGTCGTCTTTCCTCCCAAACCCATGGGACCAATTCCTGTTTTGTTTATTTCCTCCACCAATTCCTCTTCCATTTTCGCCACCTCTGCATCTTCACTCCTCTCACCAACAGGACGGAGGATTGCCTGTTTTGCCAACTTCATAGCAATGTCTGCCCCTCCCCCTATGCCAATGCCAACTATCGTTGGAGGACATGGATTTCCTGCTGCCTGCGCCATCCATTCTATAACAAATTTTTTTACTCCTTCAAGACCAACGCCTGGCTTGAGCATACGAAGTGTGGACATATTTTCTGAGCCCCCTCCTTTTGGGATTGCTGTTATTTCGCAATCACTTCCATCAACAATTTCCCAGTGAATGAAAGGGACATGCTTCCCCGTATTGTCACCAGAATTTTTTGAAGTGAATACATCGATTGCATTTGGACGCAGTGGAATTTCTTTTGTTGCCTTTCTCACCCCTTCTATTATCCCTTCCTTTATTATTCCTCTGAAAGGAAAATCTATGCCCATTTTTACAAAAAATGTTTGAATTCCTGTATCTTGACAGATTGGCTTTTCCTTATTCGCTAACCTCACATTTTCCAAAATTGCTTTTAATTGAGTTTTAGCTACTTCATCCTCCTTCTTCATTGCTTCCTTCAAAGCATTTTCTACATCTGAAGGAATTTGTGTGACAGCCATTTTAAGAAGCTTTACTATTGCTTTAGAAAAATTTTCTACATCCATGGTATGGAAGAGAATGCAGACTGGATTTATAATTTTATTGGAATTGGAGGATGGAAGGATAGGCAAAAAAGAGCATCTAGGAGGGGATGGGATGCACTCTAACAACTACCAGCCTATCCTTCCCGCTTATGTATAATTTTTATGCATATATATTATTTTTGCTTTTTTATGCTGTTTGCCAGCTTTGAATTGTTCTCCTTCTTTAAATTTTGCTGAGCATCACAAGAAGCGCTCGAATTTCGAGGATAAACACTTACTATTATCATAAACTGAATAATCTTATTTCCTCGCCACCTATGTTTCCATTGGCATCGATAGCAACAACTTTAATTTTATGGAATCCGATTGCATTGTATTCCCATTCATATGGTTCTTTTTCCAAACTCGCTTTTAAGCTATTGTCCAAATAAAATTCAACTCTTTCAACTCCATTTCCATCTGTAGCAGTAGCTTTTACGTTTATGCTTCCAATTATTATTGGCATTGAAAATGGAATTATTTTATTTCCAAAAATATATATTCCATTTCTAGGCTTTTCAATGCTTACTTGTGGAGGGTTTGCATCAATCTTCTTATTATCCAAACCCATGGAAGGATCTCCATATAAATTAAATGAATATAGATTTGAATAAAATGACCATATCTTCAAATCTAAATTGGTAATATTTCTTCTAAATCCAAAATGATTGTAATAATAAACTTTTGAATTATACAATGCATTCCCTATTTTCTGCCCCTTATCAACCAAATAATGGAAGAAATAATAATCTAAGGATAAGCTACCGCCATCTTTTTCATTTCTCCACATAAAACTTAAATTCGTCCAGCTGAAAGTAGTAGCTCCTATAAATGCAACTGCAGCGCCATTTTCCACAAATGCCTTTCCAATATTGTGTGGATTTCTCAATTGTAAACATCCGCCAGAAAAAACGATGGGCGGCGCTTCCATGGATAAATCTTCACTCTCACTCGCTCTTAAAATAGTTGGAAAACTTAATTCATTATCTTCTGGTACATTATCTCCATCATCATGCTCCCAAACAAATCTTGCTACAATTAAATCGTTACCATGTCCAAATATATTTATTATTCCATGCTTTTTCCACTCTGCAAAAACATTTGAATAATTTAATTTATAATCGCATTGATAAATAGATGGTTTTATTCCCTCTTTTTCATACATTTTTGTTGCAATAAATCCATTTGGTTTGAATATATCATTCCAACATTTTTCCATCAATGTTGCTGTGTCCAAGCGATGAAATGTTCCCCATGGGCTACTATAATTCTCATAGAAAATTATAGCGCCAAGCAACAAAACATCCTTCTTCCATGTTTCATTGCCTTTTTCAAAATTTATTATATGCTGGCATATGCTTGTCACTTTATCTGCATTATCGCTAGGTATGCGACCAACATAAACTTCTGGATAAAAATTTACATCATCTTGCATTATCTCTCCAAAATAGCCGTCTTTGTCGGCATCCCAATTTCCATTTAAATCAGCATAATAATAGTCAGTGGGTATCATATAATCGTCTTCATGAATATCATAGAGAGGATAACATTCTCTCATTGGAATTTTATTTCTGCTTCCAACAATTAAAACGTAATCTATTTCCCATTGTTGATATTTATCTATCAAAAAATTTTTTATTTTTTCCTGCAAATCTTTACCATTATAATTCGATTCTATCCATGAGGTTGTTACTATTTTAATGCTGTATCCCAAAGATTCTTTCCATTGCATAAAATTGTTTAGCGAGTCTTTTAATTCATCTGTTGTTATGATAACATAGTCATAATGTTGGGTGGTTTTAGAAAAAACTGTGCCAGTGGACGATAACAAAAAAACGCCTACCAATAATATAGACAACAATTTTTTCATGATAATATTAATTTTTTTGTTTATTTAAATATTACTCCCTTCCTGTTATGATATATAATTTTGCAAACGGTTCTTCTTTTAACCGCATGCTATCCCTTTTCCTACAAACTATCAATTCTATTTCGAACATTTAAACATGATGAATTGTTTTATGAAAGTTAGGCTATGCAAATAGCGCAATATAGAGCATGTATATACCTGCAATCAAAAGGACAAGGGAGGTAAAAATCTTGACCAAGCCATGCCTTCTTTTTTGCATTTCTCCTATAGCTTCTGATGAATATCCTATGTAAAAAAATAGTAGGATAAGGAGTAAGGGGATGATGAACATAATGTTATAAGCAATGAGATAAGCAAATGCTGTTATTTTTAGAGGAGAGGCACTCTTTATAACAGCCATTATGGGAAATAATATCTGCCCCGTGCACACAAACTCCAGCAACGCTATAGCAAAACCAGCAGCAAAAGCAAGGAATGAAAGGAGCAGAATCCCTTTCCTTTCAGTTAAAATTTTTATAACCCTGCCTCTCCTTTTCTTTAAAAATTTAGGAAGCTGAAGAATTGTTTTTTCTTCCTTTTCGATGCGGAAATAATCAACCATGTTGAGGGCAGCAAGAACGAGGGCAAATATTCCTGCAAAAAGATAGATGTAGGCAGATAAAACACCAATCCCTTCCATGGTATAATAAAATTCCAGTATACCTAAGCCGATTAATAGATATCCAAGAAAAACAGCTATGGAGAAAGAAATACCTATCGAAAGGAGGGCTCTTCTGCTATGCTTCATTCTCTCTAAATATGCAATGAAGAAAACTAAAGTTGCGAAAGCACAGGGATTGATACCATCTGCAAGCCCCCCCGCAAGTACAGCAAGTAAAGTAAATCCTTTCAAAATCTCCTCCGCATTTCCTTCTTTGGATGGCTCAGGACATGCTAAGCCAACACCAACATATTTTTTTATTTCTTTCTCCAATGCAGAAATTTGCTCCTCTTTATAAAAATATTTATTTCCAATAAATATTGCAAATGAAGACCTCTCATTTTTAGAGATATTGAAGGCGTTGTAGTATTGAAAAAGGAGTTGATTATTTGTCATCACATTATATTCCTCTACATCTAAAGGATATTTGAGCTTTAGCGTATCAATTTTTTCTTTGACTCTTCTGCATTCTCCACATACAGGATTGTAAAAAAACACAATGCATATCTTTTTTCCTTCATAAATGATTTCTGGAGAGGAAACACCTGTTTTACTATAATTTTTGGCTTCCATCACAATTTTATTGAAATTATTTTCATCTGCCAAAAATGCTTTTTCTCCAACAAAAATAGATGGTGAAAAAAATTCCTGGTGAGTTGTATTAAATAAATTTCTTGAAATTGTTTTATTTGTTTCTTCCGAAACATCAAATGATGTAATTTGAACATAAGAAATATTTTCATTTAATGCATTCTCCAATTTTTGGACAAATGATGTCTCATTTTCATTTGTAAAATTGTAAAATTCCAAAACACAAACTGGCTTTGGAAAATTTAATGCCCCATCAATGACAGGGCAATCTACACCCCCTAATTTTTTGAATTCCATAATGCTGGATTTCAGCTCCTCCATTTTTTCATGAAAATCTTCTTCCTCCGGGCTAAGATAATACCACTCATTGCCAATAAAAGCAATTGGAACACCATAATGTGCACTATACGCCTTTCTTATATCTTCGAATAAATCATAATTATCGTCTACAGCGTATCTCTCGATTCTCAAAAAAGAAAAGTTTTTTTCTAAAGAGTCAATATATGGCTCGACAACTTCGCATTCATGGCAACCGTGGACATAAAAATATGCCATGCATACACTTCCATCCTCTTCAGAGATTGCTGGAGGAATTGATAGTATAGCAAGAAGAAGGAAGATGGCAAGGATGCCTTTTTTCATCTCTGCCCTTATCTTTTTTTGTTATATAAACATACCCACAAATTTAAATCTTGTGTGCAGATTTTCTTTTATGATTAGACCTGCAGAATTTGCCGGCACATGGTATCCAGGAGATTCTGAAGGGTGCAAAAGCCAGATAGAAGATTTTTTAGAAAAGAAAAAACCTTGTGATGGCGACGTCCTCAAAATAGGAGGGATAGTGCCTCATGCAGGATGGTTTTTTTCTGGGAAGATTGCATGTAATGTAATATCATGCCTTAAAGATGAGGGGGTTGATACCATCATAATCTTCGGAAAACATACGACACCTTTTGGAAGCAATTCAATTATGACATCTGGTGAATGGGAGACCCCTCTTGGTAACCTAAAAATTGATTCTGAGTTTGCTAAAGAGTTATGTGAGGAATTTAATCTTAAAGTTGAAACCCCAACACATTATGAATCAGATAATACTATAGAACTGCAACTTCCTTTCATTAAATATCATTTTCCAAATGTTAAAATCCTGCCTTTAGGTATAGTAAGGGCTGTTTTAGAATCTCTTGAAATTGGAAGCAGGGCGGTTAAGATAGCAAGGGAATTAGGAAGGAAAATTAAAATAATAGGCTCTACAGACCTTACCCACTATGGACCAAATTATGGCTTCACCCCAAAAGGCGTTGGAGGAGAAGCGCTGGAATGGGTTAAAGCAAATGATAAAAGAATGATAGACCTCTTTCTGGCTATGGAACCGGAGGAAATATTGAAGGAGGCTGGGAGGAACAGCAACTGCTGCTGCCCAGCTGCAGTTGCTACTGCAATAACTGCTCTAAAAAATGCTGGCGCAAGGAAAGGACATTTAATTGATTACTACACCAGCTATGACATCCATCCTGATTATAGTTTTGTGGGATATGCAGGCGTGATCTATTGAAAACATAACTAACTTGCCTGAGGCGATGATAGGGAATTTTGTATTTTTGTCTGCAATTCCTCTATTTTTTCTTTTATCCTTGTCTCCTGCTTTTCTAAAGTATTTTTCCTTACTTCCAAACTTTCCTTTTCCTCTTTCAATTCCTTCACAACCTCTTCCTTTCCTTTTGCTTTTAAAAGTAGGGAGCCAACGTTTTTGAATATTGGTGTATTTTCCTCAACCTTCTCCAATTCCTCCAATGCCTTCTCAGCATCCATAAGGCGCAATTCAATTTGCTGACGTTGCGAGACAAGTATTTGCAACTGCTGCTGAAATTGCTGGAGTTGTTGAATTTGGTTTTGTACTTGTGGTGGTAAATCCTCAAATTTTACAGCCATATTAGGCAAAGAAAATACACCATCCCATTTAAATTTATGGGTTTCATCTTTATCTGACCAAATGGAAACGTTAATAAATAGAGATGTGCTATTCCCACGTGCTAAGGAAAAAATTTGCAAGCATAATCATCATCATTCTCATCTCTTCCATTTCCTTGTCTGGATGTATTGGTCCTAAGGAAATTTCGCAGAAATTGGTGGAAAGATTCGGGAAAAAGGAAGAGTATGAATGGAATAGGAAGTTAGATGTAGAGCAAAGTTTTAAAGTATGGGATATAATAAATGTTTACGTTGCAAAAGTAGAAACATATACTTTTGTTATTTCGGAAAGATCTCGCTATCTTCACATTACAATTGAAACAACATTCTCAAATGTTTTTAATCTAGATTGGGAATGCCTCAACGTTGGCTATGTAAACTTGACGATAACAAACCCACTGGGCGAGAATATGTCAAAGGAATACAATACGGTAGGCAAAGATTATAGATATAAAAACTTCTTTTACATCGCTGACCCACAACCAGGAACATGGGAAGTTACCATCAAAGTAACAGGTGTTGGCACATTCAAACTTTTTGCAGAAGCATATGAGCCTGCATAAAGCCGCCGTAGCTTAGCGGTAGAGCATCTGATTCGTAATCAGAAGGTCGAGGGTTCAAATCCCTCCGGCGGCTTTTGATATGCCTATTTAAGGGGATGAGGGCTGTGAATAATAGGTGGAAAACACCTATTTCAATCAATTTTTTACATTGTCGATTAACAAAAACACATACTACAAATATGTATTTAGAAGAAAGATAATGCAAATAGAAAACA
>Ga0164318_10003142_pt1 | contig 15569 bp, 15 predicted proteins | sample GuaBasSedimGuay9_FD_113734 | JGI IMG/M metagenome (GOLD analysis project Ga0164318, IMG submission 113734) | Subseafloor sediment microbial communities from Guaymas Basin, Gulf of California, Mexico - Guay9, Core 4571-4, 0-3 cm | ecosystem: Environmental > Aquatic > Marine > Hydrothermal vents...
CTTATTGATGTAGCTGTAGATGCTGGGGTAGATGCTGTAAAATTTCAAACATTTAAAACAGAAAACTTAGTAAGTAAAAATGCACAAAAAGCAAAATACCAAAAAGAAAATATGAATGATAGTGATGATAGTCAATTTGATATGTTAAAAAAATTAGAATTAGATATAGATACACACCATGAACTTATATCGTATTGTAATAGTAAGAATATTATGTTTCTTTCAACACCATTTGACCATGATAGTATAGATATGTTAAATGATTTAAAACTTCCTATATTTAAAATACCAAGTGGAGAGATTACAAACTTACCATATCTTAGACATATTGGTAGTTTAAAAAAAGAGGTTATTCTTTCAACAGGTATGGCTAATATGGAAGAGATTGAAGATGCTTTGGATATTTTAGTAAAAGCTGGAACATTAAAAGAAAAAATCACCGTACTTCATGCAAATACAATGTATCCAACACCTATGGAAGATGTAAATCTAAAAGCTATGGTAACTATTGGAAATACTTTTGATGTAGCTTTTGGATATAGTGACCATACTTTAGGTATTGAAGTGGATATAGGTGCAGTTGCTATGGGTGCAAAGTGTATTGAAAAACATTTTACTTTAGATAATACTATGGAAGGTCCTGACCATAAAGCTTCTTTGGAACCTGATGAATTAAAAGCTATGGTTAATGGTATAAGAAATATTGAGTTAGCTTTAGGAAGTAGTGAAAAAAAGCCAAGTCCAAGTGAAACACCAAATATAAAAATTGCAAGAAAATCAATAGTAGCAAATGGAGAGATTAAAAAAGGTGAAGTTTTAACAGAAAATAATTTAGCTATTAAAAGACCAGCAAATGGAATAAATCCTATGAGATGGGATGAAATTATTGGTAGTATTGCTAGTAAAGATTATATTGAAGATGAGTTAATATAATGATACAAAAAAGAAAGATATGTGTAGTAACAGGTACTCGTGCAGAGTATGGGCTTTTATATTGGCTTATGAAAGAGATAGAAAAAGATTCTGCATTGGATTTACAAATCATTGTTACTGGTATGCATTTATCTGAAGAATATGGCTTTACATATAAAGAGATTGAAAAAGATTTTAAAATAGATATTAAAGTAGATATGTTATTGGAAGATGATTCATCTATTGGTATCACTGAATCTATGGGAATAGCTCAACCTTTATTTGCAAAGGCTTATGATAAGTTAAAACCTGATATTTTAGTAGTGCTTGGAGATAGATATGAAATATTTTCAGCTGTAAGTTCTGCTATGATATTAAAAATACCTATTGCACATCTTCATGGTGGAGAAACTACTCAGGGTGCTTTTGATGAATCTATACGACATAGTATTACAAAGATGAGTCATTTACATTTTACTGCAACAAATGAATATAAAAATCGTGTGATTCAATTGGGTGAGCAACCAAACAGAGTATTTAATGTTGGTGGTTTAGGAATTGATAATATTAAGAAATTAAAACTTTTATCAAAAGAAGAGTTTGAAAAGTCTATTGATTTTAAACTAAATAAAAAAAATATACTAGTAACTTTTCATCCTGTAACACTTGAAAACTCAACAGCAAAAAAACAATTTCAGAATTTACTTGATGCTATTGATACCTTAGAAGATACAAATATTATCTTTACAAAAGCAAATAGTGATACAGATGGTAGAGTTATAAATAGTATGATAGATGAGTATGTAAAAAATAATAGTGATAAATCTGTAGGCTTTACATCTTTAGGACAACTAAGATACTTAAGTGCCTTACAATATGTTGATGCAATGGTTGGAAATAGTTCAAGTGGACTTACTGAAGCACCTAGTTTTAAAATTGCTACTATAAATATTGGAGATAGACAAAAAGGTCGTATAATGGCTAATAGTGTTCTAAATTGTAGTGAAGATAAAAATGCTATAATAGAAGTATTTAAAGAAGCTTATTCTAATAAGTTTAAAAATATATTATCTAGTAGTACTAATCCTTATGGAGATGGTGGAGCTAGTAAGAAAATAAAAGATATATTAGTAGATATAAGTTTAGATGATATATTAAAAAAATCATTTTATGATATAAAAATAGGAGAAAATAAGTGAATACAAGAATAATAGTAAAACTAGATGTAAAACCACCATATGTAGTTAAACCAGTACATTTTGAAGGTTTAAGAAAAATGGGGATACCATCAGAAATGGCAAAAAAATATTATGATCAAGGTGCAGATGAAGTTATGTATGTAGATATAGTTTCTTCACTTTATCAAAGGGATATTATTTTTGAAGAGATAGAAAAAACAGCAAATGAACTTTTCATACCATTTGGTGTAGGTGGGGCAGTTAGAACAGTAGATGATTTCTCAAAGCTATTTCATATAGGGGCAGATAAAGTAGCTATAAATACATTTGCAGTACAAGAAGAGCCAGATATTATAAATAAAGCAGCTCAAATCTTTGGAAACCAAGCAGTAGTAGTAAATATAGAAGCTAAAAAATGGGATAATTATTGGGAGTGCTATACAGACTGTGGTAGAATCAGATCTGGGAAAGATGTACTAGAATGGGCAAAAGAAGTAGAACAAAGAGGAGCAGGAGAGATACTATTACAATCAGTAGATGCAGATGGTAGGAATAGAGGCTTTGACTTAGAATTGTGTAAAAAAGTAGTAGAGTTAGTTGATATACCTGTAGTTGTTTCAAGTGGTGCAGGAAGTTTGGAAGATATAAAAGAAGTGATAGAATATGCAAAACCAAGTGGTGTAGCAATAGCAAGTTTACTTCACTATGATAAATGTACGATTAAAGATATCAAAGAATATTTAAGAAAGAATAATATTGAGGTATCAAGATGAGTAATATTATAGGTATAGTAAATTATGGAATAGCAGGAAATATTCATAGTATAGAAAAAGCAATAAAAGCCGCTGGTGGACAAACTTTAGTTATAAATAAACCAGAACAATTTAATGAAGTAGATAAACTTGTACTTCCTGGTGTTGGTAGTTTCAAAGATGCAATGCAAGAGTTAGAAAATGATAATTTTTTAGAACCTTTAAGAAATAATACTAAACCTATACTTGGTATATGTTTAGGTATGCAAATACTTTCAACAGTAGGATTTGAATATGGTACAACACAAGGACTAGATTTTATTACAGCAGAAGTAAAACCAATGCAAGTAGATGCAAAAGTACCTCATGTTGGATTTAATACAATAGATGTAGTTAATAATAATGAAGTATTAAATGATTTAGAAGATGAGGAATTTTATTTTATGCATTCATATGAAGTAGTTAATTATACAGAAATAGCAACATTAACAAATTATGCAAATCATAAATTTGTATCATCAGTAAAAAAAGGTAATATTTATGGAGTACAGTTTCACCCAGAAAAGAGTAGAGAAGCTGGTATAAAATTATTCAAGAATTTTATTAATCTTAAAGGAGAAAAATAATGAGTGAGTTATTTGGAAGATATGGATTACCATTAGAAGTAAAATATTGTAAAAAATGTACTATTAGTAATCAAAGACCTTCTGCATCTATAGCATTTAGTAATACTCAAGATGAGATTAAAAGAGCAATTTCATTTGGAGAAGATGGAATATGTGAAGCATGCAAGTGGATAGAAGAAAAAAAGAAAATTAATTGGGATGACAGAGATAAAGAACTTGTAGAATTATGTGATAAATTTAGAAGAACTGATGGGAGATATGATGTATTAGTTCCAGGAAGTGGTGGAAAAGATAGTGTAAGAGCTGCTTATGAATTAAAGTATAATTATGGAATGAACCCTTTACTTGTAACCTGGCCTCCTCAATTAATGACAACAATGGGAAGAAGAAATATGGAGTCATGGCTTGATGCTGGATTTGCTTGCTATACAATAACTCCAAATCAAAAACTTCATAGATTATTATCTAAACTTTCGTTTGAAAATCTTTGTCATCCATTTCAGCCTTTTACACTTGGACAAAATCATGCACCAATGTATTTATCTACATTATTAGATATACCTCTAGTAATGTATGGTGAAAATGGTGCAGAATATGGAAATAATATTAAACATAATGAAAAACCAACAAGAGATGAAGAATATTATGCTTCTGAAAAAAGTCTAGATGAAATATTTTTAGGTGGAATTAGTGCAAAAGAAATAATAGAAAAGTATGATTTTACATTAGCAGATATTAAGCCATATTTACCTGTAAATCCTTATGATTTACATAAAACAGGTACAGAGTTACACTTCTTAGGTTATTATAAAAAATGGCATCCACAAGAAGAATATTATTATTCAGTAGAGAATACAAACTTTTTACCTAATGATACTAGAACAGAAGGAAGTCATAGTAAATATAGTGGTTTAGATGATAAGTTTGATTGGCTTAATTTTCATACAACTCATATTAAATATGGTATTGGAAGATGTACTTATGATACAGCACAAGAAGTAAGAAATGGTGATATTACAAGAGAAGAAGGTGTCTCACTAATTAAAAGATTTGATGGTGAATATCCTAAAGAGTATGTAGAAGCTTGTTGTGAGTATATGGGTATTACTGTTGAAAGATATAATGAAGTTATAGAAGAGTTTAGAACAGACCACTTATGGAAAAAAGTAGATGATGAATGGAAATTGAAACATCCGATTTGGAAAGAAAATAATTAATGAAAAATATTCAAGATATCATAGTTACTAAAAATACTTTATTAAAAGATGCATTACGAATTATTGATAAAAGCTCAAAGCAAATTTGTTTGGTATTGGATAACTCTAAAAAACTTTTAGGAACAATAAGTGATGGGGATATAAGAAGAGCATTATTAAATAACATATCTTTAGATGATACAGTAGAAAAGGTATATTTTAAAAATCCAACAACAGTTAATATAAATGATACAAAAGAAACTATTTTAAATATTTGTAAAATCAAAAAGATTCATCAAATACCAGTAGTAGATGATGACAATAATATTGTTGGATTAGAGATACTAGATGAATTAATAGGTAGTACTACTAAATCAAATAAAGTAGTATTAATGGTAGGTGGATTAGGAACTAGACTTAGACCACTTACAGAAACTACACCAAAACCTATGTTACCAGTAGGTGGTAAGCCAATACTACAAACTATAGTTGAAAAGTTTGTAAGTTATGGATTTGTGAATATAGTGATGTGTATTGGATATAAATCACATGTTATACAAGATTTTTTTAATGATGGAAGTAAATTTGGTGCCAATATAGAGTATATACTTGAAGATAAAAGAATGGGTACAGCTGGTGCATTAAGCTTACTTAGTGATGAACAAAAACCAAAAGAACCATTTTTTGTTATGAATGGTGATTTACTTACAAATATAAACTTTGAACATCTTTTAAAATTTCATGAAGATAATAATAGTAAAGCCACAATGTGTGTAAGAGAATATGATTTTCAAGTACCTTATGGTGTAGTAGATATTGAAAATGGAAAAATAAAAGCAATAGATGAAAAACCTGTACATAAGTTTTTTGTAAGTGCTGGTATATATATGCTTGATAGCTCATGCCTTACTCTAATACCAAATGATGAATTCTATGATATGCCGACACTTTTTGAAAAGATAATAGATATAAAAGAAAATACAATTTCATTTCCTCTTAGAGAGTACTGGCTAGATATTGGAAGAATGGATGAATATGAAAAGGCAAATCGTGAATATCATGAAGTATTTTAATGTATAAAAATACAAGAATTAAAATTCAGTACAAGCGAGGTACTAAATGCTGAGTCGTAAAACATTTTTAGCAATTATTCCTGCTCGTGGTGGGAGTAAAAGATTACCTAGAAAAAATGTATTAGATTTAAATGGAAAACCTTTGATAGCATATACTATTGAAGCTGGATTAAAAAGTAAATATATAGATAAAGTAATAGTTTCAAGTGATGATGAAGAGATATTAAATATCTCAAAACAATTTGGAGCAGATACTATAAAACGACCTGATGAATTAGCAAGTGATACTTCTACATCATTTGATGCTATTAAACATACAATTGAAAATGTAGATAAATATGATTATATAGTTTTATTACAACCTACAAGCCCATTAAGAGATGAAAAGCATATAGATGAAGCCATAGAGTTATTGGAAAATAAAAAGGCTGATGCAATAGTATCTGTATGTGAAATGGATCATAGTCCTTTGTGGTCAAATACTTTAGACAATAGTTTATCTATGAAAGGCTTTTTAAGAGATGAAATTTTAAATAAAAGAAGTCAGGATTTGGAAGCTTATTATAGATTGAATGGTGCTATTTATATTTGTGATACTGATAAGCTTTTGGAAGAAGAAAGTTTTATGTTTAAAGATAATATTTTTGGATTTAAGATGGATAGGGAGAGTTCTGTTGATATTGATGAAGAGATTGATTTAAAATTAGCAAAAATAATAATAAAAAGTTTTTATAAATGAATATTTTAAGATTATTACGAAATATAATTAATTATTTTGGATTTGATATATCAAAGTTTGATACCTCATTATTAGATGATAAAAGATTTTATAAAAGTTATCATTCAGATTCATTATTAAATAAAGTATTTTATAATATAGGAGCTGGAGATTTTAAACATCAATATTGGACAAATATTGACTATGAAACAAATCACTATAAAAATGTACAATCTAAAAATATGATACATCATGATTTAATGGAATTATCTGATATACCATTAGAATCTAATAGTGCAGAAGTTTTTTACTCATCGCATACGATAGAACATATTAGTAATGAAGCAGTTCAAAAAATGGTTAGTGAATGTTATAGAATATTAAAATCCAATGGAGTAATAAGATTAACAACACCTAATTTTCAACTATATTATGATGCATATAAACGTAATGATATTTTAATGTGGGACTGGGATATAAATAGATATTCAAAAAAAAGAAAATTTGAAAAATATTATACTAAAGCATTTGATAAATTTTCAATTGAACAGATATTTTTATATCAATTTGCTTCGCAGTTATCACAAATAACTAAAGACAATAGTACTAAAAAGTATTCTGATAATGAAATAAAAGAAATTTTTAATACTTATAGTATGGATGATGCATTTGATTATTTTATAGGAAAATGTAAATTTAATAGTACTTATCCTGGTAATCATATTAATTGGTATACAAAAGACAAGTTAATAAAAATATTAAAAGATGCAGGTTTTAAAGACATTAGAATAAGTTCTTTTGGACAAAGCTATCACATACCATTAAGAAATAAATTATACTTTGATAATACACATCCTTCTTATTCTATTTATATAGAGGCAGTAAAGTAGTGAATCTTTTTATTGTTGAATCTCCATTTCAATTACTATCTGCAATAGAAGCAAATAATTATTTTAAAGAAACCAGTATATTAATAGTTAAATATAATATGGAAGAAAAAAACAATACTCAATTAAGTAGTATAATAAATAAATTTTCAAATTTTGGTAAAGTAATAGAAATAAAAGCTACTAAGACAAATTATGATGCAAATTTAAAATTATTTTTCTTATTAGTAAAATTAAAAAAAGAAAATATATTTTATAATAAAATCTTTATAGGAGAATATCGCTCATATCATATGAGAAAATTTTTTGATATATTAAATCCTGATGAGTGCTTTGTGTTAGATGATGGAAATATTATTTTTAGTGTTATTAAGTATATTATTAATAAAAAAGATGAGTATTATTTTGATGGAATAAAAGGTAAGATAAAGAAATCCATATATAGCATGCAAGTATTTTATTTAGGGTTAGCTAAATATAAGATTCGTAGAGATATTTCTATATTTACTTGTTTTAATATTAATAGTGAATTAAATACTAAAATAATTAAACATAATTTTAATCATATTAAATCTATTGGTTCTGCTCATTCCAGTAAAGATATTGTATATTTTTATGGTGCAAACTTAGAAGAATTAGGTATAAATAAAGAGGTTGAAATAAAATATTTAATGTATGTAGTTAAATATTATAACAATATAGACTATAAAATAATGTATGTGTCACATAGAAAAGAAACAAAAGAAAAATTATTGTATATTGAGAATAGATTAGCTATACCAATTATAAAAAATATATATCCTGCAGAAATACAGCTAATACTTGATGATGTAGTACCTAGACATATTTCTTCTTTTGTTTCTTCCGTATTAATTACATTACCCATACTTTATAATTTTGATAGTGTTATATCTTTTTCATTTAAAATAGATAATATTATAGAAAAATATAAAGAAGAGTTATCAGTAGTTAAAGAAGAATATAAAAAAACTATAAAGGTTGTTGAAATTGACTAAAAGATTTGAACTATTTTTATTTTTTATATTGTCATTTTCTTTTATGCATGCAGTATTAAGACTAAGCAGTACAAGCCCTATAAGCTTATATAGAATTTTTATTCCAATAATATTGCTAATATTTATGTTTCAGTATAAAAAAAGCTTAATACCATTTATGATATTAAGCTTTTTGCTTTTGTATAATTTTTTACTTACCTATTTTTATTGTGGTTGCTATAAGCATTATATTCAATTTTCTTTTCATTATATTTCTATATTTACAATATTCTTAATAGTTTATTATCTTTTAGAAAAAATAAAATTTAGTAAAATATATAACTTTATGTATAGTTTTTTAATATTTATGTTAATAATAGCAATATTTGAAATAATATTTAACTTTAGATTACCTAATGTTGCTTTATATTATGATGGTTCAGTAAGTGCATTTAATTGGACTCAAAATGAATTTACAACAGCACAATTAGGTTTTATTCCCTTTTTATTGGTTTTAGAAAAAAGACTTTATATTAAAATACCATTGATAACATTTATTTTATATCTATCATTTTTTATTAATGATTCTAAAATTGGGTTTATAGGTATATTTATTGCTATCATAATTTATATATTAAAAAGTTTTTTTATAAAAAATAAATATATTAAATTAATAGTTTTAGGAATTCTAATACTATTAATTCCTATACTAATAATTATACCTTATAATGAGATTATAATACATTTTAGAAATGATGAAATATCATTGTTTAATTTATTTATAGATCCTATTATAAGAATCTTTACCTTTACTCCATATTTATCTACAGGTGGTTCAATATTTGATAGAGTTGATGGTGCAATATATGCAATTATCAACTTGATTGATTCTAATATGTTTGGTATAGGAATTGGAAATACATATACAATGCTTCAAACTGATACATACAAGCTTGCTACTGCTGAAAGTATTCATAATTTACCTTTACAGTTAATAGTTGAAAATGGGATATTTATGTTGTTTGTTATGATATATTTAATATACTACTTTTTAAAACTTTTATGGAAGCAAACTGTCAATGAATATGAGATGATACAGTTGATAGCGATACCGTCATTTCTAATAGGGAGTTTATCATCATCAGGTGGTATCTTTTCAAATTATTATTTTATTGTATGTACAATATTAATAATATTATTAAATAATAAAGTCAATCAAAATTTAGATATAGGGAAAAATAATGAAATTAAGAAATAGATTAGCAAAAGCTATAGGTTATGGTAGAGCATTAAAGATAAAGTATTTTTTTGGAAAACCAAAACCAAAAGAGATTATTATAGATATATGTGCAGCTTGTAATGCAGCTTGTCCATTTTGTCCAAGGATGTATATGCCAGAAGATAGATCAAAAGGTTATATGGAAATAGAACTATTTGAGTTTATACTTTCTGAAGCAAAAAAAGAAGGTATTACAAATATTCGTCTATATTCTACTGCTGAACCTACATTACATCCAAAGTTTGGAGAACTAATTGATTTACTAAAAAAAGATGACTTTATTATTTCAATTACAACAAATGCATCATTAATTGAAAAAAATATTGATTCACTAATGAAAATAGATTATCTTAAATTTTCTATTGAAGGTTGGGATAAAGAAAGTTATGAAAAATATCGTTATCCTTTAAAATTTGATAAAATATATAATAATATAAAACTTTTTAATAAAAAAAGAAAACAAACACAGACTTCACCAAGTGTATCTACAAACTTATTACTAACTAAAGATACTGATTTAGAAAAATATATGAACTTATGGGGTGATATGATAGATGACATACAAATTCATTTTATGCTTGAAGCTACTATGTATAAAAATGGGATATTTATAGCAAAGAAAAATGATGAAATATTAGATAAATATTATGATTTTGAACAACAAAAAGAAAATTTTCTATGTGGATACCCTTTCAATATTTTAACTATTGCCTTTGATGGAAAGATTGCATTATGTTGTAATGACTTTTCTGCTGAGATGAATATAGGAAATATAAAAGATGGTATTCAAAAGGTATTTCAATCACAAGTTTTAACTAAAGTAAGAGATGAGTTTTATACTCAAAACTTAGATAAATGTAAAAAATGTTCTTTTTTTACAAAACCATATGAAAAAGATATTTTAAAGATTAAAGAACAGATTAGCGATTTAGATAGTAAATATATAGATAAGATAAATATAAGTTTCTAAAATGAGAAAAATCTTAATTATAGGAGATTCATCAATTCCAGCAAGAAAAGAACTTTTATATTCAAATACTTATAGTACTATACTTAAAAATGAACTTATAAATTATAGTATTGAAATTTCAGCAAAGACAGGAAATTTTTCAAGAGAAATTAATATTAATCTAGAAGCTTTTATGCTTTACGGTTATGTTCCTGATATAGTTATATTAAATTACGGTATTGTTGATGTATATCCAAGACCATATCCAAATAAAATTTATAAATTATTAGCTTGTACAGGCTTTTTGCCTTATGTAGATAAGTTTTTGAAAAAAACTAAACTTTATTATAAGCTAGGAAATTTTTTTAAATTTCAAGAAGTAAATATTAAAAATTTTGAGATTAATACAGTAAGTATTGTTAATAAATTATTAGAAAAAGGTGTTAAAAAAATAATAATAATTGGTATCATTAAACCATATAAAGTTCTTTTAAAAAGTAGAATAGCTAATGATGAAATTATAAAATATAATAATATTTATAAAAAGCTTTCTAAAAAATATAATGAAATAGATTATATTGATATATATAATGATTCATCAGATGATTTTACTATATGGGATGGTTATCATTATAGTAAAAAAGCATCTAAATATATAGCAGATGAAATAATAAGATTGGTTAATTATGATTAAAAAGATACTTACTTATGCTTCTGGTGAGGTACTAGTAAAAGGTATGGTTTTTTTAGCTCTACCATTGTATTCACATCTAATTTTACCCCAAGAGTATGGTGTATTAGGTTTTTTAAATTCTTTGGTGGCATTTCTTCCATTTGTATTAACATTTTATTATCTTTATGCTTATGTTCGGTTTTCTGTTGATGTAGAACCATCTAAATTAATAAGTACTTATTTTTATTTAGGGATATTTCTAAATATCTTTTATTTTCTAAGTGCATTAATAATTTACTTTTTATTTATAGTTAATTATGAGATTGAATTGAAATATTTTATATTGTCTATTACAGCTAGTTCTTCTATCTTTATATTTCAAATATTGCAGATGTATTATAGAAGTCAAGGTTTGGCAAAAAAATATATTAGAATGGCTGTTGTATATTCAATAGTTGGATTATCTTTAAATCTTATTTTACTTCTACTTTTACAGGATAATATACTGGCTATGTTATTATCTGGTGTTATTACTTCTATTCTTGTATCAATGGTTGCATTTAAAATACTTAAAAAAAATATTAGTTGGGAACAGTATGATATTGTACTTGTCAAAAAAATATTAAAATATACTATTCCTTTAGTCCCAGGGGCGATATCTTTACTTATTTTTTCTCAATCTGATAAATTAATTTTAATAAACTATATTACAAAAGAAGAGTTAGGTGTTTATAATCTAGCTTTTACATTAGGTTTGTCAATGGCATATATAGGTAGTGCATTTTTTATGGGCTATCAACCAATATTTTATGAAAAAATATCAAAAGGTTTATCTGATGAAATAAAGGAACAATTTAATAAAAATATACTTTTATTAGTAACTGCATTATTACTTTCCTTATCTATAATTTTTATAGCATACGAATTTATTAATATTAAATATGTTAATGGAATAAAATTTGCATTTATAATTGCCATTGCATATAGCTATATTGCTTTTGCTCAGATGATGGAATTGCATTTAACACATATTAAAAAAACATTTCTTGTCTCTATTATATATGGAGTTGGTGCGATAGTTACACTTATAAGTTTATATATATTTGTACCTATATATGGTGCAAAAGGTGCTGCTATGTCACTATTTATAAGTGGATTTGTTATATCAATCATAATGTATAGTATGGCTCAAAGAAATCTTTATATAGAATATAGCAAATTTTATTTAACTGTCTTTTATCTTATCACTTGCAGTTTAGGAGTATATTTTCTATGAATACAAATGATTTAATCCTTAATAACTTTAAAGTATATGATAAGTTTTTGGTATCACTAAAGGATAGAGATAGAAAAATTCTAACATCATTAAAAATGATGTATTGTGTACATATGCAAAATATAACAAAGAATAAAGTTTTTGTTTTAAAGCAATTGATTAGATTTCTTGGAAAAATTCTTAGTATTCCTTTTTATACTGTATCTTTAGAAGGAGTTGATAAGCAAACGAAGAATGCAATTTTAGAAAATACAAATATAGAAAATGATATATCAAATATGATGGTAATACCAACTCTTAGTATAAAAAGAAATTTGAATATAAATTATAATTTTTTTATGATATATAAAAAACTATTTAGAGTAATGTGTATTTTACTAAAGGATTCATCTTTAAATAAAATATATATATTTTCATTAATACATAGAATTATAGATTATCTAATGGTTTATGAAACTCTTAATATAAATAAATTACAATTATTATTAATTGAAAATGATAGATTACCTTCAAACCTAGCATTAATACACTTACTTCAAGACAATAAAAAAGTAACAATTAAGTATGATAATTGGCTTATAGATCCTATAAATCATAATGATGTCTATTGTGATTATTATTATTATCCTAGTATATATCATAAGAACATAATAGAAAGTTTTTCAAGTAATAAACAATTAAAATATATAAAAGGTGGATTTCTCCATTGGGATAAACTGTATAATTATACAGATGTTTCTAATAAAAGAATAATAAATATAATCTATTTTACACAACTTGGTATTTCTAAAAAAGAGCAGCTACAATATATTTCCGATATTATAGAAGTATTGAAGTTATTAAATATAGAATTTTTAATTTCTATTAAAATACATCCACGAGAAAAAACAACTGATTATAAAGAGTTTAAAGACATATCTACATATATTAAAATTATTAATATTTCAGAAGACATATATACTCTTATAACTAAAGCTAACTATTGTTTTTCAGTTTTTTCTACAATATCAATAGAAGCCAAACATATTATTAATAACTCATACTTTATTAATTATAATAGTGATAATTTTACAATTATTGATTATGATAAAATAAATTTGGATTTAATAAATAATAAAGATGTCTTGTATAATGTATTAAAAAAAGAATATATACCAGTAATACAAAAAGAGTTTTTAAATAATAATAATTGTACTTTCCCAAATACAAAGATAAAATTACAAAGGTTTATAGATGATATCAATAATAACACCCTCATATAAATCAGAAAAATTTATATCTAAAACAATAGAATCAGTTCTATCTCAAACATATAAAGATTGGGAGATGATAATAGTAGATGATATGTCACCTGATAATGCAAATAAAATAATAGAAGAATATATAAAGAAAGACAATAGAATAAAATTTATAAAACTAGAAAAAAATACTGGACCAGCAATTGCTAGAAACAGAGCCATAGAAGAAGCTAAAGGTAGATATATTGCTTTTCTTGATGCTGATGATGTATGGATGCCTGAAAAATTGGAAAAACAAATAGATTTTATGAATAAATTTAATTTAGATTTAACATATAGTTCATATAACTTACAAGATGAAATGGATAATGACTTAGGGTTATTTATAACAAAAGAAAATATATCATATGAAAGTTTATTAAAAACCAATAGTATAGGGTGTTTAACTGCTATTTATGATACTAAGCATTTAGGTAAAGTTTATATGCCAGATATTATAAAAAGACAAGACTATGGATTGTGGCTAAAGATATTAAAAGAAATAGGAAATACAAAAGGAATGCTTGAGCCGTTAGCTACATATAGAATAATGAGAAATTCTGTATCTAGCAATAAGATTGATGCAGCAAAATATGTTTGGAAGATTTTTAGAGATGTTGAAAATTTAAATTTTATAAAGAGCTGCTATTATTTTTGTCATTATATTTATAATGGTATTAGAAAATATAAAAGTTAATAAATGATTTATATAATATTACTATTTTTATCTTTTACTCTTACATATTTAATTAAAAATTACTATATTAAAAATGCAATTTTAGAAGAGATAAATGAAAGAAGCTCTCATACTATTCCAACTCCACATGGTGGTGGGATAGCTTTGTCTTTGACTTGGTTTGTAGGATTAATTTATTTAAATATAAATAATCAAATAGATACAACATTATTTTATAGTTTAATGATAGGTATAGTTATCTCTGTAGTTAGTTTTTTTGATGATATATATCAACTTAGTGCAAAGTTTAGGTTAGTAGTTCAAAGTAGTGTGGCTGTTGTAGGTATTGTTATGCTTGGTGGATTGGGTACTATTGAATTTGGATTGTTTAGTATATCAAATCCTATAGTTACAAATATCTTTGCTTTTTTACTTATAGTTTGGTTTATAAATCTTTATAACTTTTTAGATGGTATTAATGGATATGCAGGAAGTGAAGCTGTATTTTTAGGAATTGCTGGATTTTTAATATTTGGTGGTGGTCATTTTATAGTTTTAATTGTTGCCACTCTTGGATTTTTATATTGGAATTTTAATAAAGCAAAAATATTTATGGGTGATGTTGGCAGTACTCTTTTGGGTTATAATGTAGCGATATTTACTTTATATTATGCAAATCATGCACCAACATTCCTTTGGATATGGATTATACTATTTGGAGTATTTTGGTTTGATGCTACTGTTACACTTATAAGAAGAAAATTAAATGGTGAGCAGATAAGTCAAGCACATAAAAAACATGGTTATCAAAGACTAAATCAAAGTGGTTGGAGTCATTTTAAAGTTACTAATTGGTCTATAATAATAAATATATTATTGTTTGCTATGGTTTACTTTATATCAAATATTGCTATTGCTTTTATATGTAGTGTTATTTTACTTTATGGTGTTATGAAGTTTATAGATAATAAAAAGATATCCAATTAACTATATGTATGATACAATACATATATTAACATATATAAAGGATCTAAAATGACTATTAGAAAAAACTTTTTATTAGATGATGAGATTGCGAAACACTTAGAAGAATTAGCAAAAA
>Ga0164318_10003143_pt1 | contig 15565 bp, 12 predicted proteins | sample GuaBasSedimGuay9_FD_113734 | JGI IMG/M metagenome (GOLD analysis project Ga0164318, IMG submission 113734) | Subseafloor sediment microbial communities from Guaymas Basin, Gulf of California, Mexico - Guay9, Core 4571-4, 0-3 cm | ecosystem: Environmental > Aquatic > Marine > Hydrothermal vents...
AACATAATAAAGATGATTTTATAAAGATGTTAGAAAGGATAAGGGAGAAAGGTTATTCTGTTGTAGATGGCGAATATTTCCCCGGCTTGGTCGCTGTTGCTGCTCCTGTGCTAAATAGAAAAAACAAAGTGGTGGCGGCGGTAAATATACCATTTTTAAAAACAGATATAGATGTAAATCAAAAGGTAAAAACACTTATAGAACCGCTTTTAAAATGTGTAAAAAAGATAGGGAAAACATTACCATATGATTAAAAAGGAGTAAAAAATGAAATTTGTTGTTTCAGAATCAAATTTAAAAGGAACGGCAAAGATACCTGGATCAAAATCAAATACAACAAGGGCTGTTTTTATAGCAACAATGGCTGAGGGCACTTCAATCATTCATAATCCTTTACCAAGTGCTGATTGTTTATCAACTGTAGATGTATGCAGAGGTTTTGGTGCTTCCATTGAAATTGAGGATAATTGGATTGTTCACGGAGTGGGCCTAAATCTTAAAGTGCCAGAAGATGTTTTAGACATGGGTAATTCTGGAACAACTTACTATATTGCTACTGCTGTTGCAACATTAATAAACGGCTTTACTGTTATTACTGGCGATCATCAGATAAGACGAAGACCAGCAGGACCATTGATTGCTGCACTAAATGATCTTGGAGGCATGGTTTTTTCTACGCGTGGTGGAGGAATAGCCCCGCTTGTTGCAAGAGGAATATTAAAGGGTGGCAAAGCTCATCTTCCTGGAATAAATTCTCAGTGGCTCACCCCTATCCTTTTAACTGCTCCTTTAGCCTTAGGGGATACAGAAGTAGAAGTAGATAATCTTCAGGAACGTCCTTATATAAATATGACCATGGGATGGCTCAAACGTCAGAATATTGAATTTTCACATGATAATTATGAACGTTTCTTTATCAAAGGGGGACAATCATACCACCCATTTGAGGAAACCATTCCAAGCGACTGGGAATCAGCAACATTTCCAATAGTTGCTGCTGCTATTACTGATTCAGAGATAACCTTAATGGGTCTTGATATTAACGATTATCAAGGGGATAAAGCAATCATTGAAAATTTAAAAAGGATGGGAGCTGATATTGAGGTTAAGGATGATGGTAAAAATGGAATCACTATTAAAGGGGGAAAAACACTTCATGGTATAGAAATCGATTGTGGGGATTTGCCTGATGCACCGCCTATCCTTGCTGTTTTAGGTACAAGGGCAAAAGGGAAAACCGTTTTAACAAATCTTGGGCCATCCAGAATAAAAGAGACAGATCGTCCAAAAGCAATATATGAAGAGCTAACCAAAATGGGTGCAAAAATGGAACTCACCAAAGATTCTCTTACCATTTATGAAAGCGAACTTACTGGTACCCATATAAATGGACATCATGACCACAGAATTGTTATGGCAACAACAATTGCAGGTTTTATTGCTAAGGGAAAAACAGAAATTACAGATGCAGAATATCATAAGATATCCTTTCCAAATTTCTATGAAGTAATGACAACCCTTGGAGGCAAGATTGAAAAAATAGAGTAATTTAAAAAAGGAGGAGAAACGATGAAAAGAAAATTTTTTACCCTCTTAATTGTGTTAGCTATTTTATCTATCACGTTTTCAGCCCATGCAAAGGTTAGAAGAATAACCATTGCTACTGCTGGAACAGCAGGTGCTCTATACCCTATGGGGGTTGCAATGGCAGAGACGATTACTAAACATGTAAAAGGTTTTGCTGCATCTGCTGAAGCAAGTGCTGCATCTCTGGAGAATATTAGGAATCTTTCAAAAGGCAAGGTAGATTGGGGAATCTCACAAAACGAGGTTGCTTTTTTGGCATACAATGGAATGGGGAAATATAAAGGAAAACCTGTAAAATGTTTGCGTTCCCTTTTTGGCACGCTTATCTCATGGGTACAGATATTTGCACCTGCAAACAGCCCACTTAAAAGTGTAGCTGATTTCAAAGGAAAAAGGATTGGTGTTGGCGCTCCTGGAAGCGGTGGGGAACAGGCAGCAAGAAAGATCCTTGCATTCTATGGGCTTAATTACAAAACAGTAAAAGCTGAATTCATGTCAAATCCTGATATGGTTTCTGCTCTCAAAGATGGCACCTTAGATGCTTTTATTATTACACATCCTTTAAAATCTGCTGCCCTTCTTGATCTTACAACAACCTTCAAGGTTAAAATGATAGGGGTAAATGATCCTGGATTCTATAAAAAGTATCCTTATTTTACTAAAAGATATATACCAGCAGGGGTTTATAGAAATGTAAATAAACCTGTACCAACTCCTACAAGCAGGGTTGTCATGTATACAACTACTAAAGCCAACTTGAGCACTGATGATCTCTATCGTCTTCTCAAAGCAATATGGGAAAACTCCTCTGAATGGGTCAATACTCATGCTGCTGTCAAAAAATATACAACTTTAAAGGATGCAATAAAAGGGTTAAACATTCCGCTTCATCCAGGTGCAGTAAAATATTATAAGGAGAAAGGATTTAAGATCCCAGCTCATCTAATCATCAAATGAAAAATGGTTTTAGATTGCTTCTCCTCGGATTTATTGCTATTTCAATTTTTTTGGGAGGCAAAAATCTTAAAGGAAAAGAGATTAAATCCGAGGAGAACCTTTTTATCATTAACACAACAAAAGGATATAGGTTTTATATCCCTTTAAATGGGGTAAAAAGGATCTCTATAAAATTCTTTCATTCATATGACATGCAATGGGTAAAAGAGACATTTTATATTGCTAAAAAATCTTTTGTACCATTTGAGGTTATATATTATTCTGATACATATGACTTTAGAGATACGAGATATAACAGTAAGATCGAAATAAAAAAAGATAGAATACGGCTCTATGAGATAAAGCCAAAAAAATCTGATATTTTAAATAAAATCATTTTAAGAATCGCTTATATGAGAACTCAAAAATTGATATTAACAAAGGATATTGGAGAAACTGATTACTCCTTTTATCAATGGGGTAGCCCTGGGGATCAAATAATATTAATGATAAGGGGAAAGTAGTGTCAAGTCCATCTATTTCATCTGAACAAAAAGCTATAAAGCGAACACTAATAGGGTTTTCTCGTTTACTTATAGGAGTTGTTTCAATAACCCTTGCCTGTTTCCACCTTTATACTGCATATTTTGGTGTATTATCCCCTCTTCTGCAACGTTTTATCCATCTATTTGGCCTTATGTTGATATGTTTTATTTTGTATAAGATCGTACCATCAAAAGGAAAGGATAAACTAAATATATTTGACTGGATTGTAATCCTTATTATTATTGCTATTGGAATCTTTTTTTATTTAGCCCTTGACCCTGAAAAGGTATTAGATAGAGGGATAAACGGCCCATCAACAACAGAGATCATTGCTGGACTAATTTTAATCCTCCTTATATTAGAAGGAACAAGACGTTCTGTTGGTCTTCCTATTGTTATGGTTGCTGTTGCATTTTTGGTCTATGGCTATTTTGGCCCTTACATGCCAAAGATCATTGCTCATAAAGGATATGATGTTGAAAGATTGGTAAGCTATCTTATTTGGACTACTGAAGGGGCTTTTGGTATCCCTATTGCTGTCTCCTCTACCTTTGTCATTATCTTTATCCTTTTTGGTGCTTTTTTAGATAAACTTGGCGCTGGTGATTTTTTTATCAATTTAGCTTTATCCTTATCAGGAAGGGTTAAAGGTGGCCCTGCTGAAACTGCTGTTATCTCAAGTGCTATGATGGGAAGTATATCTGGATCATCGGTATCAAATGTTGTAACAACTGGCACTTTTACTATCCCCTTGATGATTAGAACTGGTTACACCCCTCTATTTGCAGGGGCAGTAGAAGCAGTTGCATCAACAGGAGGGCAAATCATGCCACCTGTAATGGGAGCTGGCGCGTTTGTTATGGCAGAAATGCTTGGTATATCATATGTAAAGGTTGCGATATCCGCAGCAATCCCTGCTCTTTTATATTTTGCTTCAGTAGGGTTAATGGTCTATTTTGAAGCAGAAAGAAAAAATGTTGCAAAGATGGATCTAAAAAAGCTTCCCAAGATAAAAAAGGTACTAAAAGAAGGATTTTATCTCTTTATTCCTCTTATAGTGCTTATATACCTGCTTGTTATAAGACAACTGTCCCCTATGAAAGCAGGTTTTTTCACAATAGTATCTTTGCTTTTTATTGCATCAGTTGTTCTTTTAATCAGAGAAAAACGTTTTCCATGGAGAGAAATCATAGCTGCTCTTGAAAATGGAGTAAAAACCGCTGTACCTGTCGCAATGGCATGTGCATCAGCAGGTATTGTTATAGGGGTTGTCTCATTAACAGGGCTTGGGGTAAGATTTACCCAGATGGTGATCCATGTATCTGGTGGAAGGCTTTGGTTAGGTTCACTGCTCACCATGATAGCATGCCTTATTTTAGGAATGGGACTTCCTACAACTGCTGCTTATATTATTACTGCTGTCTTAGGGGCTCCAGCTCTTGTTTCTATGGGAGTCCCTACCATAGCAGCTCACATGTTTATCTTCTATTTCGCGATTATATCCTTTATCACTCCTCCTGTTGCAATATCAGCTTATGCAGCAAGCGGAATTGCAAAAACAAACGCAATGAAGACAGGCCTTATGGCATTTAGGTTAGGTCTGGCAGGGTTTATAGTCCCTTTTTTATTTATATATAGCCCATCAATCTTACTTATCGGAAAAGGTGTTAAAATTGTGATGGATTCCTTCACTGCTCTTTTAGGTGTTGTCGCATTAGCAGCAGCAATTGAAGGATGGTTTTTTATTGAACTAAGATTATGGCTAAGAGTTATCTTCCTTTTTTCTGCCATTTTATTGATTGTCCCCCACCTTACCTATAGTATTATAGGTATAATACCTCTTGTTTTGGTTTTTATTTTAAAGAGAATAAAAAAGAGAAATAAAAGGATAACACTTGACAATAGAATTAAAATTCCTTAATGTTTTTTAAATAAAGGGGATGTAGCTCAGGGGGAGAGCACCTGCTTCGCAAGCAGGGGGTCGGCGGTTCGAATCCGCTCATCTCCACCAATGATTTTACTTAACTCAACTAATTTAATAAATTTAGAATTTCTCAAAGTTCCCAAAAATTTGCTAATCCTTTAAATGTAAATGAAAACAATATATAAAAATTAACAGGAATAAATCATGCATCATAGCAATAAATTTAAACTTTTTAAAAGGCTGCATTATCGCAGCCTTTTTTATTTTTAAATTTTCACTTTTATGCCAAAAGCACAAAATTAAAAAACTTTATCTAATAAAAAATTTAAATAAATAAGATCTATTTTGTCCTCATCTGTCACTTTGTAACTTTATAATTGTTTTAGTTTTTATATTTAATCAATTTTCTTTTTTATATCTTATGGAGTAATAAAGATGATAGAATATATTTTTTTATCCGTTTATAGATTTTCTTTCTTTGCAATTGAGCCCATCATTTTATCAGAAAACAACAAAGGTAATATCTTAAGAAGTGCATTTGGCAGGGAGCTAAAAAAGATTGTATGTATTAATACTAACATACCGTGCTATTCATGCTCTATAATAAATTCATGTGCTTATCAAAAAATATTTTCTCCTGTAGTAAATAGTACCTCAAAAGGGCTAAAAAAGAATAGGGACCTTCCTCGTGGATATATAATAAAACCACCTCTTGAGCCAAAAACCATTTATAAAGAAGGAGAAATCATTTCATTTGATATGGTTTTAACTGGTGAACTTTATAAATGGTTTCCATATATCTTGATTCCAATAAAAGAATTAGGGGAAATAGGTATTGGTAAAAACAGAGGTAAGTTTAAACTTTTAAAGGTTGATATATTCAATCCAGAGAATATGGATTGGGAAATGATATATAGTAGTAATAACTCAACAGTAAGAAATCTCAATTTTAAAATCGGAGATAAGTATATAAGAAAAAGTTGCACTACCACTCCCGATGAAGAGGGAACTGAAAGTTTATAGTACTCTAAAAAAATTTAAGGAGGCTTGATATGAAAAAATTATCCTTAATTGTTTTAACAGTAACAGTTTCACTTATCTTATTATTAAGCTTTGCTTTTGCTGATGATTCTATCCTAATCAATGGCAACATTATTACATATGGTATGAGTATGAAAGAGGTTTATAAAAAATGCGGAAAACCATCAGAAATACATTATTATTATTCTACAATCACAGGAAGTAAAATCCCAGGCGAAGAGAAATGGATTTATTGTAATTATGGAAGCTTTCCAAGGGTTATTATCTTTAAACACTATGTTGTAGCAAATTTTTATTTTGATAAAAGTAGACGTTGTAGATAAAAAATATATCCAATTAAGGGTATAATTAAAATTTCTATTTATTCTTTTTAATACAAACTGAAAAAGAACAGTTTTTAATAACCTTTTTAATATAGGCAAAGGAGGTTTTTCATGAGTATTAAAGATGGTATTAAAGATATTGTAGGCAAAAAAATTAAAGGTGTAGTAGTAAAAGAGTCTTACAGTCTTAATAGGTCTCCAAGGTCACAAGTTTTTTTGCTCTTTAGTGATGATACTTATTATGAATTTTACACTGAAAGAGACTGGATTGATAGTATTAGCAGAATTCATGAAGGGGATTTAGAATCTGTAAGAGGATATCTATCAGAGGATGAGGATAGAAGAATAGTGTGTGAGTATTATGATGAAACAATTACAGATTAATTTTGTTTGAATTTTTAATAAAAAGTGATAATCAATTAGTTCTTAAAAAGAGAAAAGAGGTGCAAATTAATTAAACTTGAAAACATTTCTTGCTAAAGATCTAAAAATTTACAAAAACAACCAATAATGATAATAAAAATAAAAAAACAATTTTAAATGGGAGTAATAAAATGGGCAATAAATCAAAAAGAAGAAAAACCTGGCAGGAAAAACTTGAGGATAGCAAGGATCTGCCAAAGGTTGAGGAAATCAAAGGAAAATTAGAGAAAAAATGGGGTAAAGGAACGGTTGTTATCCCTGCTCCAATAGAAGTTGATGAGATCATGAAAATGGTTCCAAAAGGAAAACTTATCACAATAAATCAGATACGTGAAATCCTTGCTAAGAAACATGGTGCAACAATTGGCTGCCCTATAACCACAGGAATCTTTGCATTAATAGCAGCTAATGCTGCAGAAGAAAGAGCAAACAAAGGGGATAAAAATATAACCCCTTACTGGAGAACCTTAAAAGCAGGTGGGGTTATAAATGAAAAATATCCTGGTGGTGTGGATGCTCAGAAAAAACTTTTAGAGGATGAAGGACATACTGTTAAACAAAAAGGGAAAAAGTATGTTGTTGTTGATTTTGAAAAATATTTAGTAGAAATATAGCTGTTTTATTACTCAAAATAGAATAATCACCATGGAAGTTTAATCGCACCTTCTTTGCATTCCCTTACACATATACCGCACTCCTCACAAAAACGAACCACGATCTTTGCTTTTCCCTCTTTTAGTGTAATTGCTTGTGGTGGGCATTTATCAATACAAATCCCACATCCAGTGCATACATCTTCATCTATTAAAGGAACCATTGCTACTGGCTGTATACCTTTTCCTATGCCTGCTAAAAATCCATCCCTTATTGCATTATGAGCTCTTCTCGGATGGATTGCATCACCTATGATCTCGTAGCTTTTAGGTTTAATCTCCTTGATTATCTCATCCCAAAGCTCATCCTTTTTTCTTTGTGTATAAACTATATATTCTGCAGGAACCTCAATAATCTCATTTTTTCTTTTGACTATAATTTTATCTTTTTCTATTTCTAATATCTTTGAACTGTTCAAAATATTTACATTTGTCTCTTTTAAACTTTTTATAATTGGCCAAAGATAAAATGGATTTACATCTTTTCCTATACGGCTATTTTCCTCTATAATATAAACCTCTGAAACATTGTGCCAGCCTAAATAACGAGCTACTGTTAACCCTATTCCATCACCTCCAATAATTATCACCTTCTCTTTAGGTTTTATTTGACCTGTCATGATTTCAGGGGGTGATACAAGCTTGAGTAACTCAATGTTAGGAATCATTGGATATACAAATCTTGCCCCTGTTGCTATGATCACTCTGTCAAACTCTTTGACCATTTGCGGTGCTGCTTCTACTCCTAATTTTAAAGTTGCCCCGCTTTTCTTTAATCTATTCTCAAGATAATTTATAAACCTCTTAAATTCTTCATCGCCATAAGGAGCATTAGAAGCAATAAGAAAAGCACCACCTAATAATTTTTCCTTTTCAAAAAGCGTAACCTTATTTCCAAGTTCAGCAGAAACAGATGCAGCCATCATGCCAGCAACTCCGCCCCCTATAACGGCAATCTTTTTTCCATCTTTTTTTGGATAAAATGAAGGAAAACCCCAATCCTTTTCTCCTTCATGTCCAAGATTAGGCCTTACCGTGCATTGTATTGGCTGATCTCCGTAAAGCCTTAAAAAACATAGATTACAAGCAATACAAGGGATAATATCTTCTTCATCACCTTTAAGTATCTTGTTAGGTAAATATGGGTCTGCGATCATGGGTCTGCACATCTCCCAAATATCTATTTCACTTTTTATAAGCGCTTCTTCAGCAACCTCTGGTTTAAAGAGCCTAAATGCCATGCTAACAGGAATTTTTACTCTTTTTTTCACCTCTTTTGCTAAAAAAAGCCAATACCCCATTTTGATATCTCTTGTGATAACAGAATAAGGGGATTCATGCCAGCCAACAGTTACAGAAACATAATCAACTCCAGCTTCCTGAGCTATATAAAAGGTTTCAATGCTCTCTTCTCTTGAATTGCCTCCTCTATCATCTAATAGTTCATCAGCACAGAGCCTTATCCCTAATGCCATGTCATCACCAATAACATCTTTAATTCCTGATATTATCTCAACCATAAAACGACAACGGTTTTTTAAGCTACCGCCATATTCATCATCTCGTTTATTTGTATATTTAGATATAAAACATGATATAAGATATCCTACAATGCCTGAAAGTTCTATGATATCAAAGCCTGCTTTTTTTGCCCTTTTAGCTGCTTCAATATGTTCGTCAATTGCTATCTTTATCTCATCAATACCCATAGCTCTCATAGGCTTAAAGTAATGGAGTTTTTGGGGTACGGCTGATGGTCCTATGCTGTAATCAAGCTCAATCCCTCCTTCACGACCACAATGGAGAAGCTGTATTGCAGCTAAAGCATCATGTTTACGGATTACATCAGCAATCCTCGATAGCCCAGGGATAAATTTATCATTACTTATCCCCATCATTCCCATAAAACCCTTCCCTTCTCCTCTTTCATCAACATAAGCACCTTGTGTTGTTACAATACCTGCCCCTCCTTTTGCCTGTGCTTCAAGATAATAAATCTCCTTATCAGTAACAAATCCATCTCTTGTATTGAAATTTGTTTCTGTAGCAGCATATTTTATGCGGTTTTTTGCGGTTATTTGACCTATCTTTATTGGGGTAAAAATATGAGGATAGTGTAACTTACCTGGAAACATAAAAGCTCCTTCCTATTAACTTAAAGAGATCACCTCTGTCTCTTTTATTGATGATCTAATCAGATTGGATATTTCTGGATGGCATGTAAAAAAAAGAATTTGATGTGTATCAGATAATTCTTTAATAGTGCTTATAGCAGCCTTTAGTCTGTGATTATCAAAGTTTACAAAGATATCATCCATTATTATTGGTAAGTTTACTCCTGAATGTTCACTAAACTCCCTTATAAGCCCAAATCTTAATGCAAGATAAAGCTGTTCTGCTGTACCACGACTTAATTGGGTTATCATTTTCCTCTCATCATTTTTTCCTATAACTTCAATATAATTCCCTTCTAAAGGAGAGAATATCTGTTTATAATTACCAAGTGTAATCTCCTTAAAAAAGAGTTGGCTTTGCTTTATCACAGCAGGCTGCCTCTCTTTTTCATATCTTTGTTTTGCCTTTTCTAAAATCCTTAATGCGATCGTATAAACTGCCCATTTTTTTGCCTCTTCTTTAATTTTTTCTATTAACCTATTTTCTTCTAATCTCATCTTAGATATCTCTTCTCTCTTTTCAAGATCATCGATTTTTGCTTTATATTCTCCATCGGTTTTCATCAATTCCTCAAGTGATAAATCTATCTCTTTTATCCTATTCTCTATTTTTTCTTTTTCATTATTTAGCTTTTGTGGATCACTTTTCTCTAATTGGCTTATAAAATTATCATATGCCTCCCCTATTCCTGCTATTTTCTGAATCTGCTTTTTATGCAATTTAATATCTTCAATAAAATTTTTCCTTTTTTCAAAAATCCTTGCTTTTAAATAAAATTCATCTACATCTATTGCATTTCCCTCATCTAAAAGTACTTTCTTTTCTGATCTTATCTTTTCAAGGTTTAAATTAAGTTGTTTTAATTTTATCTCTTCTCTCTTTACTTGAGACTCAATATCGTTCTTCTTTTGCAAAGCGCTTTTGGCTTCGGCAAGCTCTTTTGATAATAAATCAACTGTTATAGATATCTCTCTATCTAAAGGGATATCTCTACCTAAAGAAAATAAAAGCTTATTCAATTTTTCTTTAAACTCTTTTATAGTCCTCTCCATTTGATTTACTCTTAGCCCTAAATCTGAAATCTTTTCCATTTTTTCACGAATTGCAGCAACACGAGAAAATATGTCAAGCACAGTAATAGGTGTGATTGTTGATGGAAATTGATGTTTATTAAGCCAGTTTTTCCAATCTTCTTCAATGCTTTTCTTCTTTTTTTCAATATCTTCTTTAAATTCCTTTGTTTTCTCATATTCTTTTTCTAAAAGCCTTCTTTTCTCTATTATCCTTTTATACTCTTCTAAAAACCTCTCTTTTTTTGATAACATTTCAGCTGTTTTCTCAAGAGTATCAGCCTCTTCCTCAACAACTGCTAATATAGGATTTTCAATGCCTAAAATATTTGCATGTTGATTTGTTAGAGCCTCATAACGTTCTATTTGAGATTTAACCTTTTCCCTTTTTTCCTTTTCATCTTTTAAAAGGTTTTTAATCTCTTTTATCTCTTGAATAAGTCTGTTACGAGTAATGTTTATCTTTGCAACAATTTTATTTCTAAAGAAAAGGTAACCAAAGTTTAAAAAAAGAAAAAACAAAAATATTAATGATCCTGTAAACTTCTCTCCTCTGAAAAAGAGATAACCTGATATGCCCATAAATATAACAAAAACAAATATTGGCCAAAAAGGAAGTTTATAAAAACTTAAGGGTTCTCTCTGCTTTGCTGATAATTGCGATTCTAAATCCTTTATTCTTTCCTCAATATGAGAAAATTCACTTCTAAGTCTCTGATAATCTGGCAATGTTACCCTTAATATTTTGATCGCTTTTTTCTTTTTTACAAAATCTTCCCTTTTTATCTCTTTAATATCAGCAAAGGCGTCAAGGTTAACCCTTGCCTTTGCCTCTTCTTCCTTAAGGAGGGTAAGCTGTGAGTTTTTTTCACTTAATCTATTTTCTACATCAGTTAATAACTGGTTTATATCTTGAAACCCATCATTAAACTTTTGAACTTCATCTCTCCTTGATATGGAAGTATCAAGGGTTTTTATCTTATTCTCATCCCATTCAACCCCTAATTCTTTTATATCACTTTTAAGCTCTTTTTTAGCATCTTCTAATTTTTCTTTGATAACAAAAATATCATCAAAAGCAGAAATAAACTTATCTCTACCTCTAACTAACTCATTTATCATGATTTCATGGTTTATAAGTTTTATGTCAATCGCGATTGAATCAATCTCTTTTTTCTTCTCTTTTATGCTTGTTTCTAACTCTTCAATTTGACTGATTATATCATTTTCTTTATCAACCACTCTGTTCAAACGATGTATACCATCTGGTGGAAACTCAGGGATCTCTGCTAAATTTGAAAGTTCTTTTTCTGCATTTATAAGTTCAGTCCAATCTTCCCATGCCCTTAATAGGTTGTTAATATTAAAAAGTGCTGATTCTTTTTCTTGTTTTTCCTCTTTTAATCTTTTTATTTTATCAAATAAATCCTCTTTCTCCTTTTTTAGTTGATCATAACTTTCTGCTCTTTGTTTTATCTCTTGAATCTTTTGTTGTATCTCTCCTAATTCATCAAAATATCTATTAATATATGGTTTCTTACCGCTTTTTTTAAAGATATCTTCAGCTTTCTTTTTCAATTTCTTTTGTAATTCCAAAAGGGAACTAACCCCTGTGCCCATACTATAGATCCTGGATTGAATCTCTGATTTGTTTAAGGTTTCAAACTGCTCTAAATCATTTAAACTAAAAGCAAAAAGTGTAAAAAAGAGATCTCTTGAGGCATGTCCCAAAAGTCTTGCTAAGTCGCTCTCATCTCCTTTTGAACCATCAGGAAATGTGATAGTGACATTTTTCCTATAATCTGCAAATCTTTCAATAACATAATTAAGATTATCCCTATCACTTATTCTGATTCTTCCACCATGTTTTCCACCTTTTAAAGGTGGATAAGGATTTAAGGACTCCCTTCCAGTTGGAAAACCAAAAAGAATATAGCGGATAAAAGTTAGAAATGTTGTTTTACCTGCTTCATTATCACCGATTATTAGATTCAGGTTAGGAGAAAAATTATCATACTTATAATCGTGGAAGATTCCAAATCCTTCAATATGAATAGCATTAATTTTCATTAAACTTCCTCTATTAGAGCATCTATAAGATAAGCCTCAGCCTTATCAAGCATTGCTAATATCTCTTTATCTTCAACCTCATCTTCTAATATAGATCTGGCTTTTGAATAGTTACTAAAAAGAGGGGCAAGCAAAGACCTAAGCTCTTCTAAATTACTTGGATTCTTTTTATATTCCTCTATTAATCTTAAAAGATCACCTATAAAGTCCTGAGCTTTTATCCTAGAACTTATGTCAATAGGCGGTTTGACTTCGTTCTCTATTCGCTCAATCCATATAAATGGCAACCCTTGAAACTCCTGATTTATCTCTTCCTGAATAGCATCAAACATATCTGGATAATTTAAAAATTGTTTATATAAAGGAGAACGACCTAAAAGTTTTATTCTTATAATGTATGATAATTCATCATCTAAATATGGTAGATTACTCTCATTACGAATAAGATTTATAAGTTCATCTTCTTCATCAATTTTAGTAATGTCTATATCCCTATGGATCCATCTTATTCTATCTACTGGTATAAATTGAGGTTTAATCCTTAAAGAATTATCAACTTCAATTAAATAGCATCCTCTTTCCCCAGACTCACCAAGATCTCTTCCCTGAGGATTTCCAGGATATATAATGGTTGGATTTTCTTTTAAAATTTGTGGCTTATGGATATGACCCAATGCCCAATAATCCATACCAGATTTGATAAGATCTTCTATACTTGACTGCGCATAAGGTTCATGACCTGTATTTGTACCTATATTACAGTGAAGCAATCCAATGGAAAAAGGGGCTCCTTTTTCCCTTTTGAATCTTTTTGCCAGATTTTCTGTAATATTTTTCTGAGGAAAACTTATACCATGAATATGAGCAAGCTTTTGCCCATTTTTTATATAAGGTATTTTTTCAACATTTAGATTAGGATCAGAGAATATATAAACATGCTTAGGCCATTTAAGGGTAGCTGACCAGCCGTTTAAAGGATCATGATTTCCATGAACAATATAGGTATATATCCCTTTTTCTGAAAGACGGCTAAGAGCATCTCTAAATTTAAGTTGAGCCCTTATGTTTCTATCTTCACTATCATATATATCACCAGCGATGAGTAGAAAATCAACATGATGAAATATACATAAATCTATAATCTTATTAAAAGCTAAAAAGGTAGCCTCAAAAAGGGCTGAAGCTAACCTTTCATTAAACTCTTTAATACCTGAAAATGGACTGCCAAGGTGAAGATCTGCGGTATGTATAAATTTAAGCATGGGGCTTCATATAAACATAGATTGAGATTCTTTTATTATTTGGATACATCCAAGAAGCTATCCTAAATGAGATAAAAAATTAAGAATTTATTATTCGTTCTTACATTGCATTACTAACTAAATAATCAAATTGCAAGAAAAAAATCACCTCAGGAATTCTATACATTAAAATTTATATAATACATGCTTCACTTTTTAAGTACGAACTAATTAAAAAAAGGATTTTCATTATAATCCTTAAAATATGATTTACGAAGATAGTAAAGAGCCCCAGAGTAGAATTCAAAATTTTCCCCAAGTTGCAAAAAGAGATGAGCATCTTTTTGGTTTTCTTTTAACTTTATCTCTCCTACATCTAAATATGCCCTTTCTCCTTCCTTAAGATAAAACCCCAAAAAAGCAAGCTTTTCAACATATTCCCGAAAGATACCAGTCATAAAAAGTGTATAATCTCCTAAATGTTTTTTTATATCTTGCTGCCTTTTTAACAATTCTTTTTTCTCAGCAAGTTTATTTAATTCATGAAGCATATCTACTACGGTAACAAGTTCTTTTTTATATGAGAGATTCCGAGTAAGAGAAAATGTTACAAGAAGGTGAATAATATACTCTTCTATTGGCTGGTTCCTTACATGAAGGTCTTGGAAACTTCTTTTTACCAACCAACTGAAAAATTGATAAAGCTTTTCCATTTTTATCACCACCTACCTTAATAATTTATCTGTTTTTTTTATTTTGTCAATTCCAAATGTTTAGCAATTAGGAGAAGAAATAGAATCTGCTTAAGTGAAAATATCTTCTAAAAAGTTTGTAGGTTCAAGTTTTATATTTGAACAATAAAATTTTCTATTCATCAGATAAAAATGCCATTTTAATAATAATTAAGTAATAATAAAATTACAAAAAATGAAAAAATTGCTTTTATCTACATGTTGACAAAATAGCATTAAATATAATAATTTTACTTTTTTATGGATTAATTGTTTTATTGTTAAAAGTTTATTATAAAAATATTGACAAAATCTTTATTTGTTAATATAAAAGGGATTTATATATTTATCATTAACTTTTTAAAAAATTGAAAGTATTTTTAGAAATTTTAGATTTTTATAAATAAGATAATAGGTATATAGTTATTTTGCCTATAAAGTTCCACTTTTTTATAAAATTTTCTTGACAAATTACGCAAGAAAATTTATCTTTTTGTGACATTGTCACAAAATTGAAAATTTAGAACATTAATTTGATTGTGCAAAAAAGAAGCTTGCATTAATTAAAATAAAAAAATATCTTTTATTAAAAATTTTGAAATATTTTAAAATAACTAAAAAAACGATAAATAAAATTATAAAAAATAAAGGACTTCTTATATTAGAAGGTTAGCTTATATACGTTAGAAAAAATGTAAAAAAAACTTGTGAAATAAAATAATAAATGTTATATTAAAAAAAAAGAAAAAACAAATCAATTAAGTAGAGTGTTATTTTTTTATGATACTTTAGCTATTTGTTTTCACTTCTTTTAGAAGCTTTACAAGTTGAGTATGTAACATCTA
>Ga0164318_10003144_pt1 | contig 15561 bp, 12 predicted proteins | sample GuaBasSedimGuay9_FD_113734 | JGI IMG/M metagenome (GOLD analysis project Ga0164318, IMG submission 113734) | Subseafloor sediment microbial communities from Guaymas Basin, Gulf of California, Mexico - Guay9, Core 4571-4, 0-3 cm | ecosystem: Environmental > Aquatic > Marine > Hydrothermal vents...
ATAGCTGTTGATGATGTTTCATTATCTATTAAAAAAGGAGAATTGTTTGGATTACTCGGACCAAATGGCTCAGGAAAAACAACAATGATTAAACTGCTCACAGGACAAATTAAGCCAACAAAAGTGAGGGAGGCATTGGAAAAAGTCAATCTTGCTGTTTAATTCAATCATCACTTTCCAGTTTCACTAGTTCTACTAATTTTGATCTTTATTTCAGTAATTAACTCAGATTATCTCATTCTATTTAATTAAATCAAGTTACAAAAATTTGGATACATGGGAAAGACCAAATTTTTAGCGCCTGATAATGGATAGTACAATGCTTTCCTGCACAACATGAATTGCTTTTCTTACAATATTGCTCCTTTTTATGTAATGGCATTTGCTGGTAAACAAAAATTTTTTGTAATAAGGACAAAGCATGCATGTCTTAACATCTACCTTCTCCAGATGCTTTGAGCAATTTATTTCCTTACTCTCTACCCCACTCATAAACATAACCAAAAAATTTTTTAATCATTTATAAAAAAAGAGGGGAGACATGGCAATTAAAAATCTTTCTATTTTTTTTGCATCTTAGCTTTCTATTGCCTCATCCAGCCTTTTCATTATGAATTCTCTTCCCAAGGAATGGATGAAATAGCCTGCCCTTGGCCCCTTTTTTTGCCCTAAGATGAGCTGATAGACATATTGAAATGCTTTTGATGCTGGCATGTCAGCACTTTTTGCTACCTCATGTACGGTTGCATGAATCACCTCAGCATTCCATTGTTTCCTTGCTAGCTCTTTTTTCAGCATTTCAAAAAATCTTTTTTGCTCCCTAGAAACTTTCAGAGGCAATTTTTCTTTAACCTCAAATTTAATTTGCTCAGGAGCAAAATTTTTCAGCCAGTATTGAGCCTTTTTAATTCTTTCCTTTAATTTTTCTTCTTCATACTTACTCAGCTTTTCTATCTCCCCATTTCTTCTTAATATCTCAAAAACTCCTTTCCAATCTTTGGCTATTTGGACAAGCGTTACAATATGCCTGTAAGGAACTTGAACAGGCAATTTTTCGGGAATTCTGGCATTTGGCTGAGAAAGCTCATAAACTCTTTCTATATCTGCAAATTCGTGAGTGACTCCCTTTGCCACATTTCCATCAGATGATATTTCTATTACTGTCTGATCGTCAACGAAGAAAAAATCATGTGATGCAGATGTCGCCTCCAAGCCCTTTTCACTCCCAACAGGATGTAGAGCTCTTGTCAAATCTATTTCCCTTGGGACTTCCCTGGCTTTCATTTCTTGATGTTTTTGACGCTCCTTTCCCTCAAAAACGATCCTCTCGTATTTATCATATTCATCAACCAAATCAAGCAAACCCAAGCCAGAATCAAATTCTATATGGCGGGATGGCTCATATTTCATGAGCAAAAAGCGCAAAACTTCTGGGGGGGTCATATGCAACATTTCCTCTGCAGCAATTGCCGTTCCGGTCGAGCCATGCATTGCTCCCTTCCCTTTCAAATGAATGAATTCATAAACTAACGGCATTGGAGCAGGATATTTGTAAACCTCCTCAACAATAACCTTTCCAGTATCCCATGAGCCACCAGAAGCGGCATGGTCTTTTCCAAAAGCCTCAAATGTCACCCCAAAGATTTTCCAGCGGGCAGGCCAGTCCACACGCCAAGGAAGCTTTCCTATGCCTCCATTTCTCACATCTGCCTTTCCTTTATACCCGCATTCGCATGAATATTCTATGAAAGGATATTCATATTTAATTACAGAAGCATTTAATTTTCCGCATTTTGAGCATTTGACGTTGAAAGGCATCCATCCATCTGGCAAATCCCTTCCTGATATTTTTTCTATAATTTTTTTTATTTTAGCTGCATTATCCAACGCTGTCTTTATTGCCTCATTGTATTTCCCCTTTTCATACATTTCATGAGCAAGATAAACTTCTGGATGGATTCCCAACTCTTCCAACGCTTTCAAGAAAGGGGAGAGGAAATGAAGGGCATAATTTTCATGTTTTCCACATGGGCAAGGAATTTCTGACAATGGCTTACCGACATGCTTTTCATAAGATTTTGGCAAAAAAGGATAAACTTTTCTGAGAGGGTCGTATGTATCTCCAATGTAAATTAATTTTGCCTCTCCTCCTCTATCAATTAAAGCCCTGTATATTGCCTCTGTTGTAAGAACTTCTCTCATATTTCCTATATGTATTGGTCCAGATGGGGTTATGGCAGTCGCAAGAATATGCTTACCTCCTTTTTTCATCAATTTTTCTGCTACAACATCTGCCCAGTGCACACTGGATAATCAGGGCATTCATATTACTTTTTTGGTTGGGTTTTTCTGCCCACTGCATCCATCTCACTGTTATCAATAAAATTCAATCCAAGTAGCTCTCACTTCATACCATCCTTTGATTCATCAAAAATAAACTTACTGTTTACAATGTTGTTGTTGAACTATTCTCTTTCAAGAATATCCTTTATTTTTGGTTTTAACAATGGCAACTCTCCTTTAATAACATTCCATATAATCTCATGATCAACAACAAAATATCCATGAATGAGGCGATCTCTTATTTTTGCCATTTCCTTCCAAGGAACTTCTGGATATTTTTCCCTTACATCTTGAGGTATATTCTTGGCCGCCTCTCCTATTACCTCTAGTTTTCTAACAACAGCACTTGTTGTTTTATCGTCTTTAATAAATTCTACATAATTCATTCCAGCAACAAATTCCTCTATCTTCTCTATTGCATCTAAAATATCTTTAATAAAAAATGTATATTGTCTTTTCATACATAAACAACCTCTTTCAAAATTTTATTTCTTAACTCTTTTCTTATGGCCGGTTTCCTTACTAGGTCAACTTTTCTTCCTAAAATTTTGCTTAAATATTCTTCAATCTCAATAAATTTTATTAGCCCTGGTGTTTCTTCAAATTCCACCAAAATATCAATATCGCTTTCCTCTCTATCTTCCCTTCTAACAAATGACCCAAATACACCTATTTTCTTGATTTTATATTTCTCATACAACTCTTTTTTATGCTTTGCAAGCATCTCTTCAATTTTTTCAATGTCCATTGCAATAAAATAAGCATTCATTATTTAAGATTGTTTGGGTTTTTCTCCTCCAAAATCATTCCTTCGATTCCATTATGCAGAATTTGTCTTATTCCGTAATCTGCAAAACATTTTGTGAACCTCTATATTTTAAACCAAAAGAAGATTACGAATCATGAAATCTCCTAGGCTGACAGTTGATGGTGTCATCATTAAAGATAAAAAAATTTTGTTAATAAGGAGAAAAAATGAGCCTTTTAAAGGAAAATGGGCATTGCCGGGTGGCTTTGTTGACTACGGCGAGAGAGTGGAGGACGCCGTTATTAGGGAAATAAAAGAAGAAACAGGGTTAGATACAAAAATTGCGAGATTGCTGGGAGTGTATTCAGACCCTGAAAGAGACCCGAGGGGGCATACAGTTTCCATTGCATATTTATTATCGCCAAAGGAAGGAGTGCCTGAGGGAGGTGATGATGCCTTGGAGGCAAGGTTTTTTGATATAAATGAACTGCCATCTTTAGCATTTGACCATGATAAAATTATAAAAGATGCTTTGCATATGCTTTCTCATGGAATGTAAAATGGAGGAAAATTTGCAGAACTGCAACTGCACATGGGAAGGATGCAACAAAAAAGGGAAATGCTGCGAGTGCCTGCGATACCACTGGGAAAGAAGAGAGCTGCCAGCATGCCTTTTTCCAAAGGATGTTGAAGCAACATATGATCGCTCACTGGAAAAATTCATAGAAATTTATGGAAGGTGAGCACACATAGATAGAGCTGTCAAAAATATAAATACCAAAAATCATTTATTATCATGGGCCACAAAATAAGCAAATTTATTGTTGTTTTTGTTGTGGTTGCTTTACTTTCTGCAGGACTCTCTGGATGCATATCCAAAAAAACATACATGGTGGAAATGCGCGACGGCATTCATCTTGCAACAGATGTCTACCTTCCCAAGAAAAAATCATTGCCCCATGGAACAATTCTTATCAGAACGCCTTACAACAAAGATAACCTTCAACGCCTTGGAGTTGCATGGGCGTTGTATGGATGGCCCGTTGTCATTCAGGACATGAGGGGCAGATTCGCATCAGAAGGAGTGGACACGGTATTCAGAAAAGCCCATACTGATGGACCTGACACTCTTGAATGGATTGCAAGCCAATCATGGTGCAATGGAAAAGTTGCAACCTTTGGTGCATCGGCTCTTGGCATATGCCAGTATTTCATGGCTGGAGCAAACCCACCAAACCTTGCATGCCAGTATATCGGGGTTGCAACCCCAAACATACACCATCATGCAATATTCCAGGGTGGTGAGTTCAGAAAAAATTTGATGGAAACATGGCTGAATTTGCAGAACAGCACATTTATACTTCCAGAATGGTTTGCTCACGAAAATTACACCCTTGACTACTGGACAAATGTCACCCTTGATGACAAATGGCAGAACGTCAACATCCCTGCAATTCACATAGGAGGATGGTATGACATCTTCACCCAGGGAACCATCGACGGCTTCATGGGATACCAGTACAATGGTGGGACAGGCGCAAGGGGCAAGTCGAAACTTATCATAGGACCATGGTCCCATTCAGGCGGAAGTCAGCTTCAACAGGGAGAACTTACCTATCCAGAAAATGCCAAGGATAACTTCTCGATGGCAATGTTCTCCGATATGATTGACGAATATACAATGAACGGTCCCGATGACTTTGATAAATGGCCAGCAGTCACCTACTATGTCATGGGAGATGTCTATAACGAAAGTGCCCCGGGCAATGCATGGCTTACCTCGGACAAATGGCCTGTTGAATATGATGCCACACCATTCTATTTTCATGAAGACGGAACATTGAGCGATAAACAGCCATCCACATACTCTTTTCTGAGCTTCGCATACGACCCAACAAATCCTGTTCCAACGATTGGCGGCAGAAATCTGTACATGCCAATGGGTCCCTACGACCAGCGAATGGTGGAAAATAGGGATGATGTGCTTGTTTTCACGACTCCTGTATTAAACAAGCCAGTATGGATTACAGGTCCTGTCAAAGCGAGATTATATGTATCCTCTGACTGCCCTGATACGGATTTTACAGTAAAGCTATGCGATGTATACCCTGATGGCAAATCCATGCTGATAGCTGATGGCATATTGAGGATGAGGAATAGAAATGGATTTGACCACTGGGAATTCATGGAACCTGGAAAGGTGTATGGAATTGATGTTGATTTGTGGAGCACCTCATACATATGGAACGCAGGGCACAAAATTCGCGTTTCCATCTCCTCATCGAATTCACCCCGTTTCCTTCCCAATCCAAATACCAGAGAGCCGATAGGACAGAATAAAAGCTATAGAATTGCCCACAATACAGTGTATTTAAGCCCGATATACCCCTCTTCCATTATTCTTCCCGTAATAGATAAAAACTTCGAGCAGGAAGCACAAAATACCTCATCGCTCCTTAATGCACTGGTCTCCCATGCACGCCAGAAAATAATTAGCAGATTGATGAAGAATCCATCAAAGGCATGGCTGGCAGATTACATCATGCAAGAGTGGTTATCCCCAAAATCCTTCCATTAGGAATCTATATCTCCACTTTCTTTCCCGTCTCGTCCCTCTTCCATTTTCCGAAATCTTTCATTTTTTTTAGCATGTTAATATCAAAAACAGGACCGTCCTTGCACACATGGTAGCCATCTATTGCGCATGAATCACATATGCCTACTCCACATTTCATATACCTCTCCAAGCTTGCCTGCATTGGTATGTTTTTTTTGATACATAAATCGAAAACTTTTTTCATCATGGCTTCTGGTCCGCATGTATAAACCATATCAAACTTTCCTTCTTTTATTATTTTTTCAAAAACATCTGTTGCAAATCCATGATAGCCATGAGAGCCATCATCAGTAGCTATGTAGAGCTTTGCATTCATTTCTTTCAATTCCTTTTCAAAAAGTAAAAGAGATGATGTTCTTGCTCCTAAAATAACAACCTTCTCTTTAACCATTTTTATAAGGGGCATTAAAGGAGCGATTCCTGTTCCACCTGCAACAAATAAAAATTTTTTTCCATGCATAGAAAAGGCATTCCCGTAGGGTCCTCTTATCCCTATTTTATCTCCAACATTCATTTCATGCAACTTTTTTGTCCCTTCTCCCTTTTTTTCTACGGTCACACCTTGCTTTCCTCCAATAAATGATAATGACATTGGTATTTCATCAACACCAGGGATCCATATCATGATAAATTGTCCAGGCTTGGCATTCCTGCATTTTTCATCAGAAAAATAAAACGTTTTGTGTAATGTTGTATTTTCAATAATGTCAACAATTGAGCATATCCGCGGAGGCATAAAGAGAAATGAATTATGCGTAAATATTTATTCCTATTTTGTTTCAAAAGGGGAAAACCTGTGCTTATTTATGGCTGAAACTTTATCGTCTTCTTTTTAACATAAAGATTATCAGTATCACTATAATAATGCCTATTGCAACTAAAAAAATCTCAGAGCCAAATCTACTATTTTTTACCTCTACAGTTACTGAGGATATATCCGAATATTCATGTCCGTCGTAAGCTCTTATTTTTATTTGATGATTCCCGTTATTCACTTCTCTCGTGTTCCATATATATTCCCAAGCGGTTGTCCCAGTGGCAACTTTCCATGGACTATCATCAATTTTTATCTCAACCCTCCGAATAGTATCATCTCCATTTCTATCACTTGCTGTCCCCTTAATGGCAACTGTTCCCCTCATCTCTTTTCCATCATATGGGGAAATTATGTCGACAATGGGAGGAAAGGAAGGAGGTTCGTATTTCACCTCTATAAAAATTCTTCCAGACTCTATGCTACGTAGAAAACCATGCAGCGTTCTCCCAACGACTTCAATTAAAACTTCTCCATTATCTACTCCTTCATCAGATGATTTTGCCTGCAGGCTAATTAAAATGGATTTACTCTCTCTCGGTTGCAAAGCAAATGCTTTCTCGCTTGCTGTCACGACAAGCCATGACGGATTTTCTAATACTTTTATCTCCGCCCAGATTGGAAAGTAGGCAATGAAGTATGGCTCATATTTAATGCTAAGCTCTAATTCCCCTTCTCCATTTTCATTGAGATGATAGATGCCCTCATGTCCTAGCTCAACATCTATCTCTCCCCATGGAAATGCATTGGCGGATGGAAGTAAAATAATGCTTATTACCAGCAAAGGAAATATACAACGTTTTTTTTCTTTCATTTCTTTAAATATTAAGCTATGCTATTTATAGTTTTTATGGAGGGTGGAGTGCTATTCAAACAAAGCTCTATATTCTGGAACGACATCTTGCATGAACTTCTTCATTCCTTCCATTGTTTTGTAATGCCTCATCATTTCTTTTATGACAGCAAAGGGAATTGTTGCTATATCAACGCCTAGCTCAGCTACTTCCCTAACTTGGCGTGCATTTCTTATGCTTGCTGCAATAATCTTTGTTTTGAAGTTGTACGCCCTGTATATTTTTATTATGCTTTCTGTTAGCTCTACACCACTGTATATCCCATTGTCATTAAACTCAATTTCCTTTAATTCATTGTAAAGCTCAGCTGGGCTTTCCATTTTCGCCTTTTCCATTATTTTTATTCCTTCAATTTTTTTCATTAAGGTAAAGTTATAATAATCCCCTTTGCCAAATTCTATTCCTAGATTTTTTCTGATGTAATCATCTATCCTTCCTAAAAATGGACTTACATAACTTGCCCCTGCTTTTGCTGCCATTAAAGCTTGCTCTGGAGTCATGACCAAAGTGGCGTTTGTTGGAATTCCTTTGCTTTCTAAATATTTTATTGCCTTTATTCCCTCAAAATCTTCGCCTTCTTCCATGACAGTATTGATTGGCACTTTAATGACAACGTTGTTATTTGCAGGATTGAATTTCTCATAAAGGAGTTCTGCTTCCTTTATTATTTCTTCACTTTTTGCCCCTTTCACTTCTAAGCTTACTGGTCCATCAACGGCAAGACATATTCTTTTTATGTAATCCTCCATGCTAACTTCCTTTCCCTCCTTTTTCAATTTATCAACAGCTTTTTTTATTAAAGAAGGATTTGTCGTCACTCCATCTAAAATCCCCCATGAATATGCTTTCTCTATCTCATCCAAATCTGCTGTATCAATGAATATTTTCATTTTATCCAACCTAGCAATAAAACAAGCATATATAGGCATTTTTATGCAGAGTGCAGAGACTGTCAAATAGCGGAAATCAATCCTCCAACAATGAGCATTTCTCAAGCCTTTCATTTACTAAAAGGTGCATCATCTCATGAATTATTCAAACAAAAACCAAAGTTTCGATTGAGATATTCTGGCGAGCATTCTGGAGTCCAGGCAAATTCTATCGCAACCATAGATGCTGATGCAGAAACTACAATAAACATCGACAACGTTGACGAAATTTTTTCTCCTCCCTTCTCCTGCTGAGAAGCCCCACCATTTATGGCGGGGAGTATGTCACTAGTTCCTATAGAGCAAAACAAATATTTTAAATGGAAATGTTATATATCAAATGCCTAAAATCATCCTCAATCCAAATGAGCCAAATCCAAGATATATGATGTATAAGGAGTCTGCAATGAAAATTTTTGTAAAGCTACTTACAAGTAATGATGACTTATTTTGGCTAACAGGAAAAACTGGAATGGGGAAGAGCACTTTTTTGTTGTGGCTCAAAAAATTTGCGCCAAAATATAACATAAAGCCCCTTTTCTTCCATGGAGGAGAGGATTTAAAATTTGAGGTGGTTAAAATGGAGATTGAAGAGGCGGCAAAACCATCCTTCTTTGCAAAATTTTTTTTGAGGAGAAAATATACAAAAAAGCCTTTATTAGTCCTTTTAGATGAGGTTGGATGGGTTAGTGAGGAAGAAAATGAAAAAATTTTCCGCTATTTAGTAAGCAAGTTGGATGACCCTGATTTGAGAATTGGCGTTGTCCTTTCCTCCATTCATCAATACAAATCGAAAGCATTTTTAGTTTTTTATTTTAGGGAGAGATATATTGAAACCATACCATTGCAAATGCCAGAAGAAGAAATAGTAATGGAAATGATAAGAAAAAGAATAGAAGATGCTGGCGGGAAAGATTTTGAACCATTTGGGGAAAAAGAAATTGAGAAAATTGTGATAAACTCGAGCAGCCCAAGAGAAATTTTGATTAAGCTTGAAAAAATGCTACCAGAAATCACTTAGTTTTGTATCTTTCACTTTTTCATTTGTAAACAATGATTCTACAGATTTTTCAAAGACACGTATGCGCTGCTTCGTGTACTCCGGTATAGAAAACTTCTCCATGATTCTTTTTGCTGGCTCTAAATATTTTTTAATTGATTTCTCATGGACTGTTAATGTTAAAGGGCTTCCACATTTTGTGCATACTCCCTTCAATGGGACCCTCCTGTATTTTGTATTGCATTTTACACACCTCACCTGCTGGCGAGTAAAAGCCCTGAAATTTCCCAATAAATCTGGCAGGAAGTGAGTCTGAATAACACGGGCAGCAACATCTGATTCATCAACAGCCCTTATTTTTCTTGCCAGCTCCAATTGTGCATCCAGCTTCTCCTCCATTTTCTTTAATTTTTTATAGGTGGATACTTTTGGTGCATCTGCTATGTTTTTTGTATCATGGGTGAAGGCGAAATTTGTGTATTCCTTACCGCTTCCAATGCGATATGCAACCAAGTCCATTTCTTTTTCTATTTCCCTAGGATGAGCATGACGCATAGTTGCCCTGTAAAATTTTAAAGGATAACGGGGCAGTAAATCAATATTCTGTGCCTCCTTATCAATCTCTGCAGGAGAAATACGGGTTGCTAAAACGAGTGGCAAATCCATTTTTCCACCTGTTTTCTCTGGAATATATGCATGGGAGAAGTTTATGAGGACATCCATTAAAAGCATCAAAGCATCTTCATCACCATCACAATTCCTTCTCTTTGCAGCATGATAGAAAGGATGGGCACAGCATACATTTGCATCTATAAAACCAATGATTCTTCCAACTGCACCAGCAGAAGTGTGGGGGGACAATCCAACCACGAGATGACCTACTAATTGCGAAATGTCGCTAGCGTTATAAAATCTCTCAATTCCATAAAATTTTTCCAACAAATCATCAATAAAATTTGCCACATTAAGCATATAAAAACCGCATTTTTTTGAAGGAATGACATCCTGGGGGAGCAGTTCGCAAATTTGCTCCTCGCTTTCCAAAGGATTACCTTTCCAATCTTTTGTATAACCCAGTTCATGAAGTTTTTCAATGGAAGTCCCTATTTCAGAAGGACGGAAATGGGTGAGGGGCATATTTGTCATGTCAAAGCGCGCAGTCCCATCTTTGAAAACATAAACTCCATGAATTGCCCGTAGCAAACCCTTCTCTATAGCTTCTGGCGTTTTATTTTTTGAAGAAAGCCCTATGACTCCTTTAACTTTCTCTGGAATCTTTTTTATCCCCAATTCTTTCTTTGCTTTTTCAATTTCATTTGCCAGATTGACTTCATGCTGTATCGCTTTTTTGGTAGAAACCGTATATCCCCCACAATCACACCTCATTTTATATGTTGTATTCCCACAAACTGCACACCTCCTCTCCTCCATCTCCATTTTTATTTTATTGCATTTCATGGCGGAGTTTATCAACCTCTCTCTCCCTCCTGCGCTTCCGACTGGAAATAAAACATGGGGGGTTGCCCTCATTGTTCTCTCCGCTGCCTTCTCTGGTCTTCCCATCCTTACCCCTATCCTATGGGGGGCTTTTGGCATTATTTTTACTCCCGAAAGGGAGGAAACTATCTCCATCACATCCTTTCCATGAATTTTTTCAGCCAATTCATTTCCATTTTCATCAAATCCACAGCATCTCAACAAAGGGATGGCATATTTTTTTATGACATATCCCTCCCTTTCCTCATGAAGGACACCTAACTTGAGCAGAACTTCCTTCACCTCCTCATTTTTCTGGAGAATGAGGCTTCCATTGAATTTTCCATTTCTAATTGCATTTTTGAGGAGATAAAAATCATCAACGCTTATGTCATGCCAGAAAAGATTGTAGGATGGATGGAGGGGAATGTCGAAATCCTTCGCCATATCAAATGCATCCTCAGCTGAGGGATTTTTTAATGATATTTTCCTCCCCAGCTTTTCAGAAACTTTTCTTTCTGCTTCTTTCTCCTTTTCCTCAATTTTATCTGGAGAAGGCAAGCAGTCAAGTTTTTCCTGCAATTCCTGTACCCACCATTCATAGCAATAGCTTGATTGTGGCAAAATTGCATTATTCTCAACGAACTCACCAAATGGAATGAGAATCTCTCCAAGGTCTATAATCTCCTTTATTTTTTCCCTAATTTCCTTTGCCTCTTTTAAAGAATCAATTTGTATGAAATCTCCATTTTCCAGCAGAACCATGGGTCCTTCTATCTCATCACAGCATGTCCCAATGGTTCCCTTTCCTGGTCTTTCGGTCTTCATTTGGGTGCCCAGGGCAATGAATTCATCCAATACGTACATGGTCGCAGGATGTATGGCAGTTGCAGCCAGACCACATGTCCTTCCCCTTCCATATCTAAGGCGAAATCCTCCTTTCCTGGATGGGTGAGAAAGTACAGGTCTCCCTGCTATTAAGTCTTTCATGTATTTTCCCGAGGGCAAAATTTCATTTCCTTCATCATTTTCTGCAATAAATTTCTCCAAAAAGTTCCATCCTTCCAACTTTAAACGATTTACATGTTTCAAAATCTTTGGTGCTTTTAAGCATAGACCTTCAGCAATAACCAAGCATGCTCCTCCTCTAATTTTATTTGTCTTCACCCTTTGCAAATCCCTCTTTCCCATTATTTCTTTGTCTTCTGTCGGCTCCCCATTTATGCATATGGGGCAGTTTTTAACAATGCATTCTATCTCTTCTGGGGATGGAGCATATTGAAGATTGGCTATTCTATCGTACAATGGAACCTCTTCCTTATACCTCTCTATTTCATTCTCAGTTGGAATATACCTCCCAATTCCCAGCTTCCTGCGTACAACATCTGCAATCAATACGCTCATCGCCTCTCCCGTGCCGCCAGCAGATCTTATTGGACCTGCAAAGTAAAGGTCGACATATGTACTCCCATCAAAATTTTTTCCTACTTTTACTTTTGATATCCCTTCTATGGGTGCGACCAAAACGCCCTCAGTCAAAATAGCCAATCCCGTCCTTACTGCTTGCTCTAAAGTTTCCTCCCTCCCATCCCCCTTCTCTGCAATTTCCATAACAATTGCGAGGGCAGCTTCCTCCCTCCCCATTGTTTTTAAATATTCTCTTATTCTTTTAGCAATTCCAGGTGGACCTACGAGCTCCTCCACCCTATCTGCCAAATCCTTTGCAGTTGGAATTTCCACATCATTATAAGGGTCTAAACCTCTTTTTCTTGCCTTCCTTGCTGTGTGATAGCATTGCTGAACACCTTTTTCTAAGGAGCAAAAGTAATCTTCGATATAACCCATCCAATGATAAATAAAAAGGATGGTTTAAACTTTATCCAATTTTTCGGCTATTTTATTAATCACATCTCTGATATTTTCTGATTTTCTAATGATTCCCTGTGCGCCAGCCCTCTCTATTTCTTCAGCAGTTTTATCATCTTCAAAAGCAGTAAAGGCAAGAATTTTTGCTTCCTTATCCATTCCCAATATGCGTTTTGTTGCTTCTATTCCATTCATATCATGCATCTTAATATCCATTAGAACAAGACTCGGCTTCATGCCCTGCATTTTTAATTCTCTATATTTTTCAATTCCTTTTTCTCCACTCATCGCACCTTTCATGATTATGTTTTCTCCATACCTAGCTAATGCTATTTCAAACAAATTATGTATGTCTGGCTCATCATCAATCAATAAAATTATCCTTCCAATCATGGTTTAACCTTTATAGTTTCTTTTACCAAATTTTCTATTCTAGAAAGACTTTTTGAAATTGCATCTATTTGCCTTTTTTGCTGCTCATTCAACTTTCCATATTTTCCTTCCTCGAGTAAATAAATATATCCTTGAGCAATACACAATGGATTGAAAAATTCATGTGAAATTTGCTTTGCAAGCATTTTTCTGAATTCCTCTCCTTCCTCCAGTTTTTCCTGAAAGGCAAGAATTGATATCTCTGCCCCTTCATTTTCCATGGTAAGATATTTCCCAAACATTTTCCTTGCTTTTCCATTGCCGTCGATGAATGAAAACTCAACGTCCTTTCCTTCATTTGATTCTATTTCATAAAACCCACCATTTTGAATGAAATCATCTATCTTCCTATCTTTTATTTTATCCGGCATGTAATGAAGATTTTTTAGGAAATATTCATTGACACTGACGATGTTTTTATCTCTATCTGTAACAACAACATTTACAGGAATGTTATCCATGATATCTTTTAGCACGGGCATTTTCCTTTCCCCCACTTCTATTGGCTTTGCAATGAAAGGAATACTATCAAATCTGATAATCAATTCTTTACACCTTTGCATGTTTATTTCTAATATTCTAGACTTTCTCCTTCCCTCCAACACTTCTTTTGCGAATTCCCTTCGTCCAATTTCATTGAGCAACCTTTTCTCTGAAACATCCATTAAATGCTTTCTAATTTCCAACCTCTCCATTTCAATTTCCTTCAACCTTTTTTCCAAAGATTTTCTGAAGGCATGAGCACTCTCAACATATCTCCTCATTTCCGGATTGGATATGGCAACGGAACTTACTTCCCTCTTAGATAATGCTCCCATATTCAAAATGTCCTGCAATTCCGGCATTTTCATTTTCAGCTCAATTTCTTCAATAAATTCTTTCGCCTCAGAATACCATAAAGGAATGAATATAAGTCCTCTTTCATCATTTTCGAAAGATGAGTAGGGAAACTGCATAACCTTTCCACTTTTTGTTTCCTCAACTTCATAACCAATTATATCTCCATTACTGTTTCTTAAAATTTTTCTAACTATGCCCATCTCCTCTCCATTATCTTCAAAATATACTGGCTTTCCGACAGCATCTTTACTCCAGAAAGGCCAAATTATTTTCTTCAATTTTTCCCCAATTATCTTAATTTTTTTCATCATAAATCACACTCCTTAAGCAATAACATATAATCTCTTCTCTCTCTTGCTAAATGTATCAAATATCCAGGAAGCCACGAAAAAAGACATGCTGGAATTGCCACTATAACGAAAAGGAAAAGGAAAATGCCAGACAAAGCTACTATGGATGAAAATGGAACAAGTATTGAATGATTTGTTTGGAATATGTAAGAAAAAGTTTTTATGGCAAAGATTGAAGATAGCCATGTTGTTGTGAGCAAAGCAGAAAACATTATTTCTCCCCTCCACCTGCATCCCAATGCATAGGCAGCAATACCTGTTATGATTGATGATAATAGGATTACATAAATCATGCCATTTAAATTAAAAAGGAGTGGAAATAGCAAAGCTATGAATGATGCAACGAGAGGCTTTTTCAAACCAAATTCAACCCAGTGCATCTCTCCATTTAACCATGCAAATGCATTTTTTATTTTATTTTTAATTATTCCTTTTCCAAATATTGCATGGGATGCATTGTATAAAGAATGTAGTTTTACATGCAAAGGCATGGAAAGAAAGGAAAGATAACCCCTGCTTATAAGCAATTCATCAATGATAAATGAAAGGATTATTAATGCAAAAGTTGTCAATAAAGACATTAAAAAAGCAGATAGAAATGATAGGGCAATGATTGCCCCTTTTGGGCTCCACTGATAGAAAGTATAAATTATTGAAGATGGAAGAATTGTCCAATATGGAGAGGAATAGATGTAGATGTTTCCTCCATAAATACCAGGCTTTGCTCCTTTTGGAATTATTGCAGTCATGTTTCCATTTAATCTCTCACCTTTTTTTAATGAGAAGACAAAATTTTCATCATAATTGAGAAAAGAGGAAATATTTCCAGAAGTAAACAAAAAGCCTTTAACAGGGAATAAAGAGGGATTGACAATATTTAATTTTTGAGGGAAAGATGTTTTATTTTCCTGCAAAAATCCGAATGATACGACTGCCTTTGGGGGCTTTTCATCTATGCCAAGAGATGCTGGAATTTTATCATAGGAAAAAGAAGTAGATGTTACGAGTAGTATGATATAAAAAATGAAAATGAAGGTGAACAATCTTTTGAAAGAAAGGCGTTCCACTCCAAATATCTCCTCTTTCAGCTTTTCTTTCAAACTCTTTCCATTCTCAGGTGCCCACAATATCATTCCTACTACCATCAATGAAGCAGAAAATGCGAGGGGAATGAATATTGCATAATGTATCTCCGACTGAGGTTTGCCCCAAACTACTGGCTTTGATAGCTCTTTGAATCCATTTTCTATCCATAGCCATGGATAGCCAGCAAATGGTATTTTTAATGGTTG
>Ga0164318_10003145_pt1 | contig 15553 bp, 15 predicted proteins | sample GuaBasSedimGuay9_FD_113734 | JGI IMG/M metagenome (GOLD analysis project Ga0164318, IMG submission 113734) | Subseafloor sediment microbial communities from Guaymas Basin, Gulf of California, Mexico - Guay9, Core 4571-4, 0-3 cm | ecosystem: Environmental > Aquatic > Marine > Hydrothermal vents...
GCCCGGGTAATTCTGATGTCTCATCTCGGACGGCCGAAAGGTGAAAAAAATCCGAAATTCAGCCTGAAACCGGTTGCCGAGCGTCTGGGTGAACTTATTCCGAACAGGGTGTATTTCGCACCGGATTGCATCGGTGAGGAAGTAAAAAAGATGGTATCCGAATTGGAAGACGGCGAAGTGTTGTTACTTGAGAATCTCCGTTTCCATAGTGAAGAAACCAAAAACGACCCTCAGTTTTCGGCCCAACTGGCGGAGCTTGGTGATATTTATGTAAATGATGCCTTTGGCACAAGTCATCGCGCACATGCGTCTATGGCCGGCGTCGCCGAGCATTTTGAGCAGCGGGCGGCCGGTTATCTGCTCCAGAAAGAACTTCACTATCTTCAGGATTATCTGTCGGAACCCAAAAAACCCTATACCGCCGTTCTTGGTGGCGCCAAAGTGACCGGTAAAATTGAAATTATCGAGAAACTCTTTGGCAAAGTCGATAATATTCTGATCGGTGGCGGTATGGTTTTTACCTTTTTGAAAGCGAAAGGTTTGGAAATCGGTAAATCTCTGCTGGAGGAGGATAAAATTGAGTTAGCCAAAGAAACGCTTGAAAAAGCCAAAGAATTTGGGTGTAATATTTATCTGCCAACTGATATTGTGGTGGCGCAAGAAGTCAGTGAATCGGCCGTACCCGATGTCGTTCCGGTTGATGCAATTCCGGCGGATCAGATCGGCGTTGATATCGGGCCCGACAGCACCATGCTATTTACGAACATTCTGAATGAAAGCAATACGGTTCTTTGGAATGGTCCGATGGGAGTTTTTGAAATTCCACAATTTTCCACCGGCACTGAATCCATTGCCAGAGCCCTGGCTGACATCACTAAAAAAGGCGCTGTGACTGTGGTTGGTGGTGGAGATTCCGCTTCAGCGATAAAAAAATTGAAGATGTCCGATAAGGTGACGCATGTATCGACCGGTGGAGGCGCGTCGCTTGAGTTGTTAAGCGGAATGGAATTGATTCCGGTAAATTTAATTTCGACGAAGTAGGATACTATGAAACGTTATATTGCTGCAGCCAACTGGAAGATGAATAAGGATGTTCCCGAGTCACGGGAATTTGTTAAAGAACTGCTCAAAAAGCTGTTGAATATCAAGGACGCTGAAGTTATATTATGCCCGCCTTTTACGTCGCTCTTTTCCATTGGTGAATTATTGAAGAAAAGTAAAGTCCGGCTGGGCGCCCAAAACATGCATTTCGCAGATTCCGGGGCTTTTACGGGTGAGATATCTGCCGGTATGCTGAAATCTGTTTACTGCGAATACGTGATTCTCGGCCATTCCGAAAGACGTCATGTGTTTGGTGAAACCGATGAAGATATTCATAAAAAACTTTTAAAAGCCCTTGAAAAGGAACTAAAGCCAATTCTTTGTGTCGGTGAAACTCTTGAGGAGCGCCAAAGCGGGCGTACCATCGATGTCTTGAAACAGCAGTATCGGGCTGCTTTTGACGGATTATCAGACAATGACATGCGGCGATGTGCCATTGCCTATGAACCTGTCTGGGCCATCGGCACAGGTGTCGTGGCAACACCGGAACAAGCTTCCGAAGCCCATCGGGAAATCCGACAGTTGATTGCCCGGCAGTTCAGTGGTGATTTGGCGCAGGAGATGCGAATTTTGTATGGAGGCAGTGTTAAGCCTGAGAATGCTGATGAATTGATTGCGACTGATGAGATAGACGGTTTTCTCGTGGGTGGCGCCGGCCTGAAAGTTGACTCTTTTGCTTCAATTGTTCAATCTGTTGATAATTATTTACAAGCACAGGAGTAAGTGTGTATACATTCTTAATAATTTTACATGTTCTGGTTTCCATTTTGCTGACATTGGCAATTCTGATGCAGTCCAGCAAAGGCGGTGGTCTTTCCGGTACTTTTGGTGGTATGGGAGGAAGCTCGCTGTTTGGTGGTCGTGAAGCGGCAACATTTTTATCAAAATTGACCACCGGATTGGCCGTTGCATTTTTTGCAATATCGATCCTGATCGGAATTATGACAATCCCGCGCGGGGAATCTACGAGTATTATCAAGCAGGAAGCTGACAGACGGGTTGTGCCTTCAGCGAATCTTCCGGTACCTGCCGGGACATTTGATGAAGGTTCAGACAACGAGAAACTTCCCGTGGGCAATTAAAACTATTGCTGATTTCCGATAATTGTTCTTTGAGTTAGCCGAGGTGGTGGAATTGGTAGACACGCATGGTTGAGGGCCATGTGGGCACTAAGCCTGTACGGGTTCGAGTCCCGTCTTCGGCACGATTTGTTAATGTGAAGCAAGAGGATGTAAAATGAAGCGATTTCCAGTAAGTGTGTTTTTAGGTATATCGGTAATTATGGTAGTGTTTTCAACGCTTTCCTTTGCCCAGGGGCTGGTTGAAGCAAATGACCTGTTTCTTGCCGGAAAATATGCCGAAGCCAAAGCGATTGTTCAACCCATCGTCGATAGTGACCCCGGATATGCGGCGGCTGTTTATCTGCTTGGTAAAATTTACTACAAAATGGGTGATCTGAATAAGGCTCGTGAATTAATTGATAAGGCGATTACACTGGATCTCGGTAATCAGGAATTTCGGGATACCCGCAATGAGATGGCCACTTTTGCGAGTAAATTGACCGAAGCATCCCGTTTGTTTAATAATGCTGATTATGAAGGCGCTAAAAAGGTCTACGAGGAAATAATTCAGGAAAATCCGAATTTTGTAAAAGCCTACATTGACCTTGGCCGTGTCTGTGTTCGGTTAAATGATCTTATGGGGGCGGCTGAAGCTTTCGGAAAAGCCATTGAAAAAGATCCGAACAACGAAGATTACAAAAAAGAGTTTGAGTCACTTACCCGGAAATATATCCAGGAAGGCACCCAGCTAATGCAGCGAAAAAGCAATGCGGCGGCTCTGGAAAAATTTAAACAGGCGATCAGCTTAAACCCGAATGATCCGCTTGCCTATTATTTTATGGCCGTGGTCTATCTGAATGAGAGAAATTCTGCAGAAGCGCTGGCTGCCGTTAATAAAAGCATCGAACTTGATCCCGGTTATCAAAAAGCCTTTTTAGTAAAAGGGAAAGTGTATGCCAGTATGAACGATGTGGCCGGCGCCATCAATTCTTTTAAGGAAGCCATTAAACTGGATCCGGAGTATCTGGATGCCTGGAAAAATATTGGGTATGTGTATTACAAAACAAGGCAGTATGATGAGGCGATCCCGGCCTATCGAAAAGTCATCAAACTGGACCCTAATTACGCTTCGGCTTATGCCAATATCGGCGCAATTTATATTGAACAAAAAAAATTCAGCGATGCCGTTACAAATTTATGCAAAGCCGTGGAATTGAATCCCCGGGATGTAAATAGCATGTACCGCCTGGCTCAGTCCTATAATAATGTTGGAAAATGTGATAAAGCCAAGGAAACCGCTCAGCGTGCTCTTCGCCTAAAAGCAAACTGGGCGCCGGTTCTGATCGAGTTGGGAATTGCCGAGCGTTGTATTGGTAACCGTACCCAGGCGAGAGAGGCTTTTCAGCTGGCAACCCGTGATCCCAAATGGAGGAAAGTGGCTGAATACGAACTGAAAACAGTGCAGTGAAAAATCAATTCATAGAGGTCAAAGGGTAAGGTGTAAATCTTACCCTTTTTTATTTCGATCCGAACGTTGCAAGAGATGGGATTTTATTGTATTTTTATGCGGAAAAAACGTTGAGTGGTTTATGAAAGAATATATTCTCAATAACGTTGAAGCCCGGGAAGTCGATCGCTATGCGATTGATACAATAGGCATCCCGGGTTCGGAGCTGATGGAAAGAGCCGGTTCCTATGTGTCGCTGGGGGTGAAGAAATATTTGAAACATATTCCCGGCAGTCAGATTGATGTTTTTTGCGGAACAGGGAATAATGGGGGAGACGGTTTTGTAGCAGCCCGCCAGATATCGGATTGGGGCGGCACTGTCAATATCTGGCTGGCAGGTAATCCTGAAAAAATATCGGGTGATGCCCGGATTTTTTTTCAGAAATGTAATAATAGCCGAATCTCGATCAATGTTATTTCCGAAGAGCAGGATTTGCCGACAAAAGAAAAAGTCGCCGAAAGTGATCTGATAATCGATGCTCTTCTGGGAACCGGTTTCAAAGGAGAAGTTCGGGGTGTTATCGGAAAAGCAATTGAGTTGATTAATTCCGTAAATCGTCCCGTGATATCCGTCGATATTCCGTCGGGAGTCAGTGGTGACACCGGCCAGGTTGGCGGAATTGCCGTCAAGGCAACCAAGACCATAACAATGGGCTTTTTAAAGCGCGGGCTGTTATTTCAACCCGGCAAGCGGTTAGCCGGAGATGTTTTTCTGGCTGATCTGAAGTATCCGCCGGAAGCCTTTCGAACCCTGGATCATGAAAGTTACTTAATTGATAATAAAATCGTTGAGAATTTATTACCTCCGATCAAAGATGATACGTACAAACATCAACAAGGCAAAGTAATTATTTTTGCCGGTTCCACCGGGATGACCGGGGCGGCCGTGTTGACTGCTCAGGCGGCCTTGCGTTGTGGAGCCGGATTGGTCGTCAGTGGAATTCCGGAAAGTTTAAACCCGATTATTGAATCGAAATTGACCGAGACCCTGTCTCTGCCGGTGTCGGAAACAAAACAGGGAACCTTTTGTGCAGAGTCATTTTCCGATGCCCGGGAACGGATTGATTGGAGTGATGTTATTGCATTCGGACCGGGAGTTTCGTCATCTACCGATGTTCGGGATTTTGGAATTGCACTTGTTCAGTCGACGCAAAAACCGTTTATTGTTGACGCTGACGGGTTACGGATATTTCATCACAATCTTAATCTGATTAATGACATCGAAGATTTAATTATTACTCCCCATCTGGGTGAGTTTTCCATGCTTTCGGGTATTGATCTGAAATCGATTACATCAAATATTATCGACACTGCCAGAGAATTCGTGTTAAAATTCCGGTGTACTCTGGTTTTAAAAGGTGCACCGAGTATTGTCGTCTCCCGTGATGGTACGGTTGCTGTCAACAGTACCGGAAATCCGGCCCTGGCAACCGGTGGAACCGGAGATGTGTTGACCGGTATGATTGCCGGATTAAGAGCTCAGAAAATGAGTCCCTTTGATGCCGCCGTAAGTGCGGTTTATTTTCACGGCATGGCGGGTGATGTGGGTCGGAAAGAATATGGTGTACGGGGACTTATTGCCGGCGACTTGTTGCCCTTTATTCCAAAAATATTACAGAAATATGAAAAGGTCGAGTAGTGGATAAACATTTGTATAAAATTCCGGCAATTCTGTACAGTATCATGATTTTTCTTCTTTCGTCGATGCCCCAGAATCGGATTCCGCGGGTTGAAATATTTGGCTTTGACAAAATCGTCCATTTTTGTGAGTATACGATATATGCATTGACTTTAATGTTAGCCTATACCCGCGCTAAAAGACCGGCTATTTATAAAAACGCCTTTGTCGTCAGTGTTATCACCGGGGCAGTTTATGCCGCTTCCGATGAGTTTCATCAACTTTTTGTGGCTGGACGCGATTGCAGTCTTATTGATTTTACCGCCGATACACTGGGCTTGATTCTGGGGGCGTACCTTTTTACCCGAATCGTGAAATACCGTAATCCCGACGACGAACTTGTGTTTCGGAAAACCTCTCATAAATGATTGTGAAAAGTGGTGGAATGGGACTCAGGAAACTTACCGTAAATAGTTTTGCCATTATCGATCATTTAACGGTTCAGTTCAATGAAGGCTTTTCGGTGATTACCGGTGAAACCGGAGCAGGGAAATCAATTATTATTGATGCCTTGAATCTGACCCTTGGTGAAAAGGCGATGCCTTCAATGATTCGCGCCGGTGCGGATCGGGCTGATATTGAATGTGTTTTTACCGGTATCCCGTCTGATCACCCGGTAAATCAATTTATAAGATCAAACAACATTCCGGTTAATGCAGATGAATTAATCCTGAAACGGGAGCTGAACGGTAATGGTCGTTCAAAAGCCTGGATCAATGGAAATTCCTGTCCGATCAACGTTCTGAAATCGGCCGGTGATTTACTGGTTGACCTGCACGGACAGCATGATCATCAGTCGCTGCTGCGTGAGGACAACCATATCGATTTTCTGGATATTTACGGTGAATATGATTCCCTCCTGGACGATGTTCGTGAATCCTATAGAGTGCTTCGCCAATTGATTGAACGACACAAACTTCTGATCGAAAAGCGAACCATCAACCGGGAAAAGCGGGAATTATGGGAATTTCAACTGAAAGAGATCAATAAAGTTGACCCGGTTGAAAATGAATACGAAGAGTTAGTGAAGGAAAAGAAACTGCTTGACAATGCGGAAAAAATCCATCTGCTGTCGGAAGAACTGACGAATTCACTGTATGAGTCTGATGAAAATACGCTCTACCGGGAGGTTCTTGAAGTTATCCGCAAACTGGGAACCCTGAATTCCATTGATCCGGAATTTGCCGATGAACTGAAGCGTTTTGAAGAGATTAAGTACACTATCCAGGAATTATCCCGTCATCTGTCGGAATTTAACCGGAGGATTCAATTTGATCCGAACCGTGCGGAGAGTGTAAACCAACGTTTGTTTGCTTTGCAGCAGTTAATAAAAAAGTACGGTTCCGATGTCGCCGGGGTAATTCAATACCGGACTCAGCTTGAGGAGAACCTGAACGAAGATGACGGACTGGACCGGCAGATTGAGGATATGGAAAAAGAGATTATCCGTGCGAAAGAGCATTATATAAAAGCAGCCGTATTGCTTTCCGGAGCCCGTAAAGAAACTGCCCGCAGGTTTGAAAGGGAAATCGTGAGCCTGATGTCAACCCTGGGAATCGACGGCAGCCGTTTTGAAGTCAGTATAGAAGCCGTCGAGTCCGAACAGGGCTGGGTCACGATAAATGAAAAACAGATTCATTGCGACGAATCCGGAATCGACCGCATTGTATTTAAAATAGCCACAAACCCCGGTGAGCCGCTTCGTCCGTTAGCCGATATTGTGTCCGGTGGAGAAGTATCACGAATCATGCTGGCAATGAAATCCATTTTGGCCGGCAAAGATCATATTCCGGTAGTTATATTTGATGAAATCGATACCGGTATTTCCGGCAAGGTTGCTCAAATTGTCGGGCGACACCTGAAAAATCTTTCAACCCTTCATCAGGTTATCTGCATTACCCATTTGCCCCAGATTGCCGGTCTGGGAAATCATCATTACCGGGTTTATAAAGAAACCAGCGACGGTCGTAGCCGTACAAAGATTGATTTGCTTACAAATGATGAGCGGGTTGATGAAATTGCCGGTTTGATTGGCGGTTCAACAATCACTGACATTACCCGTAAACAGGCTCAGGATTTATTAAAAAACTGAACATATTATGAAATTCCTTGAATTAGTTAAAAAACGTCAGTCAATCCGCAAATATGCCGATCAAAAAGTCGATCGGTCGTTAATTGATCAGTGTATCGAAGCCGCCCGATTGGCTCCCTCTGCAAGAAATTCGCAACCCTGGTCCTTTATTGTCCTTGACGATCCGGAAATTATTCAAAAAGTATCCCGGAAAGCATTTTCCGGTATTTATAAAACGACCCGATTTGCCGGAAAAGCGCCGGTGCTTATTGTCGTGATTACCGAAAAAGCCGATTATATTACCAGTATGGGTAATCTGATTCGCAATGTCCGGTATAGTCTGATCGATATCGGGATTGCCTGTGAGCATCTTGTGCTTCAGGCCGAGGAGTTGGGTTTGGGAACCTGCTGGCTGGGCTGGTTCAGTGCCCGGGGAGTAAAAAGGGTGTTAAAACTAACACGCTCAACTCAAATTGATGTTTTGATTAGTCTCGGATACCCGCTGGATCCGAACTATCGTCGTGAACGAAAACGACGGTCGCTGGATGATGTCAGACATTATTTTGATCCACTGAAATAGAGAAAATTCTGACAAACCTTCCGAAGTTTTTAAAATTTCAGGAAGGTTCCCCGGTCGAAACAGAAAAAAAGTCACAAAATAACCGTTTGTATTTAACGGAAAAGCCGTTATATTTTGCGCTCATTTGAACTTAGGAGTTATTTTTATGGAAAATGCTGAAATACAACGAATCAGAAATATCGGGATTGTTGCCCATATCGACGCCGGCAAAACCACAACCAGCGAACGGATATTGTTTTTTACCGGGCTGACGCACAAATTGGGAGAGGTCCATGACGGCCAGGCTGTGATGGATTTCATGAAGCAGGAACAGGAGCGGGGTATCACAATTACTTCGGCGGCCATTACCACCGAATGGAAAAAACACCAGATTAATCTGATTGATACACCCGGACATATTGATTTTACCCTTGAGGTTGAACGTTCGCTGCGTGTTTTGGATGGAATTGTCATGGTCTTTTGCGCGGTCGGTGGAGTTGAACCTCAGAGCGAAACGGTCTGGCATCAGGCCGACCGGTACAAAGTTCCGCGAATTGCATTTGTCAATAAAATGGATCGCCAGGGCGCCGATCTGTTTCATACGACTGAACAGATGAATGAGATGCTTGGCGCAAATGCGGTTCTTTTTCAATTACCCATCGGGAATGAAAGCGAATTTACAGGGATAATCGATCTCATTACCATGAAAGCGTATCGGTATGATGAACTGGAAATGATTGAAATCGATATTCCTCAAAATTATCGCCGACAGGCTGATAAATATCGTGAGATAATGATAGAAAAGCTGGCTGATTTTGACGAGCCTCTGATGGAGAAATACGTTGGAGAAACGGAAATATTGGCCAAAGATATTAAGAGAGCTGCACGAAATGCCGTGCTTTCACTCTGTGTTACTCCGGTATTCTGCGGATCCGCGTTTAAAAATAAAGGTGTCCGTCTTTTATTGGATGCTATTGTTGATTATTTGCCTTCGCCAATTGATCGGGGAATTATCACCGGACTTGATCCCGCAGACACGGCAATCGTGTTATCCCGTAAACCGTCCTATAAGCGCCCTTTTTCTGCTTTAGCATTTAAGATTACAAATGATGCCTACGTCGGTCAGCAGACGTTTATCAGAGTCTATTCCGGTGAACTGGATTCGGGCAGTTATGTTCTTAATTCAACCAAGGGGAAAAAGGAAAGAATCGGACGGATTTTACGAATACATGCGAATGATCGTCAGGAGGTCAAGATTTTAAGAGCCGGGGATATTGGGGCCCTTATTGGTGTTAAATATACTACCACCGGTGATACTCTTTGTGATGAAACGGAACCGATATTGCTTGAAAATATCAGATATCCGGAGACGGTTTTGGATATGAAAGTCGAGCCGGAATCTAAAAAAGAGCGGGATCGCCTTTCAATGGCGTTGAGTAAAATGGCGCTGGAAGATCCGTCGTTTAAAGTTCGTTATGATGAAGAAACCGAGGAAACCGTGATTTCCGGAATGGGCGAGCTGCATCTGGAAGTCATTGTCGATCGTTTGAAAACCGAACATAAAGTCAATGTTCAGGTGGACAAACCGGCGGTGGCCTTCCGTGAGTCAATAACCCGAGAAGTTGAACATAATTACAGATTTAAAAAGCAAACCGGCGGGAAGGGGCAATTTGCACATATTATTTTTCGCCTGGAACCTAACGAAAAACAGGGCATCGAATTTGTTGACCTTGTTAAAGGCGGCAATATTCCCCGTGAATATATTCCCTCTGTTGAAAAGGCTTTTCGAGATGCCATGGAAACAGGCTTGTATGCTGACTATCCAATGGTCGATGTGCGTTTTGTCCTGATTGACGGGAGCTATCATCCGGTTGATTCCAGCGAAATGGCCTTCCGAACCTGTACCATACAGGCATTGCGGGAAATCATCAGAAAAGCGGCTCCTCAGTTACAGGAACCCATTATGAAAATAGAAATTAATACACCGGATAAATATATGGGCGATGTTATCGGTGACATCAATCGTCGTCGCGGGAAAATTGAGAATATGCGCCGGCATCGTAAGGGTTCCCAGAAGCTGACCGGAACCGTTCCGTTGATGGAAATGTTCGGATATGCATCGGCATTGCGAACAATATCCAGTGGCAGGGCAGCCTTTTCAATGGAGTTTCTGAATTATGCGCCCCTGCCGAAAGCGATTGAAGAAGAGATTGTTGCCGAAAGGAAAGCGAAGAAATCTTCGTAAATATATTCCGACTATTACAATAAAAAGCTCCCGGACACAGTTGCCCGGGAGTTTTTTTGTTATTCTGTGCGTTTTACCAGATTTTAGCAATTTCTTCAGGACTGCGATACAGCGCCTGGCCTTCGGTAACATTAAAGGCTTTGTGAAACGCCGGAAGATTGGATATCGGTCCGTTTGTTCGGTATTTAGCCGGTGAATGAACATCGGTTTTTAGTCTTAATAACTGATTTTCCCGTCGGATATTGCTTCGCCAGACCTGTGCCCAAGAGAGGAAGAAGCGCTGATCGGGAGTAAAACCTTCGATTTCGGCTTTTTGAGGATGGTCTTTCATTGCAATCTGCAGTGCATCATAGGCGATTGTTAAACCGCCCAGATCGGCAATGTTCTCACCCAATGTCAGTTTTCCATTGATCTTGAAGGTATCCATAACGGTAAAATGATTGGCCTGTTCTACCAATTTTTCAGCACGCTCATTGAATTGAATTTCGTCATCTTTTGTCCACCAGTCATTTAAATTGCCGTTTTTGTCATATTGGCGTCCCTGGTCATCGAATCCATGGGTCATTTCATGTCCGATGACAGCTCCGATGGCGCCGTAATTGACCGGTGCATCGGCTTTGAAATTGAAAAAAGGTGGTTGCAGAATAGCCGCCGGGAAAACGATTTCGTTTATGCCGGGATTGTAATAGGCATTAACAGTCTGGGGAAACATATGCCATTCGGTTTTATCGACAGGTTTGTTGATTTTTTCCATATCACGTTTGACGTCAAAGGCCCGGGCGTTCAGAACATTTGTAACGTAGGAGTCACGGGTGACAGTGAGAGGAGAATAATCGATCCATTTTTCCGGGTAACCGATTTTTATCCGGATGGCGTCCAGTTTTTCAAGAGCTTTTTGCTTGGTGACATCGCTCATCCAATCCAGATTATCGATGCGTTTGGCGTAAGCGTGCTTCAGATTATAGACAAGATCCAACGCCCGTTCCTTTGCTTCGGGCGGAAAATATTCCTTCACGTAAAGTTGCCCCACGGCTTCTCCTAAAGACCGGCTAGTTGTCCGCAGAACCCGTTTCCAGCGTGGTTGAAGTTCCTGTGTGCCTGACAGAAATTTGCCATAAAATTCGAAATGGGCATTTTCGAAATCGGAACTGAGGTATTGAGCAGTGGAATTAATCAGATTCCAGCGTAAATAGGCTTTCCAGTCATCGATGGGGATTTGCCGGGACATCCTGCTGATTTCTCTGAAAAAATCAGGTTGTGCAATGTTCAGAGTGCCCTTTGGGTCCACGTTCATCATTCTGAGGTATGCGACCCAACTGTAATGGCTTGCCATCCGCTGGAATTCCTGAAGGCTCATAGGGTGGTATATCGCTTTCGGATCCCGCTGTTCGACCCGGGTCATTGATACTTTCGCCAGACGTTTCTCGATATCGAATACCGTCTGTGCATTTGTTTTGGCCTGTTTCTCGGTATCGCCGATTAACGTGAACATGCGAGTCAGGTGTTTCAGATATTCTGCACGGATTTCTTTCGAACGTTGACTATTGTCAAAGTAATAATCACGATCCGGCAGACCCAGACCGCCCTGATAAAACCAACCGATATTCATTTCGCTGTTTTTATAATCCTGCTCGGCGAAAAAGTTGAATAGCGTCGGTATGTTCATCGAATGAAAATATGCAACCGTATTTTGAACATCTTTCTGATTCTTAATCGATTTAATCCTGTCAAAGTAGGGGAGTAGCGGTTTCAACCCGTCATTTTCGATTTTTTCTACATCCATACCACTGGCATAAAAATCACCGATTTTCTGAAGATTTGTGCCGGGTTCTGCATTTGATTTCATGGCGTTTTCCATAATGACGCGAAGTTCGCTGAGATTCTTTTCGGCGAGTTCTTCAAAGGAGCCGTAACGACTGTAATCATCGGGAACCGGGTGCTTTTTTAACCAGTTGCCATTGGCAAACTGATAGAAGTCATCACCGGGACTGACACTGGGGTCCATATTGGCCGGATCAATCGCTTTATGCTGTGAAAGATTACCGGGGCCGCAGGTGAATAGAAAGAAAAGACTGATGATAGAAATGATAAGTTGTTTCATCGATGCTCCTTTCAAATGTCCTTAATAAATAACGGTTTTAAATTAACTGTTTTTGAAAAACAAAAAAGTTAAAATAATAAAAAAAACCCGGCACTTGCCGGGCTTTTTTCAAAATCCGATCGGCTTATTTGATCTTTATGTCGATGCTTTTTGAGATCGATTCTTTCAGTTTGGGAATTGTCACACTCAGGACGCCGTCTTTAAACTCAGCGCTGATGTTTTCCTGATCAGCAGAATCCGGTAATCTGAAAGAACGTTGAAAGGAACCGTATACCCGTTCGGTTCGGTGAAAATTATCCTTTTCGGTCTTCTTTTCCTGTTTCTTTTCACCGGAAACGGTCAGGACGTTATCCCGGATGTTCATTTTAATATCATCCTTTTTTATGCCGGGGAGTTCTGCGGTAATCAGAAATTCCTTTTCTTTTTCCATAATATCGACTGATGGCGAGAAGGCTGCAAGAGATGTTTCCTCTTCCTCGGTATTAAAGAACGAATCAAATAAGCGATCAAATTCATTCCTCAGGTTGAGGGTTGTGCGGGGTGTCCATTTTACCAGTGACATAATAACCTCCTTTCTTTTAATTTTTCAAAGATTCTCTTTACTTGATTTTAATTTCAATGTTTTTCGACAAATCTTCCTTCCGTTTTGGTACCGTAATATTCAAAACACCGTTTTTAAAAACGGCGTCAATACTGTTGGTGTCAACGATGTCCGGCAGACGGAAAGAACGATGGAATTTACCGTAAGTGCGTTCACGACGATGGTATTTGTATTTGTTAGTGTCTTTACCCGGCTTTTTTTCGCCTTCGATGCTAAGGATGTCTTCGTTGACGTTGATTGACACATCTTTTTTGTTAACACCGGGCAACTCAATGTTAATCGAATAGGATTTTTCCAGTTCCTCAATATCAACGCTGGGAGAAATTGCGCACTCGGTTTCCTCTTCCGGTCCTGAACCGAAAAAAGAATCGAGCAGGTTTTCAATTTCTCTCTGATAATCAATCAGTGAACTTCTGGGAATCCAATGTGTAATTGTCATGGTTTTTCTCCTTTATTTTATTTTTTCACTTTTTTCAAAAACCACTGTTCCAGGTGACAAGTCCTGTGCCGAATTTGACTGTTTTTAATTTTGTCAGAGGTATTTGCAAGGTTGGCAAAGGAAATCTGCCTTGATGGCGAAGATCAGCATTTTGTCCGGCAATCTTAGCAAAACTTTGCCGATTCGTCGTTCGTGATTTCCTTGTCTTGACAATCCAAAGCATCGGCGGTAAATTCGGGGCGGTCCGGAGATAAAAGAATGGGTACAATCAGTCTGAAAAATATGGTATTTTATGGCTATCACGGTGTGGCCGAACAAGAAAAAATTCTGGGCGGGCGATTTGAAGTTGACCTGAGTCTTGATTTTGATATGACGGCGGCAATTGCATCCGATCATTTAAGTGACACTATCAGTTACGAAGATTTATACAAACTGGTTCATGACGTGGTGACAAAATCGAAATTCTATTTGATTGAAGCTCTGGCAGGAAAGATTATTTCCGTAGTGTTTAAAAAATATCACCCGGAAAAAGTTATGATTCGAATTCGCAAACCGGGCGCGCCGGTAAGAGGCGTTCTGGATACGGTTGAAGTCTGTCTGGAACGAACGCGGGAGCAGATGGAAGGATCGGATTGAATCCGGTTAGCGCTTATCTGGCATTAGGTTCAAATCTCGGCGAACGGGAACAACATCTGATTGATGCAATCGGTAATATCGGTCGGGAAACCGGTAACATTACGGCGGTCTCGAGTATTTACGAAACAGCGGCAAAATATGTTATTGACCAACCCGATTTTCTGAATATGGTTCTGGTGATCGAAACAGCATTGACACCGATTGATCTGCTAATTAAATGCAAAGAAATAGAAAAGCGAATGGGGCGTGATTTTACGGTAAAACGCTTTGGACCGCGAGTGATTGATATCGATATTCTTTTCTATGGCTCCGAGGTCATATTCTATGAAGATCTGGTTATTCCCCATCCGAAAATTAATGAACGACGTTTTGTACTGGAACCGTTATATGAATTAAACAAGAAATTTGTGTGTCCGAAATCGGGTAAAACAATAAAAACTCTGCTGAGAGAGTGTAAAGATCAGGGGCGTATTGAAAAAATTAGCTCTTCAATTTCAGTAATAAGTCGTTAAATTATAATCAGGAACTGAAAGCATAAATGAAGCATCTTTATTATATCGCAATTGAAGGGGTCATCGGTGTCGGTAAAACCAGTTTCGCAAAGATTTTGTCGGAACGAATGTCCGCCCGGCTGGTGCTGGAAAAATTTGAAGAAAACCCGTTTCTGGAAGACTTCTATGTGGACCCCGAGCGGTTTGCTTTTCAGACGCAATTATACTTTTTATTGAGTCGTTATCGTCAGCAGATGGAATTGAAACAGGTTGATCTTTTTTCGAATCTGCTGGTCAGCGATTATATGTTTGATAAGGACAAACTATTTGCGCATCTCAATTTGAATGAAAAGGAATTTGTTCTCTACAATCTCATAGCGCAGCTCCTGGAAAAAGAGGTGCCCAAGCCAGATCTGGTGGTTTTTCTGCAAGCCGGTACCGACAGGTTGATGGCAAATATTAAGAAACGCGGACGCAGTTATGAGCGAGCCATGTCGCGGGAATATATTGAATCGCTGAATCAGATTTACAATGAGTATTTTTTTCGTTATAAAGACAGTCCGCTGTTGATCATCAATACCAATGATATCGATTTTGTTAATAATGAAGATGATCTGAATGAATTGTTGTCATTGCTCAAGAAACCCATAACGGGTACCGTCTATTATCACCCTGAAAGAAAGGCATCATAATTGGGGTTTTTTCGTTTATTATTTTATTTTCTGGTTATTTATTTCATTTGGAAGTTGATTGAGCCTTACATAAAAAACGTATCTAACGTCAAAGATAAGGTTAAGGGTAATCAAAAACAGAAGCGGGTGAACATTGACCCGAATGATATAGAAGATGCCGATTTCAAGGAAATTGACGACGATAAGTCCTGATAATATCCCCACGTTAATGAAGTCTAAAATATATTTCTTGCTGCTTTTCGGTTGTCTGGGGGTTTTTGTGTTTTGCCATCTGAGTCAACCGGCAAATTGGGTGGACGTAATCAATGATCATTTGCAAAGGTATCCGAAGATGCTACCCGATGATATTTACAAGCTCGTTTATCAGGGGA
>Ga0164318_10003146_pt1 | contig 15551 bp, 10 predicted proteins | sample GuaBasSedimGuay9_FD_113734 | JGI IMG/M metagenome (GOLD analysis project Ga0164318, IMG submission 113734) | Subseafloor sediment microbial communities from Guaymas Basin, Gulf of California, Mexico - Guay9, Core 4571-4, 0-3 cm | ecosystem: Environmental > Aquatic > Marine > Hydrothermal vents...
GCCAAATGTCGATGTAGCAAAAATGCTGGCTGAAGATAAAGCCGAAAGCAAATTAGGAATTCCGTTCCGATTTGGAGCTCCTTTTGATGTCAATTACACTCTTGATAATTCCGGCGTTTGGGAAACCTTGCCGGATGGCGGTCGTTTATGGACTCTTCGTATAGAATGCCCGGGGGCTTATTCAATTAATTTCCTTTATGATTTTTTCGAGATTCCTAAAGGAGCTGAATTATTTATTTATAACGAATCAAGAACCGATATCATAGGTGCTTTTACTTCTGAAAATAATAAACCTTATCAAAAATTTTCAACTGCTCCAGTAAAAGGACCAATCTCGATATTAGAATATTATGAACCTGCTGATGTTGATTTTCGTGGGTTCATATCAATCTCAAGAATAGTTCATGGTTATAAAAATATTTTTGACCAAAATGTTCTAAAAGATATAGCCGGATATGGAGCATCCGGATCATGTAATAACAATGTTAATTGCCCTGAGGGGGAGCCATGGCAAAATCAAAAACGATCAGTAGCTATGGTCCTTTTAGGTAATGGCACCCGTTGGTGTTCCGGTTCGATGATAAATAATGTTAGAGAAGATTTTACTCCATATTTTCTATCAGCTAACCATTGTCTGGGCGGTGAACCGTATTGGATTATCATGTTTAATTATGAAAGCCCTGAATGCACCAATACTAACGGTCCAACAAATATGACAGTTTCCGGAACTACTTTAAGAGCCTCAAATTCTTATTCAGATTTTGCTCTTGTTGAATTAAGCGAGACACCTCCTGATGGTTACGAAGTTTACTATTCAGGTTGGTCAAATATAGATACTCCCTCACCGCAATCGGTAGCCATCCACCACCCTTCAGGTGATATCAAGAAAATTTCATTTGATTATGAACCGGTTACATCAACCAGTTATTTAGGTTCCACCGGTGTAACTCACTGGAGAATTGGATCATGGAACGATGGTACTACAGAAGGCGGATCATCCGGATCACCACTATTCGATGACAACCATCGTATCGTTGGACAACTCCATGGAGGATATGCGTCCTGTACAAGTATTACTTCTGATTGGTATGGGAAATTTGCCAAATCATGGGATTATGGAAGCAATTCTACTAATCGGTTGAAAGACTGGTTGGATCCGGATAATACCGGAGCAACAACCCTTGATGGACTTGATGCCGCTCGGGTTGCATTTGATAATGATTTGAGTTTTGGGTGGTCACCATTTGAAGTGAGTTTCACAGACATCTCAAATGAAAACGTTGTGAGCTGGGTTTGGGATTTTGGTGACGGTGATACATCTTATGTTCAACACCCAACACATAACTATGACACTCCCGGTCTTTATGATGTTAAACTTGAAATTGAAAATGACATTGGAGAGGTTTATTCAAAAACAAAAATTGATTTAATTGCTTCTTTGGCTGATACCGTTATCGGTCATGAGAAAGAAATTGTTTCAGAGACTCAGTTTGTAATGGAAATAGATGCTAAAAATAATGTCCCTGTAAATTATTTCCAAATTCCAGTGGAATATTTAGGCGATATTGATTTGGTGCTGGATTCATTTTCAACTGTGGGATTAAGAACAGAATATTTTGAAGATGATTTAAGCTATACTCACAATAACCCCTTAGGTAAACAGAATACTCTTAGAATAAGAGCTTCAACTGATGGTTCCGTAGCGGAACTTCCGCCTGGTGAAGGACCTATTGTCAAATTATATTTCAGTATTGGTCCTGGCTCAAATTCCGGTGACAGTACAGTAATATCTCTGGGTGGGTACATATCAGGGGTGACTGAATTCCTCCCATATTACTATGGGAGCATGTTGGATTTCCAACCACAAGCAATTGATGGTTTAGTTATTATCGGTACTTGTTGTGTGATAAGAGGCGACGTAAATCATAATGGTTCAATCGGGATATCAGATATTACATATATGGCAAGTTATTTTTTCCAACAGGGACCCAATCCGGTATGCGAAGATGAGGCTGACACTAATTCCGATGGTAACATTCTTATTACCGATTTGACCTTGCTGGTTGATTATATGTTTAACGGTGGTCCTATCCCTGGACCTTGTGTACCGTAAAAAAGATTATTGGTTGTAAGTCTTGAAAGTCTGTGAAAGTTTTCCTTTGGCAGACTTTCGTCCTACTTTTGTCTTTGTAATTGTCATTCCCGACTTGAGGGCTTGTTGAAGAAGTCTTATTCCTGTCATTGCTGTATAAGTCAATGACATAAACAGGGTTCTTCAACAAGCACCCTCACAGATGTTACGGTGGGTCCTGAAAATCTGTGTAAACAGATTTTTGTGACCTACCGCTCTTTAATTGCAACTGCTTAAGTGTCGGGTCACAATCCACCTCCGGTGAATCAGGACCCGACACAACTGAAATAAGGGTTTTTCAACAAGCACTTTTACAGAAACGACAATAAAAAAATAATCAGAGTACCCAACTCCGATGGCTATTCATTTTCTTTTTTATTTTGGTTTTTTGTTTTTTTTCGGAACTCTTTGAATTTAGCCAGATATTCACTCAAACCTTTTTCCCGCCCAACTTCTTTTGGCTTATAATATTCAGTCCCCGACAAATCTTCAGGAAAATATTCCTGATCTGTAAGAGCCTCTTCATAATTATGAGCATATTTATAATCTTTACCATATCCAAGATTTTTCATAAGTGAAGTAGGAGCGTTTCTAATCCAAAGAGGAACTGGAAGCGAGCCTTTTTGATCGGCATCAGTCATTGCTTTTTTAAATGCAATATAAATAGAATTTGATTTAGGAGCACAAGCCATATATATGACCGCCTGAGCAATAGCCAACTCACCTTCGGGAGACCCTAAAAAAAGAAAAGATTCTTTGGCGTTCAGACAAAGAGTTAAAGCATAAGGATCAGCCAGCCCGATATCCTCAGAAGCAAAACGAATCAACCGCCTGATAATATATTTCGGGTCTTCACCGCCATAAAGCATTCTTGCCAGCCAATATAAAGAAGCATCCGGATCACCGCCTCTTAAAGATTTATGCAAAGCAGAGATTATATTAAAATGTTCTTCACCTTTTTTATCATAAACTGCAAACCCTCGCTGATGTACTTTTTGGGTTAGCTCTAAAGTTATCTTCTTTTCTTCACCAACAAACCGAACAGTTTCATCAAGCAAAGTTAAGCCTCGGCGAGCATCTCCATCGGAAGCATTTATCATTAAATCTAAAGCAGGTTCTTCTATCCCTATCTCTTTTAAACCTAAACCAAATTCTTTATCAATAAGAGCATTTTTAAATATTTTTCTCAAAGCATCATCGTTTAATCTTTCCAAAACAAATACCCTTAGCCTTGATAATAAAGCAGAGTTGACTTCAAAAGATGGATTTTCGGTAGTTGCTCCAATTAGGACAATATCGCCGGACTCAACATAAGGCAAAAACGCATCCTGCTGGGCTTTGTTAAAACGATGGATTTCATCGATAAAAACATAAGTCCGCCGTCCCGACATCTGGTAGTAATTCCGAGCTTTTGTCAGAATCTGTTTGACATCTTTGATACCCGATGTAACCGCTGAGAATTTAACAAATTGCCCGTTGGTGGCACATGCGATAACTTCGCCTAAAGTTGTTTTCCCTGTTCCGGGAGGTCCCCAAAAAATCAACGATGTGACTTTATCATTTTCAATTGCATTCCGAAGAGGAGTTCCTTCGCCAATCACCTTTTCCTGTCCGAAAAATTTATCAATTGATTTAGGACGCATCCTATCAGCCAACGGTTTTAAATCATTAAGACCTGATTTAGAACGAGCATTTGATTTATTACCAAAAATATCCATTGTTCGAATATAGGTAGTAAATTATTGCAACTCAATCACAAATTAGTTCTCGCCAAATGTGATTTATAATAAAACATAATATTAAACATGATTTGGGGAATAATCGTACTTTTTAAATACATACCACTCACCTATGTTACTGAGGAATAACAAGTTATTTTAAATATTCTCAAAATTGTTGCAATCTGATTTTAAAGTATTTATACTTGCAGGAGTAAAATATTATATTTTTAGTTATGAAAGGGTATAACAGAAACGGCTGTTATTTTGTCGTTCAAACTGATGTTAACCAAACGTTCTACCCTGCTACTATTCTTATATGGAATTTGAAATAAATATTCTCCGTTTGTGTTAACTGGAAGTATGAACGGATACAAAACTGAACAGGACAAGATGTCAAATAAAACGATTTATTGGATTCTTTTTGGATCAATCTTTGGAACAATACTCGGGATTGCATTCGGTTATTATTTACCGGATTTAATGTTATCTTTTTCTTTTATTGGATCAATTTTCTTAAATGGTCTTAAAGTTATTATTATCCCCTTAATTATCACCAGCATTGTTGTTGGAATAACTTCAATGGGGGACATAAGTAAACTTAGCCGAACAACTGTAAATACATTATTCTATTTCTTCTCAACTACTATAATAGCTGTTTTAATCGGCACTGTTTTAGTAATGATATTTGAACCCGGGGTCGGTGTTGGAAGACCAGATAATATTCCACAGATAATTCAGGATTTAAGAGCCTCCAATTCTTTTAATATAATTGATAGCATTATTCCATCGAATATTCCTCAAGCAGTAATCAATGGAAATTATCTTGGTATTATTATACTGACTATAATTTTTTCTTTGGTTTTGACAACTATGTCTCGTCAGGGAAAAGTCATTATTGATTTTTTCAAAGCCGCCAACGATGTTATCTTTAAACTAATCAATATCCTTCTGATAGCTGTACCGATAGGGCTTTTCTTTTTGGTAGGTTCTGTTGTTGCTGAAAATAATCAAACAATATTTAATATAACAGATAACTTAAGCTCATTTTTGCTTGTTGTTCTTGCTGGGTTTATAATTCATGGATTTATTGTTTTACCTTTGATATTGAAATTTTTTGCTCATCAATCGCCCATAACCAGCTTTAAAAATCTTATACCCGCTATGGCTACAGCTTTTGGAAGCGGGTCATCAACCGCATCGCTTTCAATAACATATCATTGTGTTATTGAAGATTGTAAAGTTGATAAAAGAGCAGGTTCTTTTGTGTTGCCTTTAGGATCTATTATAAATGTTGGCGGCACAGCTATGTATGCTGTAATTGTCGCTTTTTTCATAGCACAGGTTTTTGGAGTAAATTTGACAATTTCTCAAATGCTTCTGATGGCAGTAACAGCTGTAATCCTATCTTTTGGTTTGACGAGTTTGCCTCACTCGACAATGTTTTTAGCATTAATTCTACTTGGTGTTGGTGATTTTCCTCTGGAAGCGTATGCCGGCTTTAGTTTACTTTTGATGACGGACTGGTTTTTTGACAGACTAAAGGCAGGATTAAATGTTTGGAGCGATGCTGTCGGAGCTATTGTAATTGGTGAAACATTTGAATTTAAAACTTCTACTCGAACCACTAAATCAAAAACCGTAAAAAAAGATATAAGAAGAGAGAAAAGAACAGACACAAAAAAACGTGCTTCAACAACTAAGCCAAAAATTAAAAAATCAGAAACACGTGAAAAGGTATCGGCTAAAGAAACCAGACCAAAAAGGGAAAAGAAAGTTGATGATAAAATCAAAATTAGAGAATTTGGCTCTAATAAACGTTCCACTAAAGCATCTGCAAATAAAAACGAAAACACAGGCTCTCCGTTTGATTTAAAACCTCCATTAAACAGTTTTTCAGAGTACGATGAAAAACCTGTAAAAACTGCAAAAGCGAAACCAAAACCAAAACCTGCCAAACAAACTATTCAAGCTAAGGCTGAGCAAAAACCGGAAAAAGAAAAGAGTGAAAAAGTCGCTATTGCACTGCCTAAACCGCCAAAAAATCTACCCTTCCCAATTAGAGTTGAAAAAACTGATAAATATGAAAAACTTGAAAACAAAGAAACTCTTCCGGTCGCAACCGTTGAAAAAGAATTATCAAAAGTAGCCAAACGATTAGCCGCTCTTGAAGTTAATGAATTAAAAGATGAAAAACCTTTGGACAAAGAAAATATAACTGAGGAACCGACTATAGATTTTGTTGATGAAAAAGATAATGACATAGCTATTGAAAAAATTGAGACTGTTGAAAAAGATGATGAAATTGAAATTACTGAAACTATCGAAGAAATTAAACCTATAGAAAAAAAAGAAAATAAATCTGAGCCTACAATACAGTTTGGGCGAACTTCAAAAAAACCCAGAGCGAAAAAAGAATCGAAAATTGACGACCAGAAAACTAAACCAAAGATAGAGATAGAGCCAGAGATAGAGCAAAAAACTGAATATAATTTGGAAAAACAATCTTTTGGAAGATCTCCTAAGAAAAAAGTACGTAAATAGAAAAACTACAGCAATTCATAAAAAAAAATGAAACTTAATTTCACTTTTTCACTACTAATTGTTGAGGAAACTATTTGACCTCTTTTAAACAAATTGATTACATTTTATTAGAGGAAAGAAAAAATGAATAACTTTAAAGTATTTTTATTAATGGCATTGATGATGAGCCTGCTAATGGTGGTTGGCTATTTTTTGGGTGGCAACAATGGACTAATATTAGCTTTTCTTTTTGCAACGGTATTTAACTTTGGCAGTTACTGGTTTTCCGATAAAGTTGTTCTTAAAATATACAAAGCAAAAGAAGTATCCGAAAGTGATCACCCGCGGCTTTTCAGAATTGTTAAACGAGTATGTTTGCAAGCTGAAAATATGCCAATTCCTAAAATTTGTATAGTTCCTTCAAAAGCCCCAAATGCTTTTGCCACCGGACGTAATATGGAACATGCCACTGTTGCTGTTACCGAAGGTTTACTTTCAATATTAAATGATGATGAGCTTGAGGGAGTTATCGGACATGAAATAGCTCACATTCGCAATAAAGATATGTTAATTGGAACAATAGCCGCTACTTTTGCTGGTGCTATTGGCATTTTAGCCTCTATTGCTCGCTGGGGAGCAATTTTTGGTGGGTATGGGCGAAGTGATGATAACCGTGGCGGTGGAATTGGTTTATTGGTTGCCGCCATTATTGCTCCAATTGTAGCAATAATAATCCAGATGGCTATTTCAAGACAACGCGAATATAAAGCCGATGCCACCAGTGGTAATATCACAGGTAAACACTTAGCACTTGCCTCAGCCCTTGAGAAACTACATAAAGCTCCCGTTAGATTAAATCTTGATAATCGACCGGCTACGGCTAATCTAATGATAGCCAATCCTCTTTCAGGTAAAGGAATTGCAAATCTCTTTTCCACTCATCCTCCGGTAAAAGAAAGAATTGAGCGTTTAAATAAATTATCCCAGAAACACTTATATAAAGGGTTAGCCGGTTGATAAACTCAGATGATCTCCGGCAATCTAAAAATAGTTCAACAGCAGGAAAATTGTAAAATGGACTCTCGATTGATATTGGAGCTTTCCGCAATATTAGTATTGATTTTAGCGAACGGCTTTTTTGCTCTTTCAGAATTCTCCATAATAGCCAGCAGGAACAGTAAACTTAGACAGAAGATTGCGAAAAAAAAATCAGGGGCATCGACCGCATGGAAACTGCATAATAAACCAGACAAATTCCTTGCTTCCATTCAAGTAGGTATAACTTTAGTTGGAACTTTGGCAGGTGTTTTCGGCGGAGCGACATTGGTAAATAAATTTGAAATGTTATATATGACAATACCTGTCGATTTTATAGCGTCTTTTGTAAAACCAATATCTGTTGTATCAGTAGCAATTATTATTACCATTGCAATGGTCGTACTTGGCGAATTAGTTCCAAAATTTGTTGCTTTATCACATCCAGAAAGATTTGCTCGATATGTTGCACCTTCTATTTCATTCTTTATCAAACTAACTTCTTTTTTCGCTCTATTCCTGAGTGGCATTTCAAATTTAATCATTAAGTTGTTTGGTATTAAAAAATCAGAAGACAGAGCAATCATCACTGAAGATGAAATCAATATGATGATACTTGATGGCCGTGAAAAAGGAATTTTCGATGAAATCGAAGAGCAACTCATTAAATCCGTATTCGATTTTGCTGACTCATCAGTTCGAAGAGCGATGACACCCAGAATTGATGTGGTAGCAATCGAAATAAATGCGTCACCTCAGTCAATAACCGACGTACTCATTGAGACCGGTTTTAGCAGATTGCCAGTTTATGAAAACACTATAGATAATATAATAGGTATTTTATATGCTAAAGATATTATAATCCAGAGACTAAATCCAGAACTGATCATTGTACAAGATATCTGCCGTAAACCTACTTTCGTACCGGATTCTATGCCTCTTTCAAAACTTTTAAGTAAATTTCAAAACAAAAAAAACCATATGGCGATAGTATTAGATGAATATGGCGGCACCGCCGGAATTATTACTTTAGAAGATGTTATTGAAGAGCTTGTTGGCGAAATCAGAGATGAATATGACATAGAAGATGACCCGCTGGTTAAACATTCTGAAACGGTTGCGTTTGCAGATTCTGATGTATGGCCCGGTCTGGTCAATAATATATTAGATTGTAATCTTCCCGAAGATGACAATGATACACTTGCCGGACTGTTCATCGATACACTTGGACGATTGCCAAAAGAAAAAGAGTCAATTATTATTGCTGATATTAAAATGACGGTTATATTAATGGAATCCAATCGCCTTCGTCGTCTTAAACTTGAAAAAATAATAGAACCATCGGATGAAAATTAGATATGTTAAAGATATTTAATGCTCCTTTTCGCTGGACACGTCAACTTTACGATTGGGTTTTAAAATGGGGGAAATCTGATTATGCTTTGCCTGCTTTATTTATATTAGCTTTTGCCGAAGCTTCTTTTTTTCCTATACCTCCTGATGCTTTATTGATTGCATTATGTATGGGGGCTTATAAAAAATGGTTCAAATTTGCTACTATCTGCTCTGTCGGTTCTGTTTTGGGAGGTGTTGCCGGATATCTTATCGGTATGCTTGCTTTTGATACAATAGGTGAAGTGATGCTTGATTTTTCTGCAACTTTGGCAGGCACAAGCTCTGAAGAACTTTTATCACAAGCTCAATACTGGTTTAATGAAAAAGAGGTTTGGGGGATGCTGGTTGGACCATGGGCTGTAGGAATTGCCGGTTTTACTCCAATACCATATAAAGTTTTCACTATCTCTGCCGGATTTTTCAATATGAGTTTTATTCCATTTTTGGCAGCATCGCTTATCAGCCGAACTCTTCGGTTTTTTATTGTAGCTGGACTTATCGGTTTGTTGTACAAAAAATTTGGGGATAAAATAAAAGATTTCATTGATAAATATTTCAATTGGCTTGCTATTGGATTTGTAATTCTACTAATACTTGGATTTCTTTCAATTAAACTATTAAAGGGTTAATCAGTTTATGTCTCATACACACTCTCATAGTTCAATTTCAGGCAAGAAACTGTTCTGGGCAATAATATTTAATTCCATTATAACCATTGCTGAATTTATCGGAGGCATTTTAACCGGCTATTTGGCTTTATTGGCAGATGCTGTTCATAATCTTTCCGATGTTGCCGCTTTAGGATTAGCATGGATAGGAGTCAAAGGTTCTCAAATCCCTGCCTCAAAAAAATCTACTTATGGATTTAAAAGAATCGAAGTCATTACGGCTTTTATCTCAGCTGTATCATTGGTTGTTATTGCAATTTTTATTTTAATGGAAGCATATGAAAGATATATAAATCCACAGGAGATTACTAACCCTGCATTATTCATAACTGTGGCAACCATAGGTCTTGTGGGAAACATACTTTCCATTTTATTCCTTCATTCGGAAAAAGGCAAATCATTGAATATGAAGACTGCTTTTTTACACATGGCATACGATGCGATATCATCAATTGTAGTAATAATTGGCGGAATAGTTATTACTATGACAGGATTGGTAATAATTGATACTATCCTGTCTTCATTTATTGCTCTTATGATTTTCTGGTCATCATATCTTGTTATTAAAGAAGCGGTATTGATATTCATGGAATCAGCACCGGAGGGAATTAATTTCGATGATATTTATGATGAAATAATGAAATTTGATATTGTCGAAGAGATTCATGACCTTCATATCTGGTCGCTTTCATCAACAGAAATTGCTTTGTCGTGTCATATCTGTATTAGTAAAGATGATATATCTCAAGGACAAATTGTTATAACGAAAATAAATCAAATAATTAAAGATAAATTTAATATCGGACATAGTACAATCCAATTGGAACACTATCCTGATTCAACAGAAAAAATGCAATGTAATATTGAATGTAAACAGGCTTTTAAGGAAAAAAATGTCAGATAAAATTGTAGAATTAGAAATAACCGATCTTGCTTTTGACGGAAAATCAGTAGCACATCTTGACGGAAAAGTTGTATTTTTAAAAGGTGGATTACCGGGGGAAATTGTCAAGGCTGAAATATACAGGGAAAAACCAAGATATAACGAAGGGATAGTCAAAGAGATTATTAAAAAATCAGACTTAAGAATTAAACCTCTCTGTTCCCATTTTGAAATCTGCGGTGGATGTACCTGGCAGGATTTGAATTACCAAAGCCAATTGGATTTCAAGAAAAAACAGGTAGTTGATTGTCTCGATAGAATAGGTACTCTAAAAGATGTAAAAGTAAAAAACGTCATTGGATCAGTAGAATTATTTGATTACCGCAATAAGATGGAATTTTCATTTAATACTGATCCTGAAAAAGGGTTCACGCTTGGTCTTCATCATCGGGGTCATTTCGATAAAGTATTCGACCTGGAAAAATGTTATCTTCAGTCAGATATAGCGTCGGATATAGTTAACTGGGTACGTAATTATATCATTCAAGAAGATATTCCTATTTATGACGTAATAGAACACACTGGTTATATGCGATTTTTGATGATTCGGCAAGCCAAGAGAACTACTGATTTAATGGTAAATATCGTAACTAACTACGGAGATTTCCCAAACAGTGAAGCTCTAATAAAACAAATCACTGAGAAGTTTCCTCAAATTACAACAATCGTCCATAGCCAAAATGGTCAAAAATCAAATGTTGCTGTAAGTGAAATTGAAAAAGTACTTTTCGGTAAAGGATTTATCACAGAAAAAATATTTACAAATAGTTTCAGAATAAAGGCTAATTCATTTTTTCAAACTAATTCTGTACAGGCTGAAACATTATATCGCACTGCTTTTGAGATGCTTCGTCCCCAAAAAACTGATAACATTATGGACCTTTATTGTGGAACTGGTTCTATCGGAATTATAGTTTCCCAATACGTAAACGAAGTGATTGGCGTTGAATTAGTAGCAGAATCAATTGAATCTGCCAAATTAAATGCTCTGGACAATAATGTTATCAATATTAAGTTTTTTGAAGGAAACGTGAAAGACTTTTTAAGAACGTATCATAATGATGATATAAAATACAATATCGTAATTGTTGACCCACCCAGAGCCGGCCTGCATCCAAAAGCATTAAAACGGATGCTTGAATTAAAACCGGAAAAAATTCTTTATATTTCATGTAATCCGGCAACTTTCTCGCGTGATGCAAAATCAATAGTAGAAAAAGGTTATAGCCTTTCTGATATACAACCGGTGGACATGTTTCCGCATACGATGCATATTGAGCTAATCTCTGTATTCTATCGTGATTAACATTTCTTGCCATTACTGCCGAAATAATATAGATTGACGGTTAATTTTTTAAGGAGGAATAATTTGCGTTTTATAAGATTCATAACTGCTTTGCTTTTAACTATTTGTTTCACATTAACAGTTAATGCGGCTAAAAAGAAACAAACTTTCGATGAATTTTCTTTGAAAATTCTGGAATCTGTCCAATCATTCTATCCGGTTAAAGCGACCGAGATGGGTATCCATGCCTATGACCATCGTTTTACAGATTATTCTTCAAAAAGTGTAAAAAACAGAATTAAAGATTTAAAAAATTTCGAAAAGAAATTACATAATTTCAAAAAGACAAACCTCTCCCCGCATCAACAGATTAATGTAAAATTACTAAAATCAAATCTTGATATAGAATTATTGAATTTAAAAAATATAGCATGGCACAAAAAATCTCCGCAATTGTATTCTCAGGAAATTATTGACGGCTTGTACTTCCTTTTGATTTCCACTCATGCCCCGATGAAAGAAAAAATATTTAGCATCATGGAACGAATGAAAGCTGTACCTGCATATTTAAAGAAAGCTCAAAAAAATATAAAAAACCCGCCTCCTGTTTATATTGAAACTGCTCAAAAACAGATTGAGTCAGCCATTTATTTTTATAAAACTGCCGCAGGTAAATTAATGAATCAGTTCCCCGAAAAGGCTGATAAAATTTTAAAAATTAGCACTAAAGCACAAGAAGCTCTAAATGATTTTTCAATTTTCCTCTCCGAAATTTCTCCCGGCAAAGAAACATCGTTTGCCATTGGCAAAAAGAATTTCGATTATATGCTTGCAAACCAAAACTTACTGCCCTATGACAGCGACTCTTTACTTAAAATAGGTGAACAACTTCTTTCAGAAGCTCAAGGGAAATACAAAGATTATAAAAAATACGTAGAAAATAATCATCAAAACGGATTAGACTCGGTTTATATCCCGAATGTTTTCACTAAGGATGACATACTAAATTATTACAACTGGGAGACCAAACAAGTTGCTATCTTTATTGAACAAAATAATATCGTTACCATCCCTGATGAAATTGGTGATGTTGAAGTTATTGAGACACCGGCTTTTTTGAGAACAATGGTAACAGGAATTGCTTATCAACCGGCAGGACCGTTTAATGAAGTTCAAAAGGCTTATTTTTATGTCCGTCCGATACCAGATGACCTGGACCGGAGGCAACTCGAAGCTCGCTACCGATATGTTCACAGACGTGGGTTCAAAGGCTCGGTTGTACACGAAGCGTACCCGGGACATCACCTGATGTTTCAGATTGCGTCTCTTAACGAAGATCCTGTTAGAAAATGGCAAATGGATATGCAAATGGCAGAAGGCTGGGCGTTGTATTCCGAAGAAATGATGTACAAGTTAGGTTTATACGGTAAAGAAGATCCTGCTCACTGGCTTCGGGTTTTAGGTGGAATTAGATTTAGGGCGGCAAGAATCATTGCTGATGTTAAACTTCATACCGGACAATTTACAATCGAACAGTGTTACGATTGGATGGTTGAACAACTGGATATTGATACTGAATCCGGCAAGAATTATATTAAAGGAGAAGTCCGCAGATACTCTTTCCAGCCAACTTACCAGATGTCATATTTGATTGGGAAACAAGAAATAATTAAGCTTCGGGAAGTAATGAAAAAGAAACTTGGCGACCAATTTTCTTTACAGAAATTCCACGATGACCTTTTGTCCGAAGGTGCTATTCCACCATCATTGATATATGAAATCTGGGGTTTAAATTAACAAATAAATTTGATTTTCTTTCAAGGGCAGAACTTATCAGCAGTTCTGCCCAAATACAAAACTATTTAATATATTTATCATTTATATTCGAAAAAGGCACATGCTCTTTTGAATAATATTCGTTAGTAATTTTTTTCAGCATTCCAGATAAAGCAATAAGTGCAATAAGATTCGGGATTGCCATTATACCAAGAGCTAAATCCCCAAAAGTCCAAACTGTTTCAAGTTCCAAAACAGCACCAACAAATATCATAACGCAAAACAAAACACGATATGGCATTACAACTCTATCCCCAAACAGATATTGAATCGACCTGTCACCATAATAAGACCAGGCTATCATAGTTGATGTCGCAAATAACATAACAGCCGCCGTAACAATATAATTACCGCTACCTCCCATGAAAGGAAGCCCATGCTGAAATGCATAAGCCGTCATTGGAGAGCCGTTTAATGTTGCCCATCGACAACAACTTTCCATGCATCGGTAACAATGATAGCTAAACCGGTTAATGTGCAAATTGTAATTGTGTCAATGTATGGTCCCATCATAGCTACTGTACCTTCACGTACAGGCTCATCAGTTTTAGCGGCGGCATGTGCAATAGGAGCCGATCCCTGACCGGCTTCGTTTGAAAACAGACCTCGTTTAATTCCCCAAATAAGAGTGTACATAAATGTTGAACCGGCAAAACCACCAACAGCTCCCGGTGGAGTAAAAGCCATGCTAAAAATATCACTGAATGCTTGTGGAATTTTATCAAAATTTAATATGAGAATTGTAATCGCACCTAATACATATACAACAGTCATAAACGGTGTCAGAAAAGCAGTTACTTTCCCAATTCTTTTTACACCGCCTATAATAACAGCTCCGACCAATAAAGAGATAGCCAAACCTGTCATCCACACAGGAATCGCAAAATCAGTATTAAGCTGATCTGCTACCGTAAAAGCCTGAATTGCATTACCAGTTGCTAAAGCACAAAGAGATGCGGCACCTGCGAAAACTATCCCAAGCCATTTCCACCCAAGTGCTTTTTCCATATAATACATTGGTCCGCCCGACGAAGAACCATCGGGATTAATTTTACGGTATTTCATAGATAAAGTACATTCAGCAAATTTCAAAGAGGTTCCCAATATACCTGTTATCCACATCCAGAACAATGCCCCCGGACCGCCATAATGAATAGCTGTGGCAACACCTGCTATATTTCCGATACCGATTGTTGCCGATAGGGCTGTTGATAATGCTTGAAAATGAGATATATCACCCTCGTGACTTGGATCATCATATTTACCGCGAGTGATATCAATGGCATGCTTAAGGCGACGAAGCTGAATCCACCCCAGCCGAAATGATAGAAAAAGACCAGTTCCTAAAAGCAAGACAATCATAGCTGGGAAAATTTCCGGCCAACTCCACACATATGAAGCTATAGTATTAATTATTTCTTTTATTAATTCCACAATACCTCACTTGCTGTTTATAAGTTATATTGCCTTGAGGGATAATTCCGAAAACGGTAATTAGCCAATATGAAAGTTTATTGAATAAGCACATTATTATTTTATAGATAACAGATTGCTATTTGACCACGCAAGCTAAAATTAATTCTATTGAATTTGAATCAATAAAAAAAGAGGAGGCCGCCAATGGCGGGCTCCTCAGCCAGATAATTTTAATCCACTGGCTTTATGATCTTAAACGACTCACTTATTACTACAACAAATTTCATGCCAGCCACAAAGTGGCTTTATTTTCGAATAAGTTACATTTTCAGTTTAGCTTAATAGGTACAAAACCAATATTATTGGATTTAATCCATATAAATTAAACTTGCCCCAAAACTGATAAATCTATAATATTTGTCGATATATAATATAAATTATAGAAAGGAATCTAATTTATGTCTTTTTTCCAATATGTCCACGGAAGGCAAATTCTCGATAGCCGAGGAACGCCTACAATTGAAGTTGATGTTTGTCTTGATGACGGAACAATTGGCAGAGCCGCAGTGCCGTCAGGTGCCTCAACCGGTGCCCACGAAGC